>Ga0315537_1001171_pt1 | contig 20605 bp, 19 predicted proteins | sample SalMarSW160270MG_FD_203091 | JGI IMG/M metagenome (GOLD analysis project Ga0315537, IMG submission 203091) | Salt marsh sediment microbial communities from the Plum Island Ecosystem LTER, Massachusetts, United States - Salt Marsh Sediment SW1602-70 ...
AATTAATAAAATTTTTGACAATCTGGACGGTTTTGTCTGGAGAGCCATCATTAACCACAATAATCTCGTAAGAATAATCCTGCTTGCTCAAATAATGATCAATAGCTAAAAGGGTATTGCTAATCCGCTTTTCTTCGTTATAGGCCGGAATAATGACTGATAAATAAATCTGGTCAGACATATAATTGTATTATATCATAAATCTGCTACTATACAAAAGCATGAAATATCATATTATAACCTACGGCTGTCAAATGAACAAATCTGATAGCGAAAGGATAGCCACTCAGTTAGAAAAAAAGGGATATCAATTAGCCCGACAATTAAAAGAGGCGGATTTAGTAGTGATTAATGTTTGTTCAATTAGACAATCAGCTGTTAATAGAGTTTACAGCAAGGTTAGACAACTTAATGAACAGCGAACAGCGAACAATGAACAAAAAATTGTTTTAACTGGCTGTATTTTAGCCAAGGATAAAAAACAACTTAAAGGCCAAGTTAATGAAATTTGGCCGATTGTTGATTTAAAAACCAAACCAAAATGCCAATCCCTTGGCCAGGTCTTTGTGCCGATTATGACTGGCTGCAATAATTTCTGTTCTTACTGTGTTGTCCCTTACACCCGTGGTCGGGAATATTCCCGACCAGCCCAGAAAATTATCAAAGAAGTCAAAGATTTGGTTAAAAAGGGATATAAAAAAATAACTCTTTTGGGACAAAATGTAAATAGTTATCAAGATCAAGAGGGACTGTCCCTAAGAGACAGTCCTTGGAACAAGGACTGTCTCTTAGGGACAGTCCCTCTTAACACTCTCAATTTCCCAAATCTTTTAAAAACCCTTAACGACATCCCCGGTAGTTTCCAAATAGAATTTCTTACTTCTCATCCCAAGGATATGTCTGACGAATTGATTAAAATAATTAGCCAAAGTAAAAAAATCTCTCGAGAAATTCATCTACCAGTTCAATCAGGCGATAACCAAATTCTTAAAAAAATGAATCGGGGCTACACTATTAATCACTACAAAAAATTAATTAAAAAAATTCGCCAGCAAATTCCCCAAGCAAAAATATCAACTGATATTATCGTGGGCTTTCCCGGCGAAACCAGAAAACAATTTCAAAAGACAATTAACTTAGTTAAAGAAATCGGCTTTAAACAGGCCTATGTATCTGCTTATTCTCCGCGGCCCGGCACCGCAGCGGCCAAATCAAGAGATAATATTACATCTAATGAAAAGAAAAGAAGGAAAAGAATAATCTTAGATTTAGTTAAATGAAAAAAGCGCCTGATTTGATAATTTATGTGTAAATAAAATGGCGCTTTATAATTTCAGGACTCTATTGGAAGCGGTGTCCTGGGCTGCGCTATTAAAAAAGAATAAATTCTATATTTTTTAAGAGCGGAATCTACGCTCTCTTAGTCCAAAAGGACTAAGCATAAAAGAACGGACAAAGAACAGGATAATTTAATTATATAAACCCCAAGCCCTATGTCAAGAGAAGGTTATCCACACAACAAACTAATCGTCATTCTCGGACCAACTGCTTCGGGAAAATCTGACTTAGCCATTAAATTAGCTAAGGAATTTTCCGCCAGAGGCGGACCAGCCTCTGATTGGAACGGCATTGAAATAGTTAGCGCTGATTCCAGACAAATCTATCAGGAAATGGACATTGGGACAGGTAAAATAGAGACGAGAAGGACTACCGAAATAAGGACTGTCTTACGAGGACAGTCCTTGAAACAAGGACTGTCTTACGAGGACAGTCCTTCCAACATCCCTCATTATTTAATTGATATCATTAAACCAAATCAAGAATTTACTTTAGCTCAATATAAAAAACTAGCCATCAAAGTTATTAAAGATATTCAAAAACGAGGCAAATTACCTTTCTTAGTTGGCGGCACTGGTTTGTACATCCAAGCTATCGTTGATAACTTACAAATTCCCAAAGTAAAACCAAACAAAAAATTAAGAAACAAATTAGAAAAATTAACCAATCAAGAATTATTCAAACAACTTAAAAAAATAGACCCATTGGCTGCCGCAACTATTGACCTTCACAATAAAAGACGTCTGATTCGCGCCTTAGAAGTTTGTTTAATTACTAAAAAACTTTTTTCTCAACAAAGAAAAAAAGGTCAACCGCTTTTTGATGTTTGCCAAATCGGCCTTAAAATAAATAAAAAAAACCTTGAAAAAAGAATTAACCAAAGGGTTGATAAAATGTTTAAAGCCGGCTTAGTTGAAGAAGTAAAAAAATTAACTCAAAAATATAGCCCTAATTTATCCTCAATGAGCGGTATTGGCTACCGGGAAATTATCCAAAGTTTTGAAAGCGACGCTTCCGGAATTAATCAAGCCAAAGAATTAATTAAACAACACAGCCGGCAATACGCCCGGCGCCAAATAACCTGGTTTAAAAGAGATAAACGAATTAACTGGGTTAAAAATTATAAAGAGGCAAAAAAAATAATTACTGAGTTTCTCTAAGCAGCTATCTTATTTCTTGACCCCTGGATAACGACTAACTAAGCCGTTATGTTTATTATTTCAACTCATTTTTCAAAATTTCGCCAACCATTTCTGGGTTGGCTTGGCCTTGACTGGCGGCCATGACTTGGCCAATCAAAAACTGCAAGGCATTTTCTTTGCCTGATTGATAGTCCTTGACTGGTTGAGGATTCTTTTTAATCACCTGGCTAACTATTTTAATTAAGGCCGCCTCATCGCTAACCTGCCTTAATTTTTTATCCTCAACAATATGAGAAGGGTCAATGCCTGTCTGAAACATTTCCTGCAAAACTTTTTGAGCGGCTGAACTGGAAACTTCTTTTTGCTGGATTAAAGTAATAAATTCAGCGAAATTTTCCGGACTAATCTGACAATCCTCAATTTTTGTTTTACTGACTAACAATAACTTTTGCAATTCAGTCAAGAAATAATTAGCCGTTAGTTTAATCAAGGGTTGTTTATCACTAATCGATTTAATCTTCAGCCAGGTTTCTAATTCAGAAACAATCTGTTCAAAATAATCAGCCAAACCCTTACTGCCCACCAAGGTATTAATATCAGCTGGAGGCAATTTATATTCCCGACTAAATCTTTGACGTTTGACTTGGGGCAGTTCGGGCAGTTCGGTTGATAAGTGCTGACTAATGGAAGCCAGTTCAGTCAAGGGCGGCAAATCCGGTTCAGGAAAATAGCGGTAATCTTGAGCTTCTTCTTTAATCCGTTGAGAAAAAGTTCTTTGTTTGTTCTCATCCCATCCCCTGGTCTCTTGAACAACTTTCTGACCTGATTCTAATAAATCACCCTGTCTTTTAATTTCGTAATCAATGCTTCGTTCAACCGTCCGAAAAGAATTAAGATTTTTTATTTCTACCTTAGTGCCTAATTCTTTCTGGCCCGACTTTAAAGAAATATTTACTTCACAACGCATCTGACCTTTTTCCATATTAGCTTCAGAAACGTCTAAATAACGTAAAATCATTTGTAATTCTTCGCCAAACTGCCGGGCTTCTTGGCTAGAACTAATATCTGGTTCAGTGACTAATTCCATCAAAGGCACACCAGCTCGATTAAAATCAACTAAAGAATAATCAGCTCCAACTGGATGGACTAATTTACCTGTATCTTCTTCCAAATGAATCTCCCTAATTTTAATTTTAATGCCCCCGATTTCTAAAAAACCATTTGAAGATAAAGGCAAACCATATTGAGAAATCTGGTAATTTTTGGGTAAATCAGGGTAAAAATAATTTTTGCGGTCAAATTTTGAAGAATCGGGAATCTGACAATTTAAAGCTAAAGCAGTTTTAATAACAAATTCAACCGCTCTTTGATTAATCACCGGCAAACTACCTGGATGACCCAGGCAGATTGGACAAATATTTGTATTGGGTTCTTTAGCTTCCGGGTCATTAAAACAATCGCAGAACATTTTGCTCTCGGTTTTTAATTCAGCGTGTATTTCTAAACCAATAACTGGTTGGTATTTCATGAATTTATTTTTTAGCCGCTAAAACAACATTTTTTAATAAAAAAGCGACGGTCAGCGGGCCTAAGCCGCCCGGCACCGGCGTCAGCCAGGCCGCTTTCTCTTTAACGCTCTCATGGTCAATATCGCCGACTATTTTATTATCTACCCTTGATATACCGCCGTCAATTAAAATCGTCCCTGGTTTAATCATTTCACCCTTAATCAATTTAGGTTGGCCAAGAGTTGTAATAACGATATCGGCTTTCTTCAAATCTTCTATAAATTCAATATTAAAACCAATTTGATAATCAACTTGTAACCCTTTTAGATACAATTTCAAGGCCTGACCAAAAATATTTGAATTAACCAAAGCAACAATTTTTTTATCCTTTAGTTCTTGCCCGGTAGCCACTAGGGCCTGCCAGATAGCTGAAATAAACGGCGATTCAAACTGGCTTCCCTTGATAAACCCATCAACATCTTTGGTTGGTTTAATTGTCTGAACAATTTTATCAGCTGCCAGATGGCTGGGCAAAGGCAGTTGAACTAAGATACCATTGACCTGGTCATCTTGATTCAAAGAATCAATTAAATCCAAAATCTCTTTTTCCGAACTTTGCCCGGCTAAGTTATATTTTTTTATCTTGAGACCAATTTTTTGGGCCGCTTTCTCTTTTTTCCGAAGATATAATTGAGAAGCTGAATCCTGACCAATTAAAATAACCGCTAAACAAGGTTTAAGTTTTTTTGTCTTAATTTCTTTCTCTAATTCAAGTAAAATCTGGTCAGCTATTTTTTTACCATCGATAAGTTTCATATATCTTAAAATCACTTGACAATTAGATTACAAGGTGTTATGATCATATTTAAGATCCACTTTGAAAGGAGGGGGGAAATGGAAAAAAAGAATGATACTTGGTTGAAAAAATCTTTCAACACTATTCTGAAATCTTGCGCGTCACTGTTATCCGGACTGGCGACAGGGACTTTCACTGGAGCAGGGATACATGAGTTGTCCGAGAACGGCATGGCCGCATTTAACATCGGTTGCGCAGTAGCTATCGTTGTCTCAATATTCGTATTTTTGCTTCTTGCGACCATGTCAGTCATAAGAAAAGAAAATCCCTAATGAACGGACGGCCTTCGTTGGAAAACAAACCGACGAAGGCCGTTTTCTATTTTCCTAGCTAATTCCTGGCACTTTAAATTTAGTACAAAATTTTTCTACTTGTTTCTTTAATTTTGCCAAATATTTCTCGTCCTGATGATTTCTCAAAGCCTCAATAATCCATTGGCCAATCTGTTCCATTCCTTCTTCTTTCATCCCCCGAGTAGTGGCCGCTGGGGTACCTAAACGAATTCCACTGGTCCGAGGCAAAGGAACAGGCTCATCAGGAATAAACTGCTTGTTAACCGCAATAGAAACTTTGTCTAAAACTTGCTGGGCAGTCTGCCCATCAAACCCAAAACTCTCGATAACATTAACCACCATCATATGATTATCTGTGCCATCAGTAATCAATTTAACACCTTGGTCCATTAATACTTGAGCCAACACTTTAGCGTTTTTCAGAACCTGCTGAGCATAATTTTTAAACTCCGGCTCCAGGGCTTTTTTAAGAGCCACGGCAACACCGGCGATTGTCTGCATATGAGGACCACCTTGTAATCCAGGAAAAACTGATTTATCAATTATTTGAGCGTACTTTTTTCTAGATAAAATCAAACCAGCCCGAGGACCGCGCAAGGTTTTATGAGTAGTGGTGGTGACCAAATCAAATCCATAATCAAAAGGGTTTTTCATGGCCTGACCAGCAATTAAACCACCGATATGAGACACATCAGCCATAGTAATTGCCCCAACTGCATCAGCTATTTTTTTAAAATGAGCATAATCATAATCCCGAGGATAGGAAGTATAGCCGCATAAAACAATCTTGGGCTTATGTTTCTTAGCTAAGTCCAAAACCTGTTCAAAATCAATTGCTCCTTTATCATCGGGGTTGGTTTTGTAGCGAACAAAATTAAAAATTTTTCCCATATGAGAGGCTGGAGCGCCGTGAGTCAAATGTCCCCCATGGGACAAATCCATAGCTAAAACCGAATCACCTGGACGGAGAAAAGCAAGATAGACTGCCTGGTTCATAGGCGAACCAGAAAGAGGCTGAACATTAGCATGTTCAGCCCGAAAAACTTTTTTAGCTCGGGCAATGGCTATTTGTTCTATTTGATCAGTAAATTCCTGACCGCCATAATATCTCTTGCCCGGATAACCCTCTGAATATTTATTAGTCAAAACTGAACCAATCACCGCTAAAACTTCGGGATAAGTATAGTTTTCCGAGGGAATTAACTCTATCCCTTTGATCTGTCGCTGCTCTTCGCCTATTACGGCCCGATATATTTGAGGATCATTCTTTTTTAATAATTGCCAATTTTTGTTTGTTTCCATATTATTTTTTAAATTTAAGCGGCTTATCTTGTTGATAAGATATGCCGAGTTTAATCGCTGTTTCAGCTTTCTGTAATTCTGTCCCTAAATCAAAAGCATGGGCAATAAGGGAAACAGCATTGCTAACTACCAACTTTTGGTATAGAGCCATGGCCGCTTTCTTTACCGTGCCGTCTTGACGAAATTCTTCCAAGAATAATCCTTCCGGTGAATAAAGCTTGGCGATGATTTCTTTATCTTCGACGTTAATAATAAAATATCCACGAGGGTCTAAAACGCATTCAGTTTTCTTTCCGTATTTTTTAACAATTTCTTCAACAACTCTCCACTGATTATCATAAACATGGGCGCAATTAGAAAAAATAGTCAGTGTCCCCATTTCCAACCTAATCTTTTCAGCAATATATTTCTGAAGACGTCGCAACCCAAAAGCATTTAAAATCCAGCCGGCAAAAAGATCATGACTTCTAAAATAAGCAGTTAGATTGACTTTGTTATCAAGAGTAGTCGCCTGAACTAAACAAAGGCAGGGCGCCCGAGGGGCCTTATGGTCTTGGGTCAAATCAAATGTTACGGCAATAGCTGCACGGTCAGTAGGATATTTCTTCAAAAAAGGTATCATTACTTCGTCCACCTGATTGACGCCCTTGTAATTCCAAAGCCGTTCGCCATAACTATAAATTTCATCACCTCTCTTGGCGCTCATTATTGCCTGACAATATTTTCTAATCTCCTTCTTGGTTATGGAAAAATAGGGGAAAATTCTAGGATTAAAAGAATCTTCTTTTGTAATCACGGCCGCGATATTAAAAACTTCTCTTAGAGGATTTCCGTAAAAAGATTCTCTCACTCTCCCAAAACGCCAAACTATCTTCAAGATTTCCAACCAAGCCTGACCAACATGCTGACGGACAATCTTAAAAACTGACTGGTCAGTAGGAAATGAGCCTGTTTCTTCGGGAATGGCTGAAGGAAAAACTTGAGGTCGGGCAAAGGCCTTACCCATTGGCTTGTATTTCTTGATCTTCTTAGCTATTTTTGTTGAATCACTGACCCCAATTAAATTTTCTATCTTTATGTTTTTCCTAAAATTGGCGATTTTTGTCAAAGGAATCTCTTTATGAATAAAAGCATAAGGAACATTAACAATATTATGGTTTTTACCCATTCCTTTTTTAAAAAAATTAACTAAAGCTTGTCCGCTTCCAGAAAGATCAGCCCCGCAAATCACCAAGCACCTAAGCGAAGGTTTGGCTAAGATATTTCTAATGATAAAATTTATGCCTTCTTTAGAATAAAGCTGACCAGCCGCACAAAAAAGATTATGGTCGACTTTGCCAGCAATTTTTTCAGCCGGCGTCCAGAGAGTTACTATGCCCACTTCGCTTTTGAGATTGCCTAAAATTAAATTGTCTTTAAAATAGATTGGCCATTCTTTATTGCTCATATTACCTAAAACTTAATTAATTTAACTCCTTTGCTTTTCATCACTCGCCTACCGTCAAAAACAGCATGACCTCGAGAATAAACAACTTTTTTTATTCCTGATAAAGCGATCAATTTAGCGCAAGCCGGACAAGGAAAATGACTGGCATAAAGCGTTGTATTTTTTAAAGAAATACCCTTTTTGGCTGCCCGGGCAATAACCGATGCCTCAGCGTGAACAGCGCTACATATTTCCGAAGATTTCCCCGGAGCAATATTGTCCCGGATACAGCCTATTTTATAACATTCATCATCAGTAGGCATCATTTTATTATAGGCAGTCAAAATAATTTTTTTGTTTTTAACCAAGGCGGCTCCTGTTTGACGCCAAAAACATCGGGAATTTTCTGTTTTTCCAAAAACTTTTTTCATGATTTCCTTGTGTTTTTTAATTTCGGCTATAGAAAGTTTATCGCTTTTTTCATTAAGCTCGGCAACCTTATCGCTCTTCCATTTTAATCTGATATCGTAAAACTGAAAAAGTTTTTTGTATCCATCGTTGATTAAATACCGCTTAGCAAAATTTTCACTCTTTTCTCCTTTAAGGATTATGATTTTGTGAAAACCTGTGTTTTTTATAATCCTAGAAAAATTAGATCTGTTTACTAAAAAAAATTTCTTAATCGGCAGACAAACCTTAATCAGTTTGTTTAAATCTCTAACTGGAATTTTCCTGATATCTGGTTCAAGCCTGGTCAATTCTTTAATAATCTGATTACCTAAAAAGCCCAAATAAAAATGGGCTTTAGGGGTCTTTTTCAAAATATTGTCAAATGCAGCAATATATCCTTTATGAAGGACTGGGAATTCACCGATAATTAAAATATTTTTATGATTTGAACTCAACATCTTCAAAGTCTTTCGAGTTCTTTTTTATTTAGTTTAAAGTATTTTGATAAATTCTTTTTCAGCCAATCGGGAAATAAACCACTTTGGTTTTTTTCTTGTTTAGGTCAATTTTGGGAACAATCAAATGAAAATGAAGATGGCAGACCGTTGCGCCAGTATAAATTGGGTCACCAAATCTCAATATGAAACCTCCTCCCTTTATTTTATATTTTTTAATTATCCAATTTGCTAATTTAAAAACTATTTTAAAATCAGCCTGACCTAACTCGCTGAATTCTTCCTTATGTTTTTCGGAAATGATTACAAAATGATATTTAGCATTTTTATAAGGCCAATTATTCTCTGTGACAAACCAACTTTTTTCTTTTTTTAATATTGGTTTTTTATGATATTTAAAATTACTTTTACAGAAGGGGCATTTAGCTGTTTCTTCAATCCTCTTTAAAACCTTCCGGTAATCCTCTGACTTGGCAAATTTAGGATTAACTACTTTTTTAATCATAACTCATTATTTAGACAAGATATCTTTTATTCTTTTCCTAAACACATTTTCAAATATATCACTGGTTGAGGTTTTTTTTGCTTGACGAGGAAAAACGTGAATGTTGCCACAAAACTTAGCTATATTTCTTTTTTGTTCTTCGGAATAACTTTCTCCTTCAACAACCACAAAGATATCGGGTTTTATTGCTCTTATTAATCCCATCTTCCAACAACCCTTTTTATCAACATCATTTATTAAGGTAACATAATCAATAAATTCCTGATAAGTGAGCATTTCTATTCTTTCCTTATGGGGAATTATTGGTCTTAAGGGATTTTTTTTATAAATCTTAACCGCTTCATCGCTGTCAACGCCAACTATTAAAATATCACCTAAACTCTTTGCTTTTTCTAAATAGCGTAAATGGCCAATATGCAACATGTCCCAAGAACCAATAGTACAGATTATCTTTTTATTCAAAATTCTATAAGCACTGATTATTCTAGCTAATTCCTTATAATCTAAAATAGTTTTTTGGCTTAATTTTCTTTTCATTTTTATTAAAATAACATTTTATCTTCTCTTAATACGATTTATCAAAATACAACAAAATTACAAAAAATCCTTATTCGTATTATATTAGTTTTTTAAAAAAAGTAAAGCCCTGTCGGATAAAAATTCGACAGGGCTACAAAAACATTGAACTCCTCAATTAGATATAACCATGCAATCTGGCTCTGCAAAATGCTGAAATTGTGGCAGAATCCATAATCCCTCTACGTCTAATCATATCCTCAAAGATTGGAATTTCGCATTTAATAATTTCGAAAAGATCCTTATCCATCAAGTCCGTTTTAGGATTGGGTATCTTTTCCGCGCCAGAGGCCAAAAAAACGTATCCAAGCGCTTCAAGAGTAACAACTGCTTCATATATCTCTCCCAATGGCTTCCAATCATCCGATCTCAAACCTACTTCCTCTTCAAGTTCTCGTTTTGCCGCCTGAAACGCATCTTCGCCCGGATCAACAACCCCACCAGGAAATTCAATCATAAATCTATTAAGCGGATATCTGTGTTGTTTTACCAGCCACACCTTACCCAATATATCAACTGGGACGATAACCACAAATGGACGGGTCATTCTTACTAATGAATAATTCACTTCTTTCCCTCCTGGTGACATTACTCTATCTTCATCTACCCGAAAAAATCTAGAATTGTAAACTTTTGATGTTTTTACCATCCTCCATGTTTTCATAACGCACCTTCTTTTATTTAATTTTTAACGAACATAAAAGGAGAGATTATCCTCTCTCCCTCCTTTTAATTATTCTGGAATTTAGTTGAACTGTACCTACTTGGCATTCTCCTCTTTTAGCCACTCTTTTCAACCGGTTCCAAAATTTCCCTATCCCTGTCTTTTTCATCCTTGCCTTTCTCATTTCTACTCTCCTGATATTCTATTTTATCTCTAGAATTTAGGAGCGTCGCTCCCTTATTGCTTATTTTACCTCAATACCCATACTGCGGGCTGTTCCTTCAACAATTTTTTCAGCTTGTTCAACGGAATAAGCATTCAAGTCAACCATCTTTTTTTCCGCAATCTGGCGAATTTGTTCTTTGGTTACTTGGCCCACTTTCTTTTTATGCGGTTCGCTTGAACCTTTTTCCAAGCCAGCTGCTTTTTTCAATAATTCGGCGGCTGGCGGCGTCTTTAATTTAAAATCAAAAGTTCGGTCTTCATAAACCGTAATTTCCACCGGAATAATATCGCCAGCCATCTCTTTAGTCGCTTCGTTGAATTTAACGCAAAAATCCTGGATATTCAAACCGTGCTGACCTAAGGCCGGACCAATGGGCGGGGCCGGATTGGCCTGACCAGCCGGAATCTGTAATTTGATAATAGTTTTAATTGGTTTAGGCATATTTTCAATCTAGGGATAGTCCCTAAAAAATCCTATAATTTCTTCACCTGTAAAAAGTCCAATTCTACCGGTGTTTCCCGACCAAACATAGAAACCAAAACCTTAATCTTGCCTCGTTTCTCATCAACTTCGGAAATCTTGCCGTCAAAGTCCTTAAATGGTCCATCAATAATTTTAACCGGGTCGCCAATAACTACTTCAATCTTGTATTTGGGCTCTTTAACGCCCATGCGCTTTTGAAGGCCTTCAATTTCTTCTAAAGAAACGGGTGTGGGCAAAGTCCCTGCTCCAATAAAGCCGGTTACTCGAGGAGTATTACGAACCACATACCAGGAATCATCGGTGACGATCATCTCCACCAAAACATAACCGGGATAAATTTTCTCTTCATAGACCTGCCGCTTGCCGCTTCTAATCTTAATCTTTTTCTCGGTGGGCACTAAAATGTTAAAAATTCTGTCCTCCATGCCCATTGATTCAATCCGCTGCTTTAAGTTTCGAGCCACGGCTTCTTCGTAGCCAGAATAAGTATGAAGCACATACCAGTTTTTTCCTTGTTGTATTTGTTTAGGCATGATTATTTTATTGAACCCAGCCGTCTATAAATATATTCTCTGCTTAGACGGCTGGGTTTAGACCAAGTCCTTAAATTACAAACCGATCAAGCAACCAACTAAACAAAAAATCCAAACCGCCTAAAAAAGCAGCCACGGCCAAACTTAAACCAATAACAATTAAAGTATACTTAATTGTCTGTTGACGAGTCGGCCAAGTCACCCGTTTTAATTCAATACGGACTTCTTTAAGAAAATCTATTCCTTTTTTAGGCAATTGGCTAATTTTCATCTATTTAAAAAGCCCTGACGGGCTGTTTCCTATATCCTATCTTAGCCTGATAAAGGTGTCAAGCCCACTTAGAAGATTTTTTAGGGACTGTCAGACCAAGGACTGTTTCTAAAAAATCTATATATCCAAATTTCTCACTTTTTTAGCATGGGTTTGGATAAACTTTTTTCTGGGGAGAACTTCATCGCCCATCAAAATGTCAAAAATCTTGTCAGCTTCTTTGGCGTTTTCAATGGTTACCTGCTTCATCACTCGGTTAGTCGGATCCATGGTAGTACTCCATAATTCCGGAGGATTCATCTCGCCTAATCCTTTATAGCGTTGAATATCAACCCCTTCCTTGCCCATTGAACTCAAAATTTCTTCTTTGTCCGCATCAGTATAACCATATTCAATCTGTTTGCCCTTTTTAATTTTATAAAGCGGCGGTTGGGCGATATAGAGATATCCTGCATCAATAATTGGACGGAAATATCTAAAGAAAAACGTCAAAAGAAGTGTTGTAATATGATTGCCATCAGAGTCCGCATCACAGGCAATAATTATTCGGTGATAGCGAATCCTATTTAAATCAAATTCTTCAGAAATGGCCGCTCCTAAAGCAATAACAATAGATTTAATTTCTTTAGAAGCCAAAGCTCTATCTAATCTGGCTTTCTCAACATTAAGGATTTTTCCTCGTAAAGGCAAAATGGCCTGGAATCTTCGGTCGCGTCCCTGTTTGCTCGAACCAGCAGCGGAATCCCCTTCCACCAAAAACAATTCTGATTCTTCGGGACGGCGATTAGAACAATCGGCTAATTTACCGGGCAAAGCTAATCCCTCTAAAATACCTTTACGAATAACTGTTTCGCGGGCGGCGCGGGCGGCCTTGCGGGCTTTAGCCGCCAAAAAACATTTTTCCATAATCGCTTTGGCATCCTGGGGATTTTTTTCTAAGAATTCCTCCAGACCATCAGCCACAACTGTTTCTACAGCCATTCTTGCTTCAGGATTGCCTAAACGAGCCTTAGTCTGTCCTTCAAACTGGGGTTCTTTTAATTTAACGCTGATTACCGCGGTTAAACCTTCTCGAACGTCGTCACCGCTTAATTTTTCGTCTGAATTTTTCAAAAAGCCGTTCTTGCGGGCATAATCATTTAGCGTTCTGGTTAGAGCCGTTCGAAATCCAGTTAAGTGCATGCCCCCTTCGCCAGTATGAATATTATTGGCAAAACTCTCTTCGTATCCCTGAATATCATCAGTATATTGTAAAGCCACTTCCGCTAAAATTTCCTGATGTTCTCTGGAGACATAAAAAACATGGTCATGTTTTACTTCTTCGTCCCGATTTAAATAATCTATATAAGAAACTAAGCCGCTGTCAAAATAAAAATCGTATTTCTTAAAAGGTTCTTTCCTTTGATCAACTATTTTTATTCTGGTTGAAGGAGTTAAATAGGTCTGTTGTCTTAAATGCTCTAAAATCCTGCGCCAACTAAATTTTACTTCCTTAAAAACCTCGGGATCAGGGTCAAAAGTCACTATGGTGCCGTTCGCCTGACATTTGCCCTCTTTTTTAACTTTGGTCTTCACTTTCCCGCGAGAATATTCCTGACTGTATTTTATGCCATGGCGACAAACTTCTACCCTCATCCATTTAGAAAGAGCGTTAACCACGGAAACGCCAACTCCGTGCAAGCCGCCGGCAATTTTATAGGACTGACCGCCGAACTTGGCTCCGGCATGAAGCGTGGTCATCACTGTCTCTAAAGCAGATTTTTTGGTCTGGGGATGTTTTTCCACTGGGATACCTCGACCATTATCACTCACTCTAACTCTTTTATCGGGCAACAAAACAATTTCTATCTCGTTACAATAGCCGGCAATTGCTTCATCAAGTCCATTGTCAATTACTTCCCAAACAAGATGATGGAGTCCATCTGAGCCAGTTGAACCAATATACATGCCCGGCCGGCGGCGAACCGGCTCTAAGCCTTCTAAGACATAAATATCTTTGGCTTCGTAGGTTGAATTATTATTATTATTGGGCATAATTTTATCGTCGGACTTCCCATCCCCCTTCTTCTTCCAAGACCTTCATAATCTTTTCCTGCAACTTATTAACTTCTTTATCGGTCAAAGTATGGTCATCTGACTGATAAATAATATGGAAAGCTAAATTCTTTTTACCCTGGGGGATTTCTTCGCCTTCATACATATCAAATAAATCAACATCGCGGACCAGGTGACCGCCAACGGCATTGATTAAATTAAGCACTTCGACTACCTTAGTTCCTCGTTCAACTAAAAGAGCGATATCCCTGACTATGGCCGGGTATTTGGAAGGGGCTAAGTAAATTCTCTCTTCAGTGGCTAAGGCAACTATTTTTTCAAAATCAAGTTCAAAAATATTATCACCTAGCCAACCCAACAAATCATTTCCTATCTTTACTTCTGCCCTAATATTTTCCCTTGATACTTCATTATACCAAACATCAGTAATTCGCAGTTTATTCAATAAAGTGTCAATGACTCCTTTTAACCGATAAAAATCAGCTGGAAACAAAACCGCGCCCAATCTCTTCTTCTCAATCACCTTGTTTTTATTCTTTTCAAAAACCTTGCCAATTTCAAACAATCGCACCTCGTTAAAATACTTTTTATTCTCTTCAATATTTTTAATCAAATTAATCGCTAAATTAGGCCTTAAATATTTCTGTTCTTGACTGACCGGATTAAGTACTTCTACTCCTTTACTACTAACAAAAGAATAATTATACACCTCGCTAAAACCAAGATTAGTCAGAATATCCCTGACTTTATTTTGATAAATTAAATCTTCATTCCTGGCTGGAGGAATTAAAGTAGCCGTTGGCATTTGACTGAGAATTTTCTCAAAACCATAAAGCCGACCAATCTCCTCAATTAAATCTTCGGGAATAGTTACATCTATTCGCCGAGTGGGCACTGTCACCTCCAATCGCGCTTCCGTGGTCCTGTTCTTAGACCGGAACGTTTCCACCCCGAACCCTAATCTTTCCAAGAATTCCTTTATCTCTTTAGCTGAAATATCAATACCTAATAAACTTTCTACTTTTTTAATATCCAATTTCACTTTCGGCGGCTTAATTTTTACCGGATAAACATCAACTATTCCATTAAGAATCTCTCCGCCAGCTATTTCCTGAACCAGATAAGCCGCCATCTCAACAGCTTCTTCAGTTAAATTGGGGTCTAACTGATGTTCAAAACGCCAGGAAGCATCTGTTTTCAGATTAAGTTGTTGAGAGCCCTGCCTGATAATTTGGGGAGAGAAATTAGCTGCTTCTAAAATTATCCTCTTGGTCTGCCCGTCAATTCCCGGACCCTGACCTCCTTTAATGCCAGCCACGCAAACCGGATTTTTTTCATCAGCGATGACTAAAATATTCTCATCTAAATCATATTTTTCATTATCTAAAGTAGTAATTTTCTCACCTTTTTTGGCTCGCCGGACAATAATTGTTTTGGTCTTGCCCTTGCTTTCAAGTTTATCCGCATCATAAATATGGAAAGGCTGACCGGTTTCCAACATCACGTAATTAGCAATATCAACTATATTACTGATTGGCCGCAAACCACATATTTTTAATCGCTCCTGCAGCCATTGAGGCGATGGCCCGACTTTGATGTTAATCAAAGCCCGCGCTGTATATCGAGAACAAAGATTTTTATCTTTATTTTCTACTTTAACAAAGTTTTGAATCAATTCCTTTTGATCAACTTTAATCTTTTTAGCATAATCAACTATTTCAAATGGATACTTCAAAAGAGCCGCAATTTCCCGAGCAATGCCCAAATGACTTAAGCAATCATGGGCTCGGTTAGGTAAAACCTCTACGTCCAAAAGATAATCTTGCTTGCCCGCCTTGCTGGCGGGCCCGACTTTTTTAACTAACTCTGTCTCAAAAGAATGCCTGGTTAACAAATCAGCCAGTTTTTCCGGAACTGGTAATTTCTTCTGAAAAAAAGATTGGAGCCAATCGTAGGATATTTTCATACTAAAACTGTTTTAAGAATCGCAAATCACCGTTATAAAACAATCTGATGTCATCAATCTGATACTTGAGCATAGCTAAACGATCCAAGCCGACGCCGAAAGCAAAACCCTGCCATTTCCCGGGAAGATAACCAACTGCTTTAAAAACATTAGGATGGACCATCCCCGCACCCATAATCTCCAGCCAGTCTTGCTTGCCTGCCGAAGCCTTAGTGGAAACAGGACCTTTTCTTTTAATATCTACCTCAAAACTTGGTTCAGTAAAAGGGAAATGACCTGGTCGCAAACGCATCCTCACCTCCGGACCAAAAAATCGCTTTAAAAATCCCTCAATCACTCCTTTAAAATGAACCATAGAAACATCTTGGCCAACCATTAATCCTTCTATCTGATAAAATTGCACATCATGAGAAACATCAGTTGCCTCATGACGAAAACAACGACCGGGCACAATAATCCGCAAAGGCGGCTGATGTTTTTCCATATAACGGGCCTGCATGGGGGAAGTATGAGTCCGTAAAAGCAAATCAATATCTTTTAACCAAAAAGTATCCCATAAATCTCTGGCGGGATGATTTTTGGGAATATTTAAAGCATCAAAATTATAATACTCGGTTTCTATTTCTGGACCATCAAGCACAGAAAAACCCATTGATTGAAAAATTTCTTCTATCTGTCGTTGAACTAAACTGATTGGATGGAAATGACCTTGAACCGGCAAAATTCCCGGGGCAGTCACGTCAATCCACTCTTTTTTGTCGGCTAAGGCAGGATTGGTTTTGCCGGAAAACTTTGTTCCCCTTGCTTTAATCTTTTCTGCTATTTCTTCTTTAATTTGATTAGCTAATTTACCTTTTTCTTTACGTTCCTTTTCTGATAACTCTTTGAGAGAACGCAAAACTTTGGTCAATTCTCCCTGGCGACCAAGATACTTCTTGTATATTTCCTCTAAACTATTCAAATCCTTGGCTTGGCTTATCTCTTTGAGAATTTTTTGTTTAAGTTGGAAAAGCATATATTTATCTTCTGGCCAGCCACCATTCGGCTAGACCAACCAGACCGACTAAAATTATTAAATGCCACCAGGCTAATATACGCTGGCTTTGTAAAATCAAAGCAGCTACTAAAATCACGGCTAAAAGTAATCCCTGTCTAAAAGAAACTTCTAATTGGCGAATGGCTCGGCTGGGTAATAAAGGAAATCTTCTTTTTTGAGAAATTCGCCTGATAAATAAGCTGATTGAGGTAAAAATTCCCGTTGAAGTAATAAGTAAACTCAGATAAAACAAAACGAAAACAAGAGAGCCGGAAACAGTCGGGTCAAAATAAATTAAAATAGCCACTAAGCAGACGCCGGCTAATAAAGTAGCAAAAACCAATCCCGCTAATAAAACCGAGAGATTCATAATATTTATCTTACTACCATTTTACCTTATTTAGAAGGACAAAGCAAGTGTCAAAGCACATAGAGGACAGTCATTGCAGCGCGCATTATAAGGGGACAGTCCCTCAGATACAGTCCTTGGAACAAGGACTGTATCTGAGGGACTGTCCCCGAATTAGGACTCTCCTCTTATTTAACTGGAACCATCTCCAAACAACCTTGCCATCCCTTAAATTATCATTTATAATACCACTGCGGGGTGGAGAAGTAGTATCTCGTGAGGCCCATAAATTATTTGTGGCCCAGGATGGTAACATCTTGCGGAAAAATTCCTTAAATTGCCGGGAACTCCAATAGTAAATTATTGGACAATCAGCAGCCAAGCCCTGTACCTTTCGTGAAAGACGCAGGGAAGGTTCAGAGACCATAATAGGAACTGCCTATTTCAAATAGGTAGATGGGATGGTCCAATCCATTTAGAAATAAATGGCTAATATAAATGAACCTCAAGACGCCAGTGCAATTCTGGTCCCCGCAACAAGATTATCCGCAATTAAATAGTTGCTGTATTTCCGAACCTCCTGTATAATGTAAATAGACATAATTATAGGCGGTTCTAAAATGGCAAAAATCCAAGAAAAAATTAAATCTCAAGAACTCCGTAAAAAAGGATGGAGCATAAATGAAATTGCTCAAAAACTTAACACTTCTAAAAGTACCGTAAGCGTCTGGTGTCGAGATATAGCGCTTTCCCCTCATCAAATTAAACGACTGACAGAAAAACAAACATCAAAAAGCTATGAAGGAAGACTAAAGGGTTTAGAGAAAATAAGACAGAAAAGATTACAAGAAGTAGAATTACTAAGAAAAGAAGGTATTAAAGAAATAAAAAAACTTAATAAAAGAGAACTCCTTATTGCTGGAATAGCAATATATTGGAGCGAGGGTTATACAGCTCCAGTTAATTATGAAGTAGGATTTACTAATTCAGACCCAAAAATGATTCTCTTTATGCTTGAATGGTTTAAAAAATGTTGTAAAGTAAATGATGAAAGATTTTCTCTTCGGGTAGGAATTAACGAAATACATAAGAACAGAGTAAAAAAGATAGAAAAATATTGGTCTCAACTTACAGGGATTCCCCTATCGCAATTCAATAAAATAAGTCTTAAAAAGACAAAAATTAAAAAGATTTACAAAAATTATAACGAATATTATGGAACTCTAAGAATTAAAGTACGCCAAGGTACACAATTGCGAAGAAAAATAGACGGTTGGCTTGAAGGATTAGTTGGTTCAAAAATATAGCTATGGCGGTGTAGCTCAGCGGTTAGAGCAGTGGAATCATAATCCACGTGTCAGGGGTTCGAATCCCTTCACCGCTACTAAAATGGGGACGTAGCTTAGCCCGGTTTAAAGCGTCTGCTTGTCACGCAGGAGATCATGGGTTCAAATCCCATCGTCCCCGCTGTAGTATAATTTATACATCAATGGTTATTTAAACTTGTTCTTTTAAATTAAAAACTTAGAGTATGGGGAGAAAAAAAATGAAAAGAAAGAAGAAAACCAAAACCAATAAGCGCAAACGGAAAAAACAATACAATTTTGCAGCAATGGATATCGCAACCCGAAAATTCCTTGGATTACCCCTCGACCCTGAAATTAATCCGATAAGGAAAAGTCCATAATCATTTAAGGGACTGTCAAAAAGACAGTCCCGCTATTATTTTATACATTTTTATTATCCACTCCCTAAAAGTTTTCTTATTGTTCCGAGTAACCCCGCATTTGTCCATATTTGTAGATATTTGTAGATATTTGATAAAAAAAGAACAGATTTCTGTTCTTTTTTTATTAAAATAATTTGCTTTTTTATTCTCTCATGTTATATTTCATATAAATAAAATTTATGAGTTTTAAGACTCCAAAAAACCACCTATTTTTGCCGGAAGATCTTCCTTTGTACGAATTAGGATATATTTTTTCTAATTGTTCGGTATGGTACGAAACAGGAACGCACAATAGAATAGCTACTTTTGATTTAGTTATCAGAGATATGCCAAAAAACAGAAATTTTTTGATTTTTAGCGGCATCGAAGAAATAATTTGCGCTTTGGAAAAATGGAAATATAGTAATGAATCTGTAAAATATCTATTAAATGCCAAGATAATAACAAAAAAGTTTGCGAAATATTTAAAAGATTTTAAATTTTCTGGCGATATCCACGCAATGCCAGAAGGAACAATATTCTTTCCTAAAGAACCTGTTATCAGAATTACAGCTCCAATAATTGAAGCCAATTTAATTGGTTCTTTCTTAACTAACGCTGTTTTTAGTAATACTATTTATGCTTCAAAAGCCATTAGAAGTGTTATTGCTGCAAAAAATAAATTAGTTATCGGCGCTGTAAGCGCAAGGTCTCATGGATTTGAATCATCATATAAATGCGGACGTGCTTCATTTATAGTCGGCGCCACAGGAGGTACACCTATGCCAGGATTTTCAAAAAAATACGATTTTTCCGGGAAAGAACCTTCTATAAATTTAGCCTGTCATGCCTATATCACTTCTTTCCCAGACGAGATTTCAGCTATGAGAGAAATAACAAAACGATTTGAGAAAACTGCCGCTTTAATGATTGACACTTACGAATTTAATCAAGGATTAAAAAACGCTATAAGGGTCGGGGAAGAAATGAAAAAACAAAAGAAAAATCTATTCGGCATAATAATTGATAGCGGAGATATTTTTAAACTTTCTTTTAAAGCTAGAAAAGAACTCGATAAAGCAGGACTAAATAATACAAAAATAATAGTTGCAAGTAATCTTGACGAATACAAAATTAAAAAATTATCTAAACAAAACGCTCCAATAGATTCTTTTATTGCGGCTACCGAAATTGGAAATGTTACAGACGATCCAAAACTCGAAATAGTATATAAATTAGCAATGATTAAAAAAGGCAAACAGGTAAAAAATTGCGCCAAATTTTCCCCAGGGAAACAAACTTACCCTGGCTCAAAACAAGTTTTCAGAATTTTTAAATCAAGGAAATTTCATAAAGATATTATTGGATTAGAAAATGAAAAACTTGGGATTCCTCTTTTAATTCCCATGGTAAAAAAGGGGGAAACAATTTATAAATTACCAAACTTACTAGAAATAAGAAAG
>Ga0315537_1001173_pt1 | contig 20595 bp, 26 predicted proteins | sample SalMarSW160270MG_FD_203091 | JGI IMG/M metagenome (GOLD analysis project Ga0315537, IMG submission 203091) | Salt marsh sediment microbial communities from the Plum Island Ecosystem LTER, Massachusetts, United States - Salt Marsh Sediment SW1602-70 ...
GGTTATCAAATGCTGGTCAGCCACCCGATTATGTAGTCCTCTCCACTTTTTGGAACAATATTATTTCGATTCTGCAATGTTGTCCGCTGATATTATACAAGAGGTACACTCCCGCAGCAACATCATGGTCATTATGATTTCTTCCATTCCATACAGCCGATCAACATTTCCCGACTTTGAATGTCTCGAACTCTGGACGTAAATCGTTGTGCGACAATACAATAATAGTTTCATGCGGAGAGGCTGGGATTCGAACCCAGGGTACGCTTTCACGTACAACTGCTTAGCAGGCAGCTGCCTTCAGCCACTCGGCCACCTCTCCTTCTAGATTTTGTGCAATCAATATATAAGAATAAACGGCAAATTCAAGATATTTATGAATGAGGAAGCAACGCCTTAAAATATTATTTGATCGATTTTTTGACCGGAACCGGCTGGCCGGACTTTTGAGGTGAAAGAAAGCGCCAGGTAACGCGCTCGATTACCATCGACAATTCATCGGCTTTAAAAGGTTTGGTGATATATTCATCGGCTCCCAAAAGCAGGGCATCTTTGATAGAATAAGAATCGCCGTACGCGGTCATCATGATGACCGCGATTTCCGGATGCCGCAATTTTACCGCTTTTAAGAGCTCCAGCCCGGACATTTCGGGCATTTTGATATCGGAAATTAGAAGATTGACGCGATATGATTTTAAATAACGCAGGGCCAATTTACCATTGCCGACCGTGGCGACACTGAATCCCCCTTTTAGTAATATTTTTTCAAGGACTTCGCGTATAACGGATTCGTCGTCCACGACCAGAATATTTACACTTTCATTCATTGGTCTTTCAGGCAGTCATACATCGTTCGAAACTGCAAATCACCTCGTCAAAAAAGTTTTCCATTATGACTGGCTTGTACAGGAGAGAACTCGCGCCTTCGACGCCGGCCTGTCTGACCAGACGATCGGTGGCATTACCGGTAATTATGATTACCGGCAGGTGCGGTTTTACCTCTCTGATTTTGGCGACGGCATCGATACCGGACATTTCCGGCATAATGAGGTCCATCGTAACCAGATCATAGTCGTTGTTTTTCACCTTTTCCAGGGCCTCAGCGCCATTCTCGGCCTGATCGACCGTAACTGAATCGGAAATTTCACAGAATTCCTTAAAAATATCCCGGACCCGCGGTTCATCATCAACGATCAACACCTTGAAGGCCCTGCCTCGTTTACGAGCCAATTCTTCTATTTTCTTAACGTCCATAACCACCCCTTTATGCTAAGGGCCCACCACATTTATTAATTGCTTATTTATATCTATCGACCGAACCTTTTCGTTGTTTTAACACCCTCACATTTTTCAGGACATTTTGCGATACATGTAGAATTTCCTCAAGCGCTGCTTCAATCCTGTTGATACCTTCGACTTCGATCGGAGCCTGCGGGGTTCTGTCTTTATCCGCGCGCAGCGTTCTTAATATCTTTGTAATTTCCCGTATGACGCCGACTGATTTATTGATCAATTGCGTAAATTCAGGCTCCAGGATGTATAAGTCCTTGATTTTGCTTTTCTCGCGAGCAAGTGTGATGGCCAGATTCAACGCCAGCGTCTTGACCTGATCGGCCAAGTCATCCACCTGATCGATAAGGTTGGCGCTTTCGGGATATTTTTTTTCGAGTCGGGGTGTCATATGCAGAGAAGTTCCTCGATTTTATTTTTCAGCGACTGTATATCGGATGATTTCAATATATATCCGTCTGCGACCCAGGTGTGAAAATCGGACTTATATATTGAAAAAGCCGTATTGAGTACGACCGGTATATTCGGATATTCGATCTTGAGTTGTTTAAGTATATCAATTCCGCTGTCGCCGCCCAATTCGATATCCAGGACGATGAGGTCAAATTGCTCTTGTTTCATAATTATTTGAGCCTCATTGCCGTTAGCGGCGGTCTTAACCGTATATCCTTCACGTGAAAGAAAGTCACCGTACAGTTTGCGGATGTGGCCGTCATCATCAACAATCAATATCTTAATCATTCTTATCGCTTCCTTTAAAAGGCAATTCTATAAATATTTTCGGTAATCCTCCTTCGGAACTTTCTATACCGAAATTACCGCCGTGGTATCTGATTGTTTCGCCGGCGACGATAATCGATAGTTTGTACGTGCCGCCGGGATTGTTAAAAATCTGGTTTAGAGTTTTTACGACCCTCTCTCTTGACTTATCATTGCCACCGAATGCGACCTTCAGGCGGACCTGATTTTCGCAGCTTTGGGTGGAAATATCGACTTCACATTCATCGGTCATTTCTTCGGTTGATAAATTCATAAATTGATACAAAGCGTGCTGTAATTGGTCCGGATTCCCCCAGACGATATATTTTTCGTCCGATAAATTGAGGGTGGGCGGCTTTTGATAATGCTTTAGCCGTGATATCAATAATTCGTGAGTCTGTTTGACCAACATATTGAAATCCATGTCTCGGGACTTGGTGCGGCTGGCTCGCGAGAAGTCAAGTACCTGATGCAGGACTGATTCGGTACGTTTGGCCTCGGTAAGGATAATATTTAGATATTCGGAATTTGCGTCGTTTTTCCCCGCCGATAACATCAGATTGGCGAAACCGCCGATTACTGCAAGCGGATTGCGAAGTTCATGGGCAATCGAGGACGTCAGTTCACCGATTACCGACATTTTTTCAACACGGACAATCTGTTCCTGTGAGCGTGCCAGCAGCTGATTCTTTTCCTCGAGTTCAGCCGAATGTCTGATAAGATTTTGGTACAGTTGGGAACGCTCGACGGCTACGGCCGTATTATTGGCGAAGGTTTGCAGAAGCTGCATATCGGAATCGGTAATTCGTTTTCCGGTTATTTGATTATCGGCCGCGATGAGGCCGAGTTTCCGGTCTTTGCTTATTATAGGTGCCACCGCGAGATGATCGGTATTGAGGCGCCTTAGAATTTCAAGTGATTTCGCATCAAGATTATCCTGGATATAAACATTGGCCCATTGGGCCGTGTTCATCGCCTGACCAAAAACAGATGATTCATCCAGAGGAATTTCCCAATCTGAAATCATCGACGAAAGCGAAAAGCTGGAAGAGTTTTCGCGCTCGACGTAATCATTAAGAAGTTCTGTCAGAGTTTTGGGCTGTTGTGCCAATAGGGACCAGATTTTACCCGCCTCCTCCGGATTTCGCGGTCCGATGGCCATTTCTCCGCGTAGAATATTCTTATTTTCATCAACCATAAAAAGAAAGGCGCGATTAAAACTCAAACCCTGGTTGGCAGTAACACCGGTGAGAATGATTTTTAGCGCGGTCTCGAGGTCGGCGGTGGATGATAAGGCTTCGGCTACCTGCGAGATTATCGAAAGTTCGCAAATAGCGTTCTCCAGATCGGTTTTTTTCCTGTAAAAGGATGTAATATCCTGTATGATGGCGACCAGGCCACCTATCTGCCCGTCGATCTGCCGATACGGACCGCAGTACGCACTCAAAACTATAAAATGTCCGCACCGATTGGTACAGCGATGCTCTTTTTTCTGATAAATATTGCCCTTCATTACCGAGTCGAAAACTTCCCGCATATTACAGTTAATGACCGCGTCGATATCATGAAGCGAATATCCTTGAGCCTCCTCGGTGTTTTCAAAACCGATAATACGAGCGGCCTCGTTATTAAGGAACTCCAGCAGACCCCGTTCGTTGATTATTAAAAATCCCAGCGATGAATCGGTGAAAAGCGCCCTTAAGAAATCGGTCGGCTTTTCGATCGTTGACGGACTCAGGAGATCAACCATACAACACCCCCGCTGATGATTTTTTAAGATTAATCATTTGTACCGAATTATCGTGATGCAAATACGGTTCGGTGACCAATTGCTGGATTTCGAGCAGCCGACGATTAATATCCGATATTTTTAAGGCCTCACTCTCGATTATTTTCAATCTTTCGGTTATTTTCGGGTCCAGGTCCTGATGGGCATACAAAATATATTCGGCGTTACCGGTTATGACCGAAAGCGGATTATTGATTTCATGATTGATGGAAACGGCCAGCTTTTTAACGGCGGCCAGATTCTCTTCGCTCACGATTTTTCTATGCATCTCTTCCAATATATCATGTGCTTTTTTCAACTCGGAGTTTTTATCCTCCAGTTTTTTTTGATATATGGAACGTTCAATGGATATGGCGATTTGATCGGCGATTATATTTAAAAGCTTGACGTCTTTATCGACAAAAGCCTCCCGCTCGCCACCGATAAAATTCAACATGCCGATAAGCTCATTGCCGACCAAAAGGGGGATTATTAAAAACGGTTCATCCATCGCCTGCGGCAGCCTGTAAGTTTTTAACAAATCGGCCGAATTTATCGGCTTTTTGTGATTGGCCAGGAGGCTGACAAATTCACGACTGGTCAGAAGCCGATCGTTTTTGGGCGACACCTGGCCGGAATTATGTGTGCACTCCTGCTCGAAGCAGTCTTCCGCCTCGTTGTACAGGTAGAGCGCCGCCCGATCGAACATGACTACTTTTCGGACTAATTCCAGGGCATTATTATAGGTGTTCTTTTCCGGAGGATTATTTCGGAAAATGGCGGCGATTTCCGCCATCAGGCCGATTTTACTCCAGAAGCGGCTGATCGGCTCGTTTGTCGATTGGCTGTTATTTACCAAAGCTGTTACTCCGCGAAATCTCTTTTATCTCTTTATATAGTCTCAAAGCAACCTGGTCCTCCAGGCGATTAAATAAATCGGTCATTTCACTGGCCGGAACGGATAGAGCGGGATCATGTTCGTTTTCATCGACCAATTGCCAGCTGTCGGCGACTCTGACTCTATACTCGAGTTTTTTATTCTTGACCATGCGCTCTTTGGAAACATCAAGAATCCTCATCGTTCCGGCCAGGACGGCATAGACGCGATAGCGCCAGAAAAGCATTGGTATCAGAGTCCATCTTCTTTTTTCCAGATCGAGGCGATCGACTTTTATATCAACCAGAAAACGTGCGTTTTGCATCCGGCCGCGGGCTAACAAATCCTGATATGATTCGCCGGCAACATCGACATAAATCGTGTCGCCAATATCATTTCTGACAATCGGTGCATTGCTGATTTCCGACAGATACATATCGAACTTTTCGCCCAGGTGCGAATCGGCCCAGGGATTTTCCGGAATCCTGAGATTGACGACAATGCCATCACCGGCCGCGACCGTTCCGCCATATGCGAGTACGAAAATAAGGATGATTGATGTTATTAATCTTTTCATCGTTTTACCTACGGCCATCGGTGGAATTTCTCTTATAAAAGACATATTTATTCAGAGTCTTTTTAAGTTGCTCGTCAAATGATGCGATCTCCGGCGGAATCATTTCCAGTTCGGCGGAACTGAAATGGTCGACAAGATATTCTCGTGAGATAAATTCGATCCCGATCAGCCATTCGTCGCCGTCGGCATCGGCCCGTTTGACCAATCCGATAACTTTATCGATGACTTCGACTTCCTGGAGGGATATTTTCATAATAAGAAGAGCACCATCCTCCAGGGGTGCCTCGCTTGTGATGAGAATACCGCCGGCCGAAATATTTAGAATCGATCCGTTATATACTTGATTGTCCGGCCGCGTTCGAAATCCGTTTTCACGATCTCTTAAGATCATAAAAGTTATCGGCTCCGATATTTCCAGCCGGATGTAACGTCGCGAATGATCCTTATATAATTTGAACGGTCTTTTGACCGAAACGACATTATCTCCGGTTTCGATTTCCGAAATGATTTTGGATCGAGTTTCTTCCATGATTGCTTCTCCTTTATTTTATCTTTCCATATTTTTCGGCTAAAAAGGCGGCCAGATTTTTTCTGAGGGTACTGTCAAAAGTAAAAATCTTGGACGGCAAATTCCGTATAAGTACACCGGGCAGCCTTTCTTTGTAATTTTCTTTGATTATAAATTCAACGCCGCTGTAAAAATTTTTATCCTTCGCCCGGCAGTGACGAATATCGCCGAGCATCAGGACCGGAACATCAAATCCGTCAAGTTCCATATGGAGTATCATAAAGAACTCGTTCGTTAGATTAACCGGAATCTCGACCAGCATACCGCCACCGCAGACATTAACCGTCTCGGTTTTAAACCAGCGGAGTTTGCTCAAGCGCGTCGACGAAATACCGGAGTCGTCAAAAAATGCGAGTCTGACATCCAGCCCAAGCTGAACGCGAACGAATTGCCGCCTGACCTCCGGAATAATGGTGGCAGCTATCGGTATTTGGATTCTGCCCTCGTTCGGCTTTGATAATAAAGATGTAAAAACAACCGGTTCGCCTTTATATTTAATCGTGACTTCGATATTCTGATTACCGATTAGTTGATTGATCATCCCCGAGGAACCGGACCTGTCCAGAACCAAATTTCCGCTACTGACGCTGACTATTCTGGAATCCAATAAGCGCCCCGGGAATTGTTCGGTTTTTATACGGACCTCCTGGCCAATCAGGGCCGATTGGTCAATATCTTTGCCGTTAATTACTGCTTTTTTCACGGGCATCAAATTATGCCTTTCTGGCGTTCTTTGACCTGTTCATCAAAAACGTATCGGACCATTCGATTACGAACCATATCGTCGAATCGCTTTACCGCGGGCGGCAATTTCCTGATTTCTTCGGGTCGGAAATGCTTTAATAATTTAGCCTTGGTTATGAATTCCAGGCCGCCGAAGCGAAAGTCTTCCCGGGCGAAAATTCGACGGCAAATCACCGCCACATAACGCGGCAGACCTATTATATTATATTCATTAATTCGAATTAATAGAATATCTCCATCTCTTATATCGTCATTTACTCTCATGGAAATTCCGCCCGCGGAGATATCCCGGGAATAGGAATTGTGCCAGATGAGCGAATCCATCAGAAATCCGGATGATGAATTTTTCAGCAGGGAATATATCAGGTCGATTCTCTTAAGAATACGAACGAACTCTCTTCGCTGAACTCTTTCGATTCTACCCAAAGAAAACAGATGAACTTTGCCGTCCGTATCGCCCGGAATCGGCCTGAGTATCGCCGCGAATCTGTACATGGCATCGGGCCGGCTGTACTGAATATATACATGCGCATTTGATCTGAGAAGACTCGTGCCGTTGACAAAATCGGGTCGCGAGGCAATCAGTCCGTCTCTTCTGATGTCTTCTATGCGGGAGATATAGACTCCCTGTTTATCAGCTTCATTGAGAATTATTTCGACCTTGTCCCAGATGCTGACAAACTTATCTTTTTTTATTCGGCAAATATTCGGCATCGTCTATATGGCTTCTTTACACTTTGGCCAGATTTTCCCGTCCCTGTTCAATTGCCAGCTCGAGGATTTTTTTTGCCAGAGCTGTGCGGCTCTGATCCTGCCGGTTCTTGTGAATGAATTCCTGACCGGAGCGAATGGTTTTGTTGAAATATTCTTTCGCCTGATCAAATTTCCCGATTCGGCGGGAAAGCTCGGCAATCATATACAGCGCCTGGATCTGCTGATTACCTTCGCCGACGCCCCGGCCATCTTCATACATCCGAACATAATATTTCACGGCATATTCCAGAGCGCTCTTTTCATTCAGAGGAATAGCGTCTCTTTTGGTCGCCAGTTTACTGAGAAAATCGTAAAATGACCGGTGCTCATGAAATCCGGTCAGGATATCGTCTCCCGACGAGCCCAGAGCGAGTCTCTTATGCTCGGCGGCAATCAGCTCCAGCGATTCGATTTTACCGTCGACCAGGGAAAACAATTCATCCAGAGAGGTTACCTCGGATAAATACTTATCCCGGACCGGGTACAAAATCGACTTCAACTCCGCCGAAAGTCCGTCGTCGGTAAACTGGCTGGAGATTAAATTTTTTAAGACTTTGGCACTGTAATGAGTCTTTTCTATCTCTGATTTCAGATTGTTGATTTTATTATCGACTTCAATCAGGTAACCTTTGACTGCCTGAAGATTCGGGTTCTCACCCCGTTCCATATCCCGGAAAAGCCATCCGATTCTCAGATAAAAGCGACCCAAATCAAGATCGCTGACGTTATCATTGAACGACTCGTCGAGAATCGCCAGAATCAATTTCAGGATGGCGGTTTCAGTCGGATGCCGCTTGGGATCAAGTTCTGCACCGATCATTTTGAGAATCGAATCGCCCTCGGCGAGAGCCTGCAAATGGCGTTCTTTGACTATTTTTAGTCGATACGTTTTAAAATAGGCGTCTTTTTTCCAATCTTTATAACTGTTACCGAATTCGCGGGTATAAAAGCAGTTGGAACAGGTCGCGGTAAAGAACAGCAGCGGATTGAAAGCCTGAAATCGGGGATTGCGCCAGATTATATCGGTCGGGCAAAAGTCGGTATCGCGATCGCGCTCCGTGTATGCGCCCAATCGAATCGTTTCGTACTCGTTGAGAGTCTTGCAAATAGGGCACTCGATTTTGGTCAGGAAAAATGGTGATTCAGATGTCATTATATTACCTCCCTGTTCCTTTCCGGATAACCTCCGCTTTCCCAGCGGATGACGGCCGATCGGCATCAGGCAGTGTCCGTTTCTGGATGTTGCGGGTGTTCGATAACATTTTTTTTGCCAGGTTGATTGCTCTTCGACGATTCGGCGAATTACGGTCTTCAACCGGTTTTATGAAATCGGAATGTTTATTGTGATTCCAATCAATTCCCTTTAAATCGATGTATTCGACCGAATCGTTAGCCGATTCCGGCCGCTTCACCGTTAAATCCGTATTTATCTTAATCGCGGGTGCATTCTCAGAGGCGGGGGCAAGTTTTTCCTTTCGCCCTGTAAAGAAAGAACGAATCAATATTATTAGCGCACCGGCCGAAATAAAGCCGGCGATATTGAGTCCGATATCGAATAATTGCTGTGATGAAATTCCTATTTCCATATTGTCTCCTTATCAGACTTTCAGATCGAGATGCTCCGGTGGATTTTCGTCGGTGACATCCTGATCATCATCATCCGGTTCCTTTTCGCTTTTTTTATATTTTTTCTTGCCCTCTTCGTTGGGCTTATCCTTACCGATAACAAGCAAATCGCTTTTTTCAGCTTCCTTCGTTTTTTCGGCGTCCCCGGTGGTTTTTTCTTTCAGAATCGACTGCGCCTGGCGCTGTTCCATCTCGGAACCGGCCTTCTGGATTTGATACATTTTTCCAACTAGTTCCGTTTTTGATAATGTATCTGCGATTTCCAACGGGCGTACCACTATCCGACTCCTCCTTGTTCACACAGGATATAGCGCTCTTTTATCATACCGCGCAATTTCAGGACCGCCTTGGTATGAATCTGTGAAACCCTGGATTCCGAAATTGACATCACTTCGCCGATTTCTTTAAGCGTTAATTCTTCGAAATAGTAAAGAGCGATAACCAGTTTTTCCTGCTCGGTTAACCGATCGATGGCGGTGACCAGGAAAGCTCTCAATTCGCCTTTTTCAAGATCGCCCAAAGCCGACAGACGGCCATCGTCGCTGACCGTTTCAATTCGCGGGACCTGGTGGTTGTCTTCCTCCTTATAAATCGTTTCATCGAGCGACAACAAAGTCGATCCGCAAACGTCGCCTTTGGCGGCGTTTAATTCCTCGATAGTACAGCCTATTTTGCGAGCCAATTCGACCTCTGTCGGACGGCGACCGGATTCACTTTCGAAGGCGGTCACGGCCCGTTCGATTTCGCGCGATTTCGCCCGCGTCGATCGGGGCACCCAGTCAAGCGCGCGCAGCTCATCGAGGATGGCACCCCGGATACGCGGCACGGCATAAGTCTCGAATTTCACACCCCGCCCGGGATCGAAATTCCGAAAAGCTTCGACCAGACCAATGACACCGGTATTAATCAAATCTGACAGCTCAACCGACCTTGGAAAACCGATGGCCATCCTGCCGGCGACATTCCGCACCAAAGGAAGATATTGTCTTAGCAGTTTGGCGCGAGCCTCCGGGTCGCCTCGCAATTGATAGCGATGCCAGTCGATTGACAAATCAAGTCTCTTTCTGGCCGCTCTGGAATTACCATTACCAGGGCTGACCTGAACTCGCTTCCAGGTCGTTTTCTTTTTGCCAACCTGTTTTGTGCTTACTCTCCGTGTGCTAACCATATGGATGCTATTTCCTTATATCGGCTTTTGCCGTTTAAGAGTTTATACTTCTTTCTGCTTCGATTTGTGAGGACAAATCATTCTCTAAGTTGTTTTCTGTTAAAAGCTTGCACAGTTTCAAAAATTGCTCAGTTACCTCCGAATCGGCCGCAGTTTCAAATAATGACTTCTGTCTTTCGACCGATTCGATAACGCGTTCGTCATCAATAACATAGCCACCATCGAGCGGCCGCTTTTGCAGGAAACGCTCGGACAAGGCCGAAAACTTCCGGTATATGTATTCATATTCGGTGCCGTCTTTTACTTGATTTGCAAGAAGATAAACTGGATTTTTATATCCTGAGACTGTCAAATACTTGAATAAACCGTAGCCATCGGCAATCGAAGTCAATTCAGGATTGACGATTATCAGATTCAAATCGGAAATATCAGCGCATAAATCGATGAGGCCCAGCAGGGAGCAAGGAGTGTCGAGTAGAATGAGATCGTAAGCTGCAAAGAGGGTTTTGCCTTTTCTGAGGAATTTTTCAATATCAGAGCGGTTCGGTTCTTTGTCAGAAATCGGGGATGCCGGGGAGGGGAGAAGATGCAATCGATCGTCAAGCGATACCAAAGCTTCGGGTAATTGGCTCTCATTATAGACGATATCGGCCAGGTTCAATTTTGGCAGAACATTGGCCAGAATATGAATATTTCCGAAATACCAGTCGCAATCGATAATCAAACAGCGTTGTCCCTGCCCGGCGGCTGCCGTGGCAAGGTTATATGTAATAACCGATTTGCCAACCCCACCTTTACCGGAAAGGATCGATATAATCAGAGGTTTTTCCGATATGTTGATTCGCTTTTCCATCTTATTTACTCCCCCCGATTTTCAAGAGACGCCTCGCTATTACTTCCGGGTCGGCTGTGAATAATCGTCCGATTTTTCCCGGCGTGTTGGTAACAAAGGCTATCGGCCGGTTCAGATATTCGGCCATAGCCATTATCCCGCCCCAGCGGCCGGTTTCATCTAGATGGGTGGCGATAAGGTAGGTGGGTGTAAAACTGTCGTACGTGTTAACGGCGTCAATCAGGTCGCAGGTTCGACCGCAGACGGAAAAAACTAAAAACAGCATGTTGGGTCGGATCGAACTCAATTTGTTTATTAAATCGGAATTCGGTTCACCGGGCATGATCGGCGGCGTATCTATCAGCAGAATAGAGCCGTCATCGGTATTAATGTGTGACTTTATTTCGTTCGACAGGGGGGAGGCGAAGATTTCAATTTCATTATTGTCATTTTTGGCGCTGTTTATGTTTTCAAGAGATGTCAATCTGACCTTCAATCCTGATTGCGTCGTGATTTGAGCCGTAAACCTGGCCATCACCGATGACTTACCGCTTCCGCTGGGACCGGCAAAGGCTATTTTCATGCCGGGCTGAAGTTTTATTGATCGCGTGCATAGCGGTTTTAATTCACCTCTTAATCTGTCATAAGCGATTTGCTCGACATTTTCGGCAATACTGTCGGTACCCGTGATATTCCGACAGATACGCACGGCGATTTCTTCGGGAAGATCGGCATCAAGCAGATTTAAGAGAATGGGCTTCGCGCTTTCATCGATTTTCCCGGAAATATCGGAATAACGGTGCACATTGAGAATATGATTTAGTGTTTTATCGATTCGATTTAATGCCGAATCGCTTTCGATATTGACTCTTTCCATATCAGTCGTACCCTCTGTTGAATCAACCTTCGATTCAACGGAAGAGATTTTATCGACACTGAAATTGCACTCAAGTTTTCGGAAATCGGCAATCTTATCATCGATACAGGCTGTAACTTCCACGCGTTCTTCGGGTAATTTGGTCTCACCTTCAGCACTGACCCTGGTGTTCAGGACAACGGCGTCACCTCCCATTTCCTCCCTGATTTTCTTTAGGGCTGCAGCCACCGTAGGTGCCGTATAAGATTTAATTATCATTTTCGAGCCTCACCATCCCGGTCGAGTTGACCTCGACATTGTTGGATATTTCGTTGTATGATAGGACCGTAAGCGCCGGGTAGGCCGTTTCGGTCATTCGTTTCAGGGCCAGACGGATGTTAGGCGAACAAAGGCATATCGGATTATGTCCCGCCGCCTGCGCATTTTCGATTTGTTCCCCGATTGCTTTGAGCAGTCGCTCCGAATCGGACGGAGGGACCACCAGCATCAGACCCTGTTTTGTGCTTTGCACGGCATCGGTCAGCATCTGTTCCACCGACGGATCTATCGTAAAGACATGTATTTTGCTGTCGCCCTCTTTGTAAATATCCGTAATCTGCCACTTGAGGGACATCCGTACATATTCGGTCAGGACATCAGCTTCCTTTGTGGCTGGATAATAATCGGTCACGGTCTCCATAATAGTTGCCAGATCACGCACCGGGACTTTTTCCGTCAGCAGGCCCTGAATGACTTTCTGTATTATGGCCAGCGGAACGACTTCCGGAACGACGCCCTCAACCAGCGATGGATAATCTTCCTTGAGAGTGTCCAGCAAATGTCTGACATCCTGACGCGTGACCAGCACCGCGGCGTTGCCTCGGATTATTTCCGTCAAATGAGTCGTCAGGACCGCCCCCGGCTCCACGATTGTATATCCCTTTTGCTCGGCCATTTCCTTCAGGCTGGGGAAAATCCATATAGCCGAAAGACCGAAGGCTGGTTCTTTGACCGCGAAACCTTCTATTTCGTCCTTAACGTATCCGGGATTGATGGCCAGTATATGATCCAGCATCAATTCGTACGAAGCCACCTCAATACTTTTAATTTTAAATCGATATTGATTGGGATTAAGCTGAACGTTGTCGCGGATTCTGATCGGAGGAACAATGATTCCCAGCTCAATCGCCAACTGGCGGCGTATGGCCGATACACGGTCAAGCAAATCGCCACCCTGATTGGTATCGACCAGCGGAATCAAACCGTAGCCGATTTCGACTTCAAGATTATCGACTTTAAGCAAATCTTCGGTACGCTCGGGCGGCAAGGCCTGGTCCTCCAGGGCCTTTTTGCGTTGTTGCACTTGATTTTTTTTCTTAATACTCTCATTGGTCAGATAGCCGACCGTCCCCACAATCATACCCAGCATTATGAAAGGCAATGTCGGCATGCCGGGAACAACGCCGAACAATATGAGAATCCCCGCGGCGATCATGATTGCTCGCGGCTGACGGACCAGTTGTTTCGTTAAATCAGTGCCCATATTGTCGGTCGAGGCCGCGCGCGTTACGATAATACCGGCCGCGGTCGATACGATAAGCGCCGGAATTTGAGTCACCAGGCCGTCGCCGACCGAAAGCAGGGTATAGGTCCGCAGCGATTCGGTCACCGTTTTGCCCTGCATGAGGATGCCGATGACAAAACCGCCGATGATATTAATAAGCGTAATTAAAATCCCGGCGATAGCATCGCCGCGGACAAATTTCGAGGCACCGTCCATTGCCCCGTAAAAGTCGGCTTCACGGGCAATATCCTGACGACGCGATTTAGCCTCTTCATCATCGACCAGACCGGCGTTGAGGTCGGCATCGATGGCCATCTGCTTGCCCGGCATGGCGTCCAGAGTAAACCGGGCGGCCACTTCAGAAATTCTGCCCGCGCCTTTGGTAATTACTACAAATTGAATGACGACCAGAATAACAAAGACGATAAAACCGACCACGTAGTTGCCCTTGACGACAAATGTGCCGAAAGAATTAATTACTTCACCGGCATATCCGGTTCCAAGAATCAGCCGGGTTGATGCGACATTCAGAGCCAGGCGCAGAAGGGTTACGATTAAAAGCATCCCCGGGAAAACCGAAAGATCCAGCGGCCGTTTGATATATAAGGTTGAAAGCAATATTACCAGCGAGAAGGTGATATTAAAGGCCAGTGCAAAATCCAACAGTCCCGGCGGGATCGGAATCACCAGGACGCCGACGATGGCGACGACTGCAACCGCCAGCAGAATATCGGCGCGCTTGACGATGTTAGATAATATTGAATTGTTTTCCAAATCCATCAGTGGACTTTCTCACCTTTCAAACGATAGACGTACGCCAGAACCTCGGCGACGGCCCGGTACAGTTGAGCCGGCACGTACGAACCGATTTCACACATATTAAACAAAGCGCGGGCCAGCGGTTTATTCTCGAGGATAGGCACATCAGCTTCAGTTGCGATCTCCTTTATCTTCTCAGCGAGCAATCTCTCGCCCTTGGCGACTACCATCGGTGCTTCCATTTCATCCTGGTTATATTTAAGAGCCACCGCCAGATGCGTCGGGTTCGTTATAACCACGTCCGCTTTGGGAATTTCTCTCATCATTCGCCTGTTGGACATCTCCCGCTGTATGCGGCGAATCCGGGCTTTGGTATGCGGTGAACCTTCATAATCTTTCATTTCCTCTCTGATTTCCTGCTTGGACATCCTGATATTTTTTTCGAAATCGTACTTTTGATAGGCATAATCAAGCAGCGCCAGAATCAACATCACTGCCCCGATCTGCAATGCCACCATCAATGCCCGTTTTCCCATGACGCCGGCAAATAAACCAATCGGCTGGTCGGATAGCAGGTAGAATGAATTAAGTTGCGATTTGATGGATATATATCCGACGACTCCAATCAGGATCACTTTGATAACGTCGCGGGTTAATTCGACCATCGACCTGACCGAAAATAGCCTTTTGATGCCGTTGACAATGTTAAGCTTGTCTAATTTCGGTTCGAGCGGTTTGCCTGTAAAAAGAATACCGACCTGCAGAACATTGATGCCGTACGCGATTACCATAAGGATTATAAAAATCGGCCCCAGAAGGATAAAAAATGTCGTTACGGTCGAAATAATAAAAGACACCGCCGTATCTGAAGTGACGATCATTCCGGGCGCCTCGCTGAAAAGATAAGTCATAAACTGTTTCAGCTGCATCACAAGTGCGGGACCGAGAAAATATATAGCGGTTATTCCCAGGCACAATAAAACGGCCGAGTTCAATTCCTGAGACCTTGCAACGCGACCTTCCTCGCGTGCCTTTTGACGTCGACGTGGGGTCGCCTTTTCGGTTCGTTCCTGGAAACTTTCTTCAGCCATTATTTTGTCCTGTTATGTTCCGATACTGTGCAATATTCCGGCCATTTGACTGTCGAAAAAGTACGTCATCTTTTCAATCATAAACCTGAAAACCGGAAGTGCCGCCGCCATAACCAGAAAGCCGATGCCGATTTTGAGCGGCAAGCCGACAATAAAAATATTCATTTGCGGAACGGTCCGGGCGATAACGCCCAGCGAAACCGTCACAAGAAACAAAGTTATCATTACCGGCGCGGCTAGCTTAATGGCAATCGTAAATGAATAGGCGGTGAATTTTATCAACATTTCACCGGCCGAGCCGGAGAAGTTGAATATCCCGATCGGAATCATTTTGTAACTGTCGGCAAAGGCGGAGAGGATAGCATGATGACCATCTATTGCCAGGAATATCAACAGTGCCAGCGTATATAGAAATTCACCAACCATGGAAACGTTGGAATTTGCTTCCGGATCCAGGACCTGAGCAACCAAAAGCCCGATTTGATAACCGATAATATTACCGCTCATCCTGACAGCATCGAATAGAATCGCAAAGAAAAGACCGATTATGAATCCGACCAGAATTTCTTTAATCGCGATTCCGCCTAACATCCAGACTGAATCTATCTCGGGAAGCGGCATTTCCGATACGATAGGAATCAGAACGACGGCCAGAGTTATCGCGAGACCGACCTTCACCATTGTTGGAATCGATTTATGGCCGATTACCGGCGAGGCGATAAACATGCCGGCTGCTCGAAGCGATATTAAAAGAAAGATTTGAAGTTTTTCGGTTCCGTATGTTAAAAACTCAAACATTCTCCATTACCTGCAATACGGGTCACTCGTCAATACTTTAATCAAGCTTTATGCCAACCTTGGCAGGTTTGCTGGGAATTTGTATTTGCTTGTATTTTAAAGAGTTACGCGTTCGCGTCGGAAGTCGATTTTGATGTTATGGCAAATGAAGGGAAGATATTGCCTGATCTACGGGAATTTTTTTCGGGGCAAATTTTCATAGCGATGGTATCACCCCGAACAGCCTAATCGTGAAATCGACAATCGTGTTTATAATCCAGGGCAGAAACACGAGGAGCGATAAAGCGACAATCACAATTTTCGGGATAAAAGTCAGTGTCATTTCGTGAACCTGGGTGATGGCCTGCAGAATGGATATTGACAGACCAATCAACAATCCTGATATCAAAATCGGCGATGCGACTAAAAGCATGGTCAGGATAGCTTCGCGGCCGATTGTTGTAACCATTTCGGGAGTCATAATTTACACCTGTCTAATAAAATGAACCAACGAGTGATTTAACCAGCAGATACCAGCCGTCAACAAGAACAAACAGCAATATTTTAAAAGGTAAAGCAACAATAATGGGCGGCAGCATCATCATTCCCATCGACATCAAAACCGAGGCGACAACCATATCTATAATCAGGAACGGAACGAATATCAAAAAGGCGATCTGAAATCCGGTCCGAAGTTCGGAAATTACGAATCCGGGTATCAATATATGGAGAGGGATATCATCAGGCGATTCCGGCTGCTCCATCCCTGACATTTGGACGAAGAGAGCCAGGTCTTTTTCTCGCGTCTGGGCCAGCATAAATTCCCGGAACGGTTTGATACCGGCCTTGAAGGCCTCTTCCTTAGTAATTTTTTCATCGAGATAAGGTTTCAAACCGTCATTATAAGCCCGGTTGGCGATCGGGCTGATGATGAAGAAAGTCAATATCAATGCCAGCGATATCAGAAGCTGGTTAGGTGGGAGCTGCTGGGTCCCGATGGCCTGACGAAGAAAACCGAGCACGACAATCAGTCGGATAAATGACGTTATCATCAGAATAATCGACGGAGCCAGAGTCAGTACCGTGAGGAGCAGGACAATCTGTAATGTCGCGGAAAGATCACCGGGCTTATCCGACCCGCCGATATCCAGCGATACTTTCGGAATTGACTGGGCATGACCGCATGGTGCAATTAGTGCGGTTATCAGCAGGGCCAGCAAAATTATAGACAGTTTCTTTTTCATTTCCATCCTATGAAATTGTTCATCCTATGCGCGGGCATCCATGCCTGCTATTAGTTTTTTAAGCCGTCTGCGGGCTTTTCGTATCCCTGGTAATTCGTAGCGCTTTGATTTTCCTCATGTTAAGTGACGTTAGACTTTTGCGCGCATCTTTCAGGACGCCTTTAAATCCCGATATCGGTTTTTCCAATGTTTGGTTGGCCATAATCTTTGCCGTTTCATCCGGATTTAATTCCGCCAGCACATTAATACCGGCATCGCCGACGCCAATCAGCACGGCGCGATCGGCAAAGCGCACCAGTGAAATCGACTTTTTCTGGGCGATGTAAGAAGTTTCCAGGACTTCAATCAAATTATCCCTTCTGTTGGCGGAAAATTTCCCGCCCATCATCCTTCTCAACAAATAAATAAAAGCGTAGATGCCGGCGACAACCAGCAGTAAAGCACCAATCAACTTGATAACCGGTATTATCATCGAGCCGCCACCCGGAGTCGTTATCGGATTGTCCTCAGTTTCATTATTCGGCTGTGTATTGAATGCCTGGGCAATTTCGTTTGTACTGTTCTTCCCGGCTGATACCGCGCCGAATTTGGCAATTATAAAACCGGTCGAGACAACTATAATAATCAATAGAAGCAGGAGAATTTTTTTGCTTCTTATGCTCATTGGAGATTCCTTAAGCGCTCTTCAGGAGAAACCAGCTGGGTTATACGGAGTCCGAAGTTTTCTTCCACAACAACAACCTCACCTTTGGCTACACATCTTTGATTAACCAGAAGATCAACCGGTTCACCCACCAGCTTATCCAACTCGACTATTGATCCGGGCGCCAACCCGAGGATATCGGCAATATTCATCGTCGTTTTGCCCAGTTCAATCGAGATTGGCAATTCGACATCCATCAACAATTCAATGTTTTTAGGTTCACCTTCCGGACTTCCGGCAGACAATTGCTGGAAATCGGCCTGCTTAACTTCCGGCTCGGATAAACCGCCGATATTATCGGCCGGGACATCGAATGGAATATCGGAATTGTCCTCGTCAGCCCCGTTTTCCTTGAGGACTTTATCAATATCACTCTGATCAAGAAGATTATCAGATTCGCCACTGTCAGGTGGCGGCATGTCATCACCAGCAATCTCGCTGCCCTCAGCTGCTTCGGAAGAGTTGTCAGGAATTACATCCGGACTATCCGGAGTCTCTGCCGCGGAATTTTTGCCGGAAGCCTCCTCGGCCATCCCCATTTTTTCCTGCTCTTCGGGAGTGGATTCCGGCTCCTGTCCTTCTGCAGGGGCGCTTTTATTTTTGGGTGATTCTGATGAATCACCATCACTCACCTGCTGCTCAATCTCATTATTTTCATCCATGTCTGGCATATCCTATAACTCCTCTTTCATAATGGGATGGATATCTATAATTTGGCCGGCGCGTCTCTTGCCGAATAGACCGGGGCGACATACGAATTTTCTTTTCCCGGCCACCAGGAGTTCCGCCTCCGATGTTATTGCGGTATCGGTGGCGATAACGTCGCCCAATTTTAAATTTAAAAAATCTTTCATTTTCAGCCGTGCCGTGGCAAGTATCAACTCGACATCAACACCTACCTTTTGTAGATTTTTCTTGTTCGATTCGAGACTGCCGTCAACATCTTTTTTCTTGGTCGCATCGATCCAGTTTTGCGCCGAGAGCTTCACCAGAACCGGTTCCAGCGATACATAAGGATAACAAATTGTCAATAAACCGGTTGTTTTGAAGATTTTCATCTGTAATGAAACCACGATCACCGTCTCGCCGGACGGGATAATCTGAATAAATTGCGGGTTAGTTTCGAACGATTTCTCCTCGATTTTTATGGGAACCATGTTTGACCATGATTTTTCCAGATCGGTGAATATCTTGCGGGCAATCCTGGCCATTACCGCCTTTTCAATTCCGGTCAACTCGCGTTCGATTTCGAGAACTTTCTCGCCGCCGCCGAAAACCCGATCGATAAACGCAAAAGTCAGCGTCGGATTAAAATCCACGATACATAACCCGTCCAGCGGGGGAGAAGCGAAAGTATAAGTACACGAGGGTGACACCAGAGACATGATATATTCGGAGTAGTTAATCTGATCGACCGAGACAAGGTCAACATCAACCATCGTCCGCAGCATCGCTGACAGGGTCGAACTGATATGACCGGAGAAATTGTCGTGCATATTTTCCAGCGTCCGAACCTGGTCTTTCGAAACCCGGTTGGGGTGCTTAAAATCATATGTGACGACCGACCGCTCCTGGGTCTGGGAGATACTCGAAGATATTTCCTCTTCGCTTTGTCCCCCCGACACGGTCGTCAGCAGAGCATCAATCTCGTCCTGTGAAAGAATCTTGGCCACTTCTTGACTCCCGGTCCGTTTACTGAAGAATAAAATCAGTAAAATAAACCGCCATGATATCATTGACTTTCAGCAATTGTTCCAGACGCTTTTTTATCTGGTATCTGGTTATCTCTTTTTCTTTGGTATCGGACAACTGTTCAATCGTTTTTGAACCGAGGATAGTAATCAGTGCGTCTTTTATCACCGGTTCCCGTTTTTCTATCAAACTTATAGTCGCCTTGGATGAAACCTCGATCCCGATTGAAACCGAAAGAAATCTGGTCCCGCCGGTTCCCGATGGATTAACAATAATATCATCCATCAGGTAAACCTCGCTGGATCCGATATCGGCATGTCTGCCTTCTTTATCATTTTTGGCTTCCCTTTTCCCGGCGTTCTGAGGTTCGGCATCGGAAGATCCGGTCAGAATGCCACCGACGAAATATCCGGCTCCGGCCATAACCAGGGCAACCGCGATGTAAATTACGAAGGCCGGCAATCCTTTTTTACCTTTGGATTTCTTGCCATCAGCTCCGGTCCCGGCGACGGCGGTAGCGTCATTATCCAGCTTATCATCAAGCGGCATCTTTCAACTCCTTTCATTTCGGCGGCTGTGTCGGTTCGGATGGCATTCGTGGACTGAATGCCATCCTCCGAAATGCAGCCACTCTTTCTATGATTTCATCCGGACTCTCCTTGACCATGATTTTTTTGCCGTCGGTCAGACTGATCATGGTTTCCGGGATCGTTTCGACGAATTCAATTAAATCATCATTGATTAAAATTTCTTCGTCATTGAGTCTCGTTACTCGTATCATCGGGCCTTACCTGTTATCTCTTAAGATTTACCAATTCATCGAGCATATTATCGGATGTCGTAATAATTCTGGCATTGGCCTGGAATCCCCTCTGGGCCGTAATCATCCCGGTGAATTCCGAAGCGATATCAACCGAAGATGCCTCCAGCGCGCCGGAGGAAATTTC
>Ga0315537_1001176_pt1 | contig 20549 bp, 19 predicted proteins | sample SalMarSW160270MG_FD_203091 | JGI IMG/M metagenome (GOLD analysis project Ga0315537, IMG submission 203091) | Salt marsh sediment microbial communities from the Plum Island Ecosystem LTER, Massachusetts, United States - Salt Marsh Sediment SW1602-70 ...
GTTGCTGGCTGTTTGTCCGACAGGTTGATACTCTATAAAAATCATATACTGTGGCATTTTCAGAGGACTTTTCTCCGGCTGGATATTGCCCTGTGTGTCTTTATAGCACGCGTGCTGGAACCGGATGCCTACGTATCTCTGGTCTCTGGCTGCAATGGCACGGGCTGAGGCCAGCGCCGAACTTATAAGCGCCTTGACGCCGGCAGGTGTCTGGAGCCTGTCGAACAGGTGCCTGGCGGCAGGGACAGCCAGGAATATCATTATAGCCACTATCGCTACAACCAGCGTCTCTTCCAACAGGCTAAGTCCGGATTGTCTGTGATTAACTCTCATAATCATAATCAAGGCTGATAAGTTGCGCCTTTGGTTTTTTCCCTGTTGGTAATGTCATCACTCGTATCGAATATGCCGTCGGGGCCGGCTGAAGTTATCTGCGGAAAATTCCTTATAGTTTGGGAACGCTGATTAAAACGAAGACCAGGGTCCTCTTTTTTATTGGAATAGTAGTCGTATCGCAGCGTCCTGCCCCATGGGTCAACCACGCGTATGAGTCCATACTGCCTGCCGTCAATGTTTATCGTCATCCGGTTACCGGTGTTATCGATGTTCGTCAGCACGGTCTCGTTCATCTTTTCGAGTATTTCCCGGCACTCGGGAAGCCTGCTCAGGAAAAAGTACATAACCTCGCAGCCGGAGTATTCGTCCAGATGGTCTGCTGCATTGGTTACTGTAATCATCGTTGCAATTTGGGGGTCGAGCATGTCATCAAGCGTGTTCTGAATCCCAATAATGTCGAAATCATTGCAATCAGGTGGGAACTTCAAGCTTCGGTAAAATTCCATTTCATTTGCGTCGATAGTAGTAGCTAAATTTAACTGCCATTCATAGTCCCTGTACTGCCGCAGGGCCGTGTTGAGTATATCGAGCGTCCCTTCGCAGAGCTGCTCTTTACTCTTGCTGCCGATTCGGGTCAGGGTCGTCAGCACTATGCTCGCCAGCACTGCGACAATCGCCACCGCCACCAGTATTTCAACCAGTGTCAAACCGTTCTGTAACCTGTGGGTCTTCATTTTGTTGTTGCGCAAACCGCCGCGGATAGATGTTGCTATTTGAAATTTGTGATATCATCGATTGTACCGTATTCGCCGTCGGCTCCGGCTGATATCAAAAGATAAGAATCCGGCCGATAAGGCCAGTCTCTATCCTCGATTCTCGGGTCACGAATATATTCTTTATAAAAGAACAGGTCGTCATCCAGGTCAAATTGCTTGTTATCCCTTTCTTCGATGGCCTTGACCAAGGTCGCGTTATCTCTCCAGTCATATATACTTTCATCTTGATAATTGCGGTCTATTCTCTTGCTGTTTCGTCGGGCCTTGTAGTACAGAATCGGGTTGCCGGGTCTGGCCCTTTGCCCGTTATTCAGCGCAATAGTCCTCCTGCCAAAAACATCGCAAAGAACAAAGTTCTTGATATTGAGGTTAAAAGTGTTATTGAGGTTGCCGCTCTGGTCTTTCAGAATGTCTTCGAGCCTGTATGCCTCGTACGAGCCCTGTTCAAGATAAGGACCCACGCGCTGCTTGAGGTTATCTTCCTGCTGCTGCAGTGTGCCGGTAACCGCTAATGTATAGAGCGGCTGGCCCGAAGTTTTATCGCCGTCGGATTCCCAGTCGGAATCGGGATGGAACCCCATCAGGTCCCAGCCGACCAGCGCCTCTGTAAGCATCTGGGCGCCGGTATAATCAAAGTTGTTGAAACTGTATGTCATAAAATATGAAGGCGGGTAATCGCCGTAGTCATTCTTAAACGCCGTAAGCGCCAGCTCCATAGTAGTAAGCTGAGCTTTTTGCCTGGTCTCCTTGACCGTTTTTTTGACCATCGTTATCGCCGGCAGCATAATCCCTACCAGGATAGCGATTATGGTTACTACCGTCAGAATTTCGACTATCGTAAAGCCTCTTTTTCGCGTTTCCACTGCTATCACCTTTTTGTCCTTCCGAGCTCAGTCGCCGATATAATAAAACCAGTCGCGCTGGCCCCACTGGTTGACCAGAACAGCAAAATCCTCGAAATTTATAATGTCGTCACCGCTCAGCTCCAGCCCGCCGCAGATACCGTCACTCAGCCAGTTTTCACTGAGCACCATCACGTCCCCCAAATCGATTTGGCCCGAAAGGTCGAAATCATTTTCCAGCCGTTCCATCTCGAAGGTTCCATCCTGCCCCCACTTTTTCCAATCGGTATTATAAAGCCAGTCCTCGGCGAACAGCCCCAAATCCCAGTAGTCCACAATCCCGTCTTCATACAAATCGTCCCTGGGACTTGCCGGCTCAGACATCCATGACAGGCCCAGAACAGCTAAATCGGCCAGGCCGACGAAACAGTCCTGGTTCAAATCACTATCGAGGTATCCAAGCCCTCCGCAATAATTGTTAAACTTAACGAAGTCCCAGCGGGCCGTGTATTCGGCAAAGTTATAGCTCTTCTCTACGTTCGAGCGCATCGCCAGTGAAAAAGTATGCCAGTTATTATCGAAGAACTGGTTTACGTTGTTCATGTCACCGCCTAAGTACTGGGCAATATCATTGATATCCAAATCTATCGTGTCTGTAAATTCGCCGCCCTCGAGAGGCAGGCCGTTCGAGTCCCAGATTTCCTCACCGTCAACCATCACAAGGACAGTCACCTCATCCGTGTTCCAGGAGGTGCCCGCCGTGCCGATGTCAAGGTCGAATGAGATTCCTGTGCTATCGTCCTCGAAAAAGACCTGCTGCGAAACTGATGCCGTATCCCCGGCTTGAAAAGAGGCTGCGAAACCCGTGCGGAACGTCAGCGAGTGACCGGGCAAGCTCACATAGTGAGTGAACCAATCGTCACGTATCTCAATTTCGAAGTTGTCGCCGAGCGTATTCATGTCGCACCAATAAGTTGGAAGTTCATCGTCCACGTCGTAAGTCTGCTCGAAGCTGCCGTTCTGAACCAGGCTTCGGAATCCGTAAGCCGCCGGCATCAACGCCAGACAAACAAAAACCAAAAATAAAACCATAAATCTATTCATCACCGCTTCTCCGGTTAACCAATATCTTCACTGGAATTACTGGTCGAAGTTGTATATGTCATCGCCTGTTCCGTATTCACCGTCGTAGCCGGCGCTGAGCAGGATGTAAGAATCAGCCTTGTACGGCCGGCCCAGCTCTATAGGGACCTCATTGTTGTTTATACGGAAATAAAACGTCTCCGTAACGCCCTTCCCGTCATTATTGTTGTTATCAGGCTCGGTAGAATCCATCGGGTGCTTGAACAGAGGGTCTGGATTCCACGGAGCGCCTAACTGGACAAGCTCGTCGTTGTCCTCATAGTTGTAAATGTTAGTCGTATCATCTCTCTTAATGCCGTTGTCCGAATTGTCCACATCATATCGCCGGGGATTCGTCTTGCCGCCGGAGTTCGCCCTGTAATACAGGATGGGCATTCCGGCTTTTATGCCGACACCCTGAATATTGCGTTTATAGACATCGCAGAGGACATTTTGATACCACTTGAAAGCAGGAGGTGTATACCCTATCACTTGGTAAATACCCAGATAGTCACCGGAGGGGTCATCTCCCATCCTGTTTGCGTTGGCGTATTCCACCGGCAGGTACGGCCCCTGCCGCGATTTCAGGTTCTGTTCCAAGTTTGGAAGAGGAGGATTTCCGGGAATCTGGTACAGCAGGTTCTTCTGGTTGTCTTCAAGGTCGCTTCTGTACAGCGATTTGCGATGAAATCCCAGCAGGTCCTGCCCGACCATCGCTTCGGCCAGTTTCATTGCTCCGCAATAAGGCTGGTCGTCAGTGCCGTCTTTGCCTGAATCGGGGTACTCGCCGTGCTCGGCTTCGTACATCTCCAGCGCAACGTCGATACTGGCAATCTGCTTCTTCTGGACCACCTTCTTGGAGATTCTCTTGACCTGGCTAAGCGCAGGGACCAGCAGGCTGATTAGAATGATAATCACGCTCATCACCGTCAGAAGCTCGACGATGGTAAAGGCCTTGCGTTTCTTAAATTTGTTTTTCGCTTGCATAAGTTTTTCTCCTTTTAATCTAATTATTGCTGTCCCGCACCGCAGCAGCCTGCGACGGAGACGAGTTTACCTTTAATCCTCGCATTAACCTGACGCACCGAGGCCCTGGATGACCTGAATCATCGGCAGGAATATCGCCAAAACGATTGTCATCACGATAGCACCAAGCACGATAATCATAACCGGTTCCAGCAGGCTCATCAGCGACGCCACCAGAACGTCCACCTGCTCGTCATAATTATCCGCAACCTTGCTAAGCATCTTGTCCAAATCACCGGTTTCTTCACCGACCGCCACCATGTTCGATACGATTAAGTCGACCGTCTTGGACTGCCGCAAAGGCCCTGCGAACGTATCGCCCTGCCGAATCGAGTTATGCACGTTACCCAGCATCCTGGCATAAACTTCGTTGCCGGACGTTTCGCGAGTCACGTTCAGGGCGTCGAGAATCGGCACACCGGCGCTTATCAGCGTACCCAGCGTCCGTGTCCAGCGGGTCACGGCAATCTTGCCGCTCAAATTCCCGATGATAGGCAGCTTCAGCTTGATAGAATCCAGCACCAGCCTGCCCGTCCTGAACTGCCTGGCGAACTTAAGCATGATAATAATCGCAAACGGCACACAGATGAGAACCAGCCAGCCGAACCTGAACGCAATCCAGTCGCTGATTGCCAGAACCGTCCTGGTAACCGGATTGAGCTCCTCTTCGACCATTTCCTTCAACACGTCCATAAATCTTGGAACCACCCATTTCATCAGGGCAAGCAGAATACAAAACGCCGCCGTAAGAACAGCCATAGGGTATATCATTGCACTTTTAACACGGGATTTGAGCTTCTGGGCTTTTTCCATGAAGTCCGCAATACGCGACAGAATCAAATCCAGAACACCGCCTGCCTCACCCGCAGCCACCATGTTCACGAACAGGTTATCGAAGGCTCGTGGATACCTCCCCAGTGCCTCAGACAGCGTAGCACCGCCCTCGATGTCATCGGCGACATAACCGATTACCCGTTTGAAGGTGCCGCTTTTTTGCTGCTCCTGCAAAATTCGCAGTGAACGCAGAATCGGCAGACCCGCATCCTGCAGAGTCGATAACTGCCGGGCAAACTGTGTCACTAATTTCTTTTTTACCCCACCCCCGGCGCCGCGGCGTCGCTGCGGCCCGGCTGCCCGAGCTGCTGCTCTTCTCTTTGCCCCGGCCTGCTCGACCTTCGTCGGGAAATAACCCATGTTGCGGATCTTGCTGACCGCCTCCTTCTGGCTCAGAGCTTCGATTTCATCCTTTACCCCAACGCCCTGGGCGTCGAGTGCTTCGTATTTGAACATTGGCATCATGCACCTCCGTTTCTTAAAAAAGCCTTAATGGCTTTATCCTTCAACCATTGTTTCCTTAACTATCTCGTCGATACTCGTGATGCCGTCATATATCGCCGCCAGGCCGGTTTCTCTCAGCAGCTTCATCCCGGCCTTGTTCGCCGCCGAACGCAGCACATTCGTCGAGGCATGGTTCATAATCAGTTCACGAATCTCGTCGTTAAAGCACATAATTTCGAACAACGCGGTTCTGCCGCGATAGCCTGTCCCGTTACACTTTTTGCATCCCTTTCCATAGTAAAACTTCTTGCCTTGCACCTCTTCCGGCGAAAGCCGAAGCTCCATAAGCTGGTTCTCGGTAGGCTCGAACTCCGTTTTACAGTTGTCGCATATCCGCCTGATAAGCCGCTGGGCGATGATACCCTCAACCGTAGCTGTAAGAAGGAACGGCTCGACCCCCAAATCCAGAAGTCGCGCCACCGAACTCGGGGCGTCATTGGTATGAAGCGTGGTAAACACGAGGTGTCCCGTGAGCGACGCCTGTGCCGAAATCTGCGCGGTCTCAAGGTCACGAATTTCACCAACCATTACAATATCCGGGTCCTGACGCAAAATAGACCGCAGGCACCGTCCAAAAGTCAGACCGATGTCGCTCTTCATCTGGACCTGGATAATGCCGTCGATATCGTATTCAACAGGGTCCTCGGTGGTAATAATCTTGGTTTCTATGGTGTTAAGCTCACTAAGTGCCGCGTACAGGGTTGTTGTCTTGCCGCAGCCTGTCGGCCCGGTCACAATCAAAATTCCGTTCGGCTTGGCAATCAGCCCTCTGAAAGTCTGTAAATCGTCAGGCCTGAAGCCAAGCCGTTTGAGGTCAAGACTTATCTGGGTCCGGTCAAGCACACGAAGAACCACGCTTTCGCCGAACATCGTCGGCAGCACACTTACACGCAGGTCCACCGGGTTGCCGCCCACCGTCAGCGAAATACGCCCGTCCTGCGGCAACCGGCGCTCGGCAATATCGAGCTCTGCCATAACCTTAACGCGGGAGCTCAGGGCCGCAGCGATATGCTTTGGCGGCGGAATCATCTCATAAAGGATACCGTCAATACGGTATCGCATTTTGTATTCATTCTCAAAAGGCTCGAAGTGAATATCGGAGGCCTTATCGCGGATTGCCTGCAATAGCACAAGGTTAAGAAGCTTTTTAACAGGATTTGCCTCAGACAGCTCTTTCAGCTCATCAAGGTCGATACTCTGATTTCGCCCTTCAAATTCCGCCAGGTGGCTGTCCTTCTGAATTTCTTCGATGAGCTCGTTGAGCTGCTCCTGACCCTCTTCTTCGGAGTAATACTTTTTCAGCGCATCTTCCAGCCACTCCGAGTCGGTAAACTTCGCCTTGATTGTAATCCCCATCAGCCTGGCCAGGTCGTCCGTACTGCCGAAATTGTCCGCTTTATCGACGGCCACCGTCAGTTCGTTTTTCCCCTCGTCAAAGTCCACCGGCACAACCCTGTAGGTATTGGCCATTTGCGGCGGCACCTGCGATAAAACTTCCTTTGGAATGTCGATACCGCTAAAGTCCTCGTATTGCATGCCACGCTGTGCCGCCAGGGCCATGTTAAGCTGCACATCATCGACAAGTCCCAGCTCGAGAAATATCTGCCCTATTCGTACCTTTCCCTGCCGCTGTTTCTGAATGCGCAGGCACTCATGGACCTTTTCACGCGTCAGAAGCCCCGTTTTGATAAGAATCCTGCCAAGTGTCCTGCTCTGGAGCTGCTCGACCGGCGGCATTTTGATTGTATTTGCCTTTGCCATTCTAATCATCCCCAATCAGAAGGTCTTTTTCTATTTATTATTATATTCTCTTAACCTGAATGTTCAACTGTAATTATCAATTAGACAACCGGTTTACTCCATTGCTGCTTGCCTTGTAATCTTAACTCGCCACTTACGATAAGGTTTTATTTTACATAAACTTACGCGCATTCTGTTTTGTTAGCGGCGGAGTTTAAATAATAATTTCTAATCTACCCGGTAGAAAATTTTTTTCAGACCGGGGAAAGCGACACCCCCATAAGCAATAGTACAAAACGCCCTATAATTATCGGGCCGTACTATGTACGCAGGATAGGCCCAACCTCGTCAAGGCCTTTCTTCTTGTCCTTGCCGCGAGCTGCATCCGCCTTTGTCTTGGCCTTATCCTGGAGCATACCGGGCTGCCTGGCCTTGTCCAGCATCTCCTGTAGTGTAATACGCCCCTCGTCGTAGAGCTGCCATAAATGCTCGTCCAGAAGCTGCATTCCCAGTTTCTTGCCTGTCTGGATGCTTGAGTCGATACGATAAGTCTTATTCTCCCGGATAAGGTTGGCAATAGCGGGCGTAACGACCATAAACTCGTAGGCCGCCACACGGCCCCGGCCGGTTGCCAGAGGGCAAAGGGCCTGGCTCAGAACCGCTATAAGGTTACCGCTGAGCTGTGTGCGAATCTGTTCCTGCTGGTTCGGCGGAAAAACGTCTATAAGACGCGTTATAGTACCTGCCGCACTTGTGGTATGGACCGTACTGAACACAAGGTGGCCGGTTTCAGCGGCCCGGACAGCCGCTTCAATCGTCTCGAGGTCACGAAGCTCGCCGACCATGATTACATCCGGGTCCTGACGAAGCACACGTCTCAGTGCCTCGCTGAAGCTTGGAACGTCGTTGCCGACCTCGCGTTGATTGATGATTGATTTCTTGTGATTATGATAATATTCGATAGGGTCTTCTATCGTCACAATATGGTGGTCGAGGTTTTCATTGATGTAGTTGACCATAGTAGCCAGGGTCGTGGTCTTGCCGCAGCCGGTAGGTCCGGTCACCAGGAACAGCCCGCGAGGCCGTCGGCACAAAGCGGCACATATTTTCGGCAGGCCTATCTCTTCGAAACTCATAATTTTCGAAGGAATCAGACGCAGTACCAGTGTGGTGTTCCCCTTTTGTTTGAATACAGCTACACGGAATCGCCCCTGGTCTCCGAAGGCAAAGCCGAAGTCCGTACCGCCTTCCTCCTGGAGTTCCTGCTGATTTCGTTCGGGCGTAATACTTTTCATCAGGGCCGTTGTATCATCAGGCTCGAGAACCTTGGTCTCCAGTGACCGCAGGGAACCGTGAATACGTATAACGGGCGGCCGCCCCACCGTCAGGTGTATATCAGACCCCCCCTGTGACACACAGGCCTGCAGGAGTCTGTCCATATTAACTGTTGCCATCTAAATATCCTCAACTAATACAACTATTATCCAACACCTTCGGTTTGTGCAGTTCTTGCAACTTCTTCGGCTGTGGTAATTCCGTTGAATATTTTAATCTTGCCGTCGAGCAGCAGGGTCCGCATTCCGCTGGCAACCGCCGCTCTGCGTAAATCCGTCGTGGGAGCCTTGGAAAATGCAAGCTCTCTCAGCTCGTTGTTCATCTCGACCATTTCAAAGATACCAATACGCCCCTTGTATCCCGTACCCTGGCACTTGCTGCAGCCGGTACCTTTATACAATGTGTGTTTTTTGCAGTCCTCAGGGGTAATATTCAAAAGTTTAAGGTAGCTTGGGTTCGGGTTTTCGTTAATCACCTTACAACTGTCGCAGATAACTCTTATAAGCCGCTGGGCCATAATCGCCTGGATAGAGCTGGCTACAAGGAACGGTTTGACGCCCATATCGATAAGACGCGTTATTGCACCTATGGCGTCGTTCGTGTGGAGCGTACTGAAGACCAGGTGGCCCGTAAGTGCCGCCTGAATGGCGATATCCGCCACGACGCCGTCACGAATTTCACCCACGAGGATGATATTCGGCGCCTGACGCAGCATAGCTCGCAAAATCCTGTCGAACGTCAGACCGATTTCGTCACGCACCTGGCATTGATTCATACCCGCAAAGCTATATTCGACCGGGTCTTCGGCTGTGATTATCTTCTTGTCCGGACGGTTCAGCTCCTGAAGCGCCGCATAAAGGGTTGTAGTCTTACCGCTACCGGTCGGCCCTGTTACAAGAAAGATACCGTTGGGTCTTTTGATGATTTTCTGGAACCTCTCGTAGTCATCAGCCTCGAAGCCGAGCGACTTGATACCGATATTCACCGCGTCCGGCCGCAAAATACGAAGCACGATACTTGGCCCGTGATAACCCGGCAGGGCCGAGACGCGAAAATCAATATCCTGTTCATCAATCTCCCGTTTTATTCGGCCGTCCTGCGGCAGCCGCTTCTCCGCGATGTCCATACCGGATAAAATTTTGAATCGAGTAACCAACTGCGCCTGCATATTTTTCGGTATATTGTCCTTTTCAAGACACACGCCGTCAACGCGGTATCTCACACGCACACGGTCGGCCATCGGCTCGATGTGGATATCGCTGGCCCGCATATAATATGCGTTGTCTATGATGAGGTTTGCAAGCTTTACAATAGGTCCGTCATCGATACCACCGGCCTGTTGTATTCTCAGGGCCTCAGCCTGAAGCTCGTGTCCCGCTTCGGCCAATTCGGCCGCTGTGGCGTCGATACTATGCTTAAGCTCATCGGATTCCTGCCGTGAGGCCTGGTCGAACTGGTCCTGAATTAGCTGTCGAATCTTGTCAGGATTACCAAGATGGCAATCGAGATCCTTGTTCAGTCGCAGCCGCAGCGTATCCATCATATCCAGGTCCATCGGGTCGCTGATAGCCAGCTTGAGACGGCCGTTATCCATCCCCAAAGGCAGTACATTGTACCGCCGCATCAATTCTTCGCTAATCAGCTCCGTGGCGTTTTGTGGGATTGAGATGCTGTCGACGTCGACGTAATGCAGGCCGTGCTGTTTGGCGAGCGCCTTGATAAGCGTTTCTTCGCCAATCAGTCTCTTCTCTATCAGCAGCTGGCCGAGTTTTTTACCTGAGCTTTTGGACTCTTTAATAGCCGCAAGCAAAGGTTCCTTCGGCACGACACCGGCTCGGTAGAGAATTTCTCCCAAGTGTCTGCTTTTTTTTGCCATTTCTGCGGTGCCTTAACCCCAAGCCCCACTTTGCACTAATTATACCACAATTCAGTATGTCAGTCAAACCGGGTTTGGCGTTCATATATTCCGCCGTAATAAATCCAAAGCCGCATTCGCCGCTCTTTTTCGGACGCTTTGCCTGTCCGAGCCAAAAACAAACCTTTCTACACGGATTGCGTCGCCCTTGGCCAAGCCTATGTAAACAAGTCCGACGCTTTTATCGGCTGTTGCCCCGCCCGGCCCGGCTATACCTGTTATGGCGACGGCATAATCGGACCCTGCCTTGCGTCTTGCCCCGGCCGCCATAGCGGCGGCAACCTCTTCACTGACCGCACCTTTTTTTTCGATAAGCTCCGGGTCGATTTCCAGTTCCCGCACTTTTGCCTGGTTGCTGTACGTGACCCAGCCGCACAGAAAGTAACTGCTCGAGCCGGGCACATCGGTCAGGAGCTTTGCCACAAGGCCTCCCGTGCACGATTCAGCAACAGCTACGCTCTTTTTCAATTCGGTCAGCCTGATTCGAACCGCTTCGGGCAAGCTGATATCATCTTTGGCAAAAACAACATCACCGAGAATAGCTGCTATTTCCTGCTGTTCGCTATTAGCCGCCGTATCTGCTTGTGCCTTGGTATTTGCTGCAGCGATTATATGCACTGTAATTACGCCGTCGCGAACGGTGATATTCACAAGAGGATTGCGCCCTCGCTCCATGCGCTCGCCGAGCAGCTCGGCTATATTCGATTCGCCCATGCCGCAGCACTTTAATTTGCGGACCACTATAGCTTCTCGACCGTCCAGCTCAGTCAGTTTGGGCAGGACGTATTGCTCGAACATCTGCTTCATTTCAAACGGAACGCCCGGCAATGCAAACAGCATCTTTGCTCCATCGATGTGCATTATGCCCGGCGCCGTTCCAATCTCATTTTTCAACGCCCATGCACCTTCGGGAATATAAGCCTGCACTCGATTTCGCTGCGGCATCTGCCTGCCGCGACCGGCAAAAAAATTCTCGATGACAACAAGCGATGCCTCATCCAGTTTAAGCTCTTTGCCGCAGTATCTACTTATAGCCTGCCTTGTAATATCGTCATCGGTCGGCCCCAGTCCACCCGTGGTCAAAATAATATCTGCTTCACTACCTGCCGCCCGAAGCGCCCCTGCGATATCATCATTATCATCACCGACTATACGAACCGCCGATACAGGTATACCGATTGAAAGCAGCCTTTCACACAGGTATGCCGAATTCGTATCGACCGATGAGCCGTTCAGCAGTTCATTGCCTATACTGACGATACTCGCCCTTACCACCTTCACAGCTCAATCACCGCCTTTATTACCCCGTCACGATACCCTTCGACGATATCGAAGGCTTCTTCAGCCTGTTCCATTTCGAACCGGTGCGTCAGCATAAAGTCTATTTCTGCTTTGCCGGTGGTTACAAGCTCTATCGCTTTTTCATCGCAGCGATTTTGCCTGCGTATGTTCATAATTGTAATTTCCTTGCGACGTGCTTTGTCGACGGCAAATGTAAATCGTTCGAATCGCGGTATTCCCACTATCGCAAGTATTCCGCCCGGCCGCAGCACTTCAATCGCCTCATCCAGTGTACTCTGCCGGCCTGCACATTCAATTGCAACGTCCACTCCCGCCGGTTCCTGCGAACAGATATCCTCTACAACACTTTGCTCGTCGGGATTGCCGACCCAGCAGGCCCCATGCTCCATAGCCGCCCTGCGCCGCGCTTCGACTCGTTCCGTCACATATATTCGTTCGGCGCCCGCCGCCTTTGCCGCAATCATACAGCTAAGCCCTATCGGCCCTGCGCCAAAAATCGTCGCCCTGCTGCCGCTCTTTATTCCCGCCTGCCGGACTGCATAAACACCGATTGTGAACGGCTCACACAGCGCCGCCGTCTCCAAACTCATCCTGCCTGTAACATTAAACAGATTTCTTTGGGGCATCACTATGTATTCGCACAGACAGCCGGGCCCCTCGCCTGGCGTACCGAGAAAGCGCAGGTTGCGACAGGTATTTTCCCTGCCCATCCTGCACTGGTCGCACCGGCCGCAGCTCTGCGCGGGATTAACCACTACTTCATCGCCGATTTTAACTTTGGTAACAGTTTTTCCGACCTGCTCTACAACACCGCTGCACTCATGCCCGACCCGGTACGGATATTCAACTCTATTCGAGCCGATTTGTCCTTCTACGTAATAATGCACATCGCTGCCGCATACCCCGACGACTTTGACCCGTATCAGGACATCGCTGTCTCGCTCAATCTGCGGTTCGGGCAGTTCCGCAATCTCCATCCGTTTTATACCTGTCAGTTGTACCGCCTTCACCGCCCTGCCCTCTATACGTTGAACCTGAACAATATCACATCGCCGTCCTGCACAACGTAGTCTTTACCTTCCAGCCGCGCTTTGCCCGCCGCTTTAACCGCCTTTTCACTGCCTAACTCATTCAGGTCGGTAAATTTCATCGTCTCAGCCCGAATAAAGCCTCTCTGAAGGTCCGTGTGTATTTTCCCCGCAGCCTCTACTGCGGTTATACCTTTTCTTACCGGCCAGGCCCGTGCATCGGTAGGCCCGACGGTAAGAAAACTAATCAGCCCGAGCGCTTCGTAGCAGCTCCGCACGAATTTACTCACCGTCGATTCGCTGATTGACATTTCCTTCATAAATTCGGCCCGGCTTTCCTTATCGAGCTGTGAAAGTTCAAAGGCGAGCTTCGCACAGACCTGAACGGTCGGTGTATGCTCATCGACGGCGTCGCCAAGGTCGATTTTCTCCTGCAACTGATTTTCACCGACATTGACCGCTATAACCATAGGCTTGAGTGTCAGAAAGCCCAGGCTCTTTATCATCTCGCGTTCATCATCCGTCTCGATTGCGGCGCTGATGGGTTTTTCCTGCTCGATTGCAGCCTGGAGTTTATGATGAAGTGCAAGCTCAGCCTTATCGCGAGACTGTACCTTGCCCGGTTTTTTTAATTGCTTTTCGAGGTTCTCGATGCGCTTGGCCACCAGCTCCAAATCAGCCAGCAGCAGTTCCGTTCTTAGTTCGGCAAGTTCTGCAGCAGGGTCGGCTTTACGGCCCATCGACACATCTGCAAAGGCCCTGACAACCAGCACAAGCAGCTCGACCGTTCGTAGTTGTTGCAGATACCGTCTTGCCGCCGCCCTGCCGTGCTCATCCGCAAAATTAAAACCCGGTACATCCAGGCAATCTATGGTCGCGTGTGTAATCTTTTTGGATTTGTGGAGCCCCGCCAGCCAGTCAACTCTCTCGTCCGGAACAGAGACAATCGCCTCTTCAATCGCGGTTGTACCGGGATGAGGCAGAGCCTTGCCGCTTATCGCCGAGACCAGCGTGCTCTTGCCCGACTGCAATAGTCCGATTACCGCCGCCTGCATTTATACTCCTTATTAATAAGCACTGTTGCCGCGGCTGTCATAAGCGACAATCGCGGGAAAATCGACCACTTGAAGTTTGCGAATCGCCTCGGTCCCCAAATCCTCGTATGCTATTACCTCGGCTTCTGTAATTTTTTTGCTCAGCAGCGCCCCCGCTCCGCCGACAGCCGCCAGGTGAACCGCTCCATATTTAGCCAGGGCATCACAAACCGATTTATTTCTGTACCCCTTGCCAATCATTGCCTTGAGACCGTGTTCAATCAGAATCGGGCTAAACTTATCCATCCGCGACGCCGTCGTCGGCCCCGCTGCGCCTGTCACCCTGCCGGGCCGGGCCGGTGTGGGCCCGAGAAAATAGACGACCGCACCGGTCAGCTCGAACGGTAAACGCTCACCTTTTTTGATTGCCTCACACAGACGCTTATGCGCCATATCCCGCGCGCTGTAGATAACGCCCGAAAGCAATACTTCCTGTCCCGCTTTAAGCGCCCGTGCATCTTCTTCGTTCAAAGGCGTCTGTAATCTTACCGGCTCCGTTATACTCATTCTGAGGGTGTCCTTTAAAAGCCCATCGACCATAATATATTGCCGCGGCGGGCTGTTTGAAAGCATAAAAAAAGCCGTGGCCGGGACCACAGCCCTACAAAGCGAAATTCGAATATCTAAATCCGAAATCCTAAACAAATCCAAATGAACAAAATTCTAAACACGGAACACCGGGGTTTTACAAATTTTGGAATTTGTATTTTGAGATTGTTTAGTGTTTAGAGATTAGGATTTAGGATTTCTTCTATTATTACCTGCAGATACTTTTGCCTGTGTCCTGTGCGTTTCTTGCTGGCCTTTCGCCTGCGAAAGTGCATCGGGTACAGCTTAGGCCCTTTTACTATCGATTCGGCCGCCGTCGTACTGAACGAGGCGATGACCTTTGCCCCGTCAATGTAAGGCGTACCAATCTTAACCTTTGCACCGTCGCTGACGAACAGCACCTTATCCAGCTCGATGGTCTGGGCATCCGGCGCCACTTCGGTCAGCTCGATATCTATACAATCGCCCTGAGCAACCTTGTATTGCTTACCGCCTTGTTCGATAACCGCGTACATCATACGATTCCTCGTTTAAATCTGACAAATTTATTGAGCGGGGTAGTATATGCCCCTGCCCGGCCGCTGTAAAGCAAAATCGGCACAATTTTCTGTATTTGCAGCCTCTGCCGCGTTAAAATCACCCCCTCGTGGACAGGAGCAGCCATGCAGATAGCGATGATTGACGACAGAATCGTACCCTACGAGAAGCTCGAGCCTGTATACCTCGACCGTGCTTTTTACTTCGGCGACGGAGTCTATGAGGTCCTGCGGAGCTACAACGGCAGGATTTTCGCGCTCGATGACCATTTAAAACGCTTTTCCAACAGCCTGGCAGCTATCGATATTGACACCGTCGATATTAACAACGTGCGGGCCCGCGTGCTCGATGCGTTCGAAAAGGCGAATATTGCCGACGCCAGAATATACTTTCACATCACCCGCGGCTCAGCCCCCAGAAGTCATAACTGGTCCGACGATATCAAACCAAATTTTTTCCTGACCGTCACCGCATTAGGCGACAACAGCAAGACCAAGGCTGACGGTATCGCCGTCTCGACCTTCCCCGACTGGCGATGGAAACGGTGTGACATCAAATCGCTGAACCTGCTTGCCAATGTCCTTGCCCGCCAGGACGCGGCGAAAAAAGGCTGTGAAGAAGCAATCCTCGTTAATGAAGATGGTTTTATCACCGAGGGCGCCGGCTCGAGTTTTTTCGCCGTTTTGAATGATACTCTTCGAACCGCACCGCTTACCTCCAACATCCTTCCGTCGATTACAAGAGGCTACGTGCTGAGGGCGGCGAAGAGCATCGACATGTCGGTTATTGAAAAACCCATAACACCCGACCATGCCAAATCGGCAAATGAGCTGTTCCTCGCAGTAAGCACCAAAGACATTGTCCCCGTAGTCAAATTCGATGAAACTGTCATATCAGACGGCAAACCCGGCTCATATACCAGAAAACTCATCGAGCAGTTTAGAAAATACACCCACTAAACAGCCAAAAAAAGGTTTGTTCTTAACCGGCGGCAGTGGTGCTTTGCGATTTGTTCTGTTTTTTATACTGTGATTGTGCCGCGGGCAGCGTAAACCAGAATGTAGCCCCTTTGCCGGGTTCGGAGGTGACGCCGATATTGCCCCCGTGTCGCTCTATAATCTTTTTGCACAGGCTCAGCCCTATCCCCGCCCCCTTGTGCTTTTGCTGTGGATGAAGGCGTTTGAACATAGCGAAAATTACTTTGAAATCTATTTTCGTGATTCCGATACCGTTATCCTCGATATCAACCCGCACCATATTGTCCTGCTGCCGGGCGGCACTGATACGTATCGTCGGTCTTACGCCCTGCCTGCTGTATTCGAAGGCGTTGGACATAAGATGGCGAAGGAGCAGCAGCACCTGCGAGTGATTTGCATTGACTTTAGGCAGCGGCTCACAAATTGTTATCAACGCGTCTTTGGATTTGATAACAGCCGAAAACTCGGTTTCCGTCAATTCATCGATAACCCGTTTCAGGTCAACACATTCCGACGGCCACGCCTCACCTACTATATCCGAATAAGCGCGAATCCCGTCTATTCTTTCGAGCATCCTGTCTGCCGCATCTATCATGAACCACAAATTCTCGCGCTCATCCTCATCCAGCTTACTTTTTGCCGATTCCTCGATAAGACGCCCGAAGCAGCATATTTTCCTCAGCGGTTCGGAAAGGTCGTGCGAAGTCATGTGAGTAAGATGCTGCAGTTCACGGTTGGATTCATCGAGTCGGTCCACCACCGCGCACAAATCTTCGTTTAATCGCAGGAGCTTGTGTTCAACTTCCTGCCTCTGCGACATCTGGTCGTCAAGAGTCTGTATCGAAGTGTTCGTATTCATAAGCTCGTCAGCCATTCGGTTGAATGCCTGCGCCAATTGTCCAATCTCGTCGGCTGAATCGATATCGACACGGACCTTGAAATTGCCGTGTGCAATTTCCCCCGCGGCGTTTTGAAGTTTTCGAAGGTTTTTAAGGATTGTATTCGCCGGCACAAACGCAAGCATAATACTAAGAATGACTATACAGCTTTCAATCAAGTAGAATCGCCACTGAAGCAGCGGATATTCCACCAGCAGGAACGAGGCCGGCAATAGCGCAACCAATAGAAAGCTGCCAAGCAGCTTATTCCTGATTGAGGTGTTCTTTAATTTAAGCACTATCTGCCCGGCTAAATTAATTTGTATCCCTTGTGTTATGTGTCGGGCTCTTCCGGCTCCAATCGCCTATATAATCGGCAAAATTCCGCTGTATGATAACCGCTGTAATATCAACTCTGAGTAGAAATATTATCGGAAGGCTTCGTACCAAGCCGAGTCGGTGCCGGCCGTTATTAAGAGATGTGTAATATTTTTCCGCCCCTTATAATACTGGTTTATATGCCTAAGATGCACCAGCCCCGACAGCAACACTATCATGGTCGTACTCCACGCGTTTGCATATCACAAACCAGTAATCAGACAGATCTTTCATTGTTTGCCTGAATCCGTCGAGGTTTGCGGGTTTTTGTACATAGCCCGCCGCCTGCAGCTGGAAGCTCTCCAGCACGTCCCTGTCCGAATCTGAGGTGGTCAGTATCACCACCGGTATCAGGTTCAGCAATGGGTCATCCCTAAACTGTTTGAGCAGGCTCTTGCCGCCCATACCGGGCATATTCAAATCGAGCAAAATCAGGTCCGGCATCGGGCAACTCGGCTCGTTTCGTTTGCTCTTTTCGAGGTATTCCAGGGCCTTTTCACCCGAGTTCACTATATTCAGCTCGTTTCCGACTCTGTCCCCGCAGAGAGCTTGTTTAGTCAGCTTCTGGTCGCCTATGTCATCTTCTACCAGAAGTATAACCGCCGCTTTATATCTATCCATCTTGTGCCCCCTTTTTATCATCCCCGTATTGCATAATTCACCCGGGTCATCATCTACAACCGGCCATGCTTGTATTGTTTTTAACAAGGGTCGAAGTTGCAAACCAGTAACGTACCAGTTTCTGCACAACGCGTCGCAGGTCTTCCGGACTGGGACATTTTTGTATATATCCTGCTGCCTTCATCTTGTAGCTGTCCTGTATATCGCCTGCTGCATCGGAGGTAGAGACTATAACCACGGGTATATCAAAAAACCTTGGGTCATGCTTTACTCGCCTCAAAAACTCCTTGCCTCCGATACCCGGCATATTCAGGTCGAGAAGAATAAGGTGCGGACGACAAATGCTACTGCCTTCCTCCGCACTGCGTTCGAGGTAATCCAGCGCTTCTTCTCCTGTGCCGACTATTTCAAGGTGACTTTGCAGCTCCTGTTGCGATAGCGCGTAACGCATCAGCTTTTGGTCACCAGGGTCGTCCTCGACCAGCAAAACTACCGACATCTTTCCCACTTCCATCTTTATACCCTTAAACCCAAATACGTGCCGCAAATGTTCATTTGACTCGAGCTGCCAATTAGCTCTCCGTGCCGATTTTCGCCTGGCACGATATAATTCCGTTTTCAAGACAACACAAGCCGGGACCGCTCAATCTGTCTTGTTGTCTATGGAGATATAATCGGCAAGTTATTATTATCGCTGAACTAAGGCTTTTCCCTTATTTAATGCGGGACTTTAACATATTGCCGTTTCGTCCCGATAAATCAGGGTCTGGAATAGTCGGTGGATTTGCCGGAGCGTCCCATAAATATCGGGCAGGAAAGTTATGTCCACTCACCCGGCATCCTTGAGCAGCTTATATTCAACGCTGTCAACGAGTGCCTGCCAACTTGCCTCGATGATATTTTCGGAAGCCCCGACCGTCCCCCACGTTGATTCGCGGTCGCGTGATTCGATTATTACTCGGACCTTCGCCGCCGTCCCGGCCCTGGCATTGACAACACGCACTTTATAATCAATGAGTCGGACGTCCTTTATAGTCGGGTAGAAATTCTCCAGCGATTTCCGCAGTGCCGCATCCAGCGCGTTGACCGGGCCGTCCCCCTCTGCGACAACGTGCTCCACCACACCGTCGACCCTCAGTTTCACAGTAGCCTCGGTCACTAGTTGCCCGTTCGACTCCTGCTCCACCGTAACATGATACTTCTCCAGCTCGAAGGCCGGTTTATATGTCCCCATCACCTTCTTTACAAGCAGGTCAAAACTGGCGTCGGCCGCCTCGAACTGATACCCTTCGTTCTCGAGGTCCTGAACCTTCTCGAGAATTTTGCGGGCAAGTTTCTTATCTTCCGCTATCTTGGTTTTCTCGAGCTTGGCAAGTACGTTGCTTCTGCCGCTCAGTTCGGAAACCAGAAATCGACGCTCGTTGCCGATTAATTCGGGGTCTATGTGTTCGTATGTTTGCCTGTTCTTGCGCAGGGCGTCCACATGCAGCCCCGCTTTATGGGCAAAAGCGCTTTCTCCGACATAAGGCATATTCATCACAGGCGACATATTGCATATCTCGAAAATGAATCGCGATGCTTCTGTCAGTGTTTTTATCTTTTCAGTGCTTAGCACACTAAACCCCATTTTATATGCAAGGTTCGGTATAACAGCACACAGATTGGCATTACCGCACCGTTCTCCCAGGCCGTTCAGAGTTCCCTGCACGTGTACAGCACCGGCCCGCACCGCAGCCAGCGTATTAGCTGTAGCACAATCCGAATCGTTGTGGGCGTGGATGCCGACCCTGACGCCGCTGAATTGTTTACACACCGCTTCGGTTATCCGGTACACATCCTCAGGCATAGTCCCGCCGTTCGTATCACACAGCACCAGCACATCCGCACCGGCCTGGACCGCAGTGGTCAAAACCCGCATCGCGTACTCGGCGTTGTTCTTATACGCATCGTAGAAATGCTCGGCGTCAAAGATTACCTCCAGCCCTTTTTCTTTGACGTACCTGACGGATTCCGAGCATATATTGAGATTGTCATCGAGCGAGCATCGCAGTACGTTCTTGACATGGAAGTCCCAGGTCTTACCCACAAGGGTCGCAACCGATGCCTTTGTCGAGAGGACCGACTGTATCAACGCATCGTCCTCGACCTTCGTAGTTGCCCGGCGTGTACTGCCGAAAGCCACCAGTTTGGCGCTCTTAAATTTTTCCTTCTGCGCCTCTTTGAAGAATTCCATTTCCTTCGGATTGGACCCTGCGTATCCACCTTCGACGTAATCGAGACCCAAATCATCGAGGCATTTGGCGATTGCAAGTTTATCGGCAAGCGAGAAACTCACACCTTCGGTCTGCATCCCGTCACGCAGCGTTGTGTCATATAGTTCGATTTTCGTCATCTTCAGATTACCTAATCTTAAAGGCTGAAAATTACCTTAATCTTCTATTGTATCGTCATTTTAGCAGCGTGTAAATATCAAAGGGCGAGGGATTTTGAGCCAATTAAAGGCCTCTGTCACGCAACAGTTGTTTCTGCCGCCGAGGTGAGCGCGGGAAAAACCGTAAAGAACCGACAGACCGAACTGGTTCCCTTAGTCGGGTGTGGAGAAAGTATTATGCTTCGACAGCCGAAATGAAGGCGCTTGTCATAGAATATTCAATGTCTCAGTTGGATATCATTCAGATACGGGGCAATCTTATTCCTTATCTTGTTCTGAGATAAGTTGTATCGTTTGAATCCATATTAAGTCTTATGATCATTT
>Ga0315537_1001179_pt1 | contig 20531 bp, 21 predicted proteins | sample SalMarSW160270MG_FD_203091 | JGI IMG/M metagenome (GOLD analysis project Ga0315537, IMG submission 203091) | Salt marsh sediment microbial communities from the Plum Island Ecosystem LTER, Massachusetts, United States - Salt Marsh Sediment SW1602-70 ...
CTATGTCATTCGCAGGAGTCGTAAACGCTACCCCGGATGTCGCAGCTGCAGGCGCACCACTAATCGTGTAGTAACTCAATGCACCAGGATTCACCGTTATGGAATCATTTGCCGGGTTGTTGTATCCCTGATTGTTTGTGATGGCGACAGCAAAAGTTTCGGTAACCGTGTCGGTCAGTACAACGGTTGCTATCCCATTCGCTACCGTCACCGTTTCAGGGCCGCCAACCACACCGTAGCTCCCATCGCCCGTGCCCGTCGATACCCCGCTTATTGTACCGCTGAGTGTCGGATCGAAGGTAATCTGCGTCGTATTATCTGAAGAAATGAGATTCCCGTTCGTATCCTGCACCTGTACATTCAGTGTTGTTGTGCCGCCGGCATTAAAATCTGAACCGGCACCTGTAATAACAACATCTGTTGCGATATTGGGGCTTACCGTTATGCTGTCGTTCGATGGATTGGTGAGTCCTCCGCTATTTGTGATAGCGACTTCGAATGTTTCTGCGATCGAATCGGTAAGTGTCACTGCAGCAATACCACCTGAAACCGCTACCGTTTCAGCACCGCCGACCACGCCGTAGCTTCCGTCGCCCACGCCCGTTGATACACCGCTTATTGTGCCGCTGAGCGTCGGGTTAAAAGTAATCTGTGTTGTGTTGTCGCTCGTGACAAGGTTCCCGTACTGGTCCTGCACCTGCACTGTAAGGGTAGTGTTCCCTCCTGCAGAAAAATCCAGTCCGGCACCGGTTATGACGACTGCACTTGCCGCAGCGGGGTCTACGGTAAGAGTGCGTGAGCCTAAAGGATTTTCACTTACCGTTACAGAATTCTCAGGAGGATCATTCTGATCCCTGTCCGCCGTGGCTGTATAGTCGTATGAACCTGCGGTGGTTAAACCTGATTGTGTAAATATAATTTCAACCCAGTGAGTTCCGCCGCCTGCAATTTCGTCATCCTCCAACTGTACGTGCAGAGTGCTTCCAACATATTCCCAGCTCGCAACGAGATTGGAGGTCGGTTTCGACGCACTGTTTTGTAAAAAGTAGGTCCTTGCGTCACTCACCACCGAGGTTACAACCATACTGCTTGAAGGGTAGGCGTTGGTAATTCTAAACTCATCGAGGAAGTTGAAAGCATTCAGGTCTGTGTTTGTGATCTTATATGTCAGTGATGTGGAGCCGTTCGTAGCGGTTATGTTGCGGTCGCCCTGGGCGGAAGCAGTTTCCCAGATATCCCCGTCAGCCGAAGTAGCTTCAGCCTGTGCAAAAAGTAAATTTCCCCCTGCAGCAAAGGAAGCGAGAAGCATTAAAATCAGTATGAGTATTCGTCTACGCATATATGTGCACTATTTTCCTGATAAAGGTAAAAGTACAGTATATAACATAGCACAATCTGGTAGAATTTCAATTTTGAAAATATATTATACTTGCGTTATTCGGAGGGTTTGTATCCGGCAAATATCGCCGGTTTATGTGCAATGTTTTATAATGCTGCTTTTAAAATGGATGAAGATTGAAAAATTGTTTAAAATTTTCCTTCTCCCAATGAAAAATTATATCTTCCGCACACAAGCTTTTTAATAAAGGCCGTACAATAAATTCTTCAGTCCGTTGCTCCCCTGGAAATATAGCTTTAAATCGTAAACGATTCCCGAAGAAAACCCGCTTGTATACGTCGATGTACCGGGATCGACATTCTTTATGGAGATGCCGTCGTACTCGTATATCAAATTTGTTGGTACACTGTTGCTTCCCTGAAAATAGAGCTTCGAGTTATACACGATGGGGGAGTCAAAACCATTCACATAATCACAGGAAACATCGACAGTGACATTCTTGATCGAAGTGCCGTCATACTCGTAAATCAAATTATTCAGGCCGTCGCTTCCCCGAAAGTATAGCTTCGAATCGAAAATGATTGGAGAGGCGAATCCGTTGTCATAATGAGAGGTACCAGGGTTAACATTCGATATCGATGTCTCGTTATATTCATACAGTAGTTTCTTCGCACCCGTACTATAACCCTCGAAATAAAGTTTCGTGTTGTACACGATACCCGCCTGGAAACTCGCGCTGTAATCAGACAACTCGGCAGTAACATCCTTTATCGATGTACCGTCGTACTCATAGATTTTGGGGTTGGTACCGTCATGCCCCTGGAAATAGAGTTTCAAGTTGTATACAACACCCGCACCGAAGTTTTTTGTGTACGAACTACCGGCGTATACAACATCTTTTATCGATGTACCGTCGTACTCATAGATTTTGGGGTTGGTACCGTCATGCCCCTGGAAATAGAAATTCGATTTATACTCGATCGCCGAACTAAAATTCGTTTTATAGCTCGAAGAACCAACCGCAACATCTTTTATAGACCCATCAAACTGGTAGACTTTTGAGACGAACCCGGTATTGTCGACCCCTTCGAAGAACAGAGAAGAACCGTACACGATGCCCGATAAAAAATCTTTCCCGTAATCAGATGACACATCGGTCACGTTATTTATCGAGGAACCGTCAGACTCGTACAGATAGTAGTCGCTTGCATATTTTCCCCGAAAATACAGCTTTGTATTAAACAAAACCGGACCAGAGAAACTGTTCTCATAGTCCGACGCACCGGCACTGACAGTACCTATCGAGGTGCCGTCAAACGAATAGATCAGAGGGTTTGATCCGTTGCTCCCCTGAAAGTAGATTTTTGAGCCGTACTCAATCGGGTAAATGAAACTGTTGTCGTACCCGGCCCCCGGCGAAACATCTGCAATTTCGACGGCGATTTTTGTCGATTGTGAAACCCCGGCATACACGGCTCTGTTCCCCGCTTCATCCCGTATTATGACATTGAAGTAGTACGTTGTTCCTGCAGTCAGCCCTGTTGCCGTTTTCGTGTCGATATCAGCCGCCCAGTCCTGCACGATCGTTCCGTTGTTTTCCGCATTATCCACCGTATCGATATTGTCACTCGGGGATTGCACGACCTTGTATTGCAGCTTGGACTGCAAAGAGGTATCGTCCGTCCCTTTGCTCCAGCTCAACTTTATCGAAGCCGATGTTACATCCGCCGTGGTAATAGTACCGCTACCGCCGGGAACCGGGGCTGTGGTATCCTGCTCAGGAGGAGGGGGCGTCTCACCACCGTTTCCACCCCCGCAACCGGAAATCAAACCAAGCACAATCAAAGATGCCGTGATGAACAGCACCAAAAATCCACTTTTATATTTATTGAAGTATCTCATTTGAGAACCTCCAGTATTAAAAAACATCAGTAAAAATTATTAGCCGTTTTAATTTTGTCTCCATTATATCGTCTATTTTAATAGCGTATCCATATATTATACAGTGTAGTACATATCTGCGAAACATCAAATTATTTCCAAAAATAATTACAATTGTAGCATCTAACCCATAACACATTTCAGAAAAAAATCGATACTTTCCAAATAAATCTGATTGACCGACACACCCCAAAGCTCTATATTTTATAGTGACAGGGGTGGTGATAAACCTGAGATCATACCCTTTGAACCTGAACCGGATAATGCCGGCGGAGGAAGTCGATGGTGATCTCCTGCCAGAGAAAATGCCCGCGTAAAAAAAACCTTTCATTCCAGGGCCAGACCAAGGCACGTAACGTACACGACATGCGTGGTATAACAGAACCCGGACATCGTAATCCTGGTGCCATCGCAGGAGGCAGTTTCCCCCATTGTACGCTCGCTGAGTATACCGGCAGAATGCGGCACAGTGTATTTTCTCTCGTTTATCCCGCCTCTTCAATAAAAGTCAGACTGAAGGTGACGTAAAAATCACATTAGAACAGCATATACCCTTGAGGAGGTTGCCATGAACAACTTAAATACGCACAAAAAACGGTTTTTCTTCTCCTTTAAAGTATCGGCACTGTTTCTTGTGTTCTCAATGAGCTGGGTGCTCCCCATACCTGGAAAGAGCCACCCTTTACTGCAATCGGCTCTGGCAAGAGATCCGAAAAAAGAGGCGGACCTTACCATCTACGCCTATGACTCCTTCGTTTCCGAGTGGGGGCCTGCCGGAAAGGTTATTCCGAAATTCGAGAAAAAATACGGTGTGAAGGTCGAGGTTGTTTCCGTGGGGGATGCCGGTCAGGTACTGAGCAGGGCAATTCTGGAGAAGAACAAACCAAACGCTGATATCGTTCTCGGCATCGACAACAACCTGCTGTCAAAGGCACTCGACACCGATATACTCGAACAGTACCATTCGCCGAACCTGGAGCGGATTCCGGATGAGCTTGTTTTCGATAAAAGCTATCACGTCACCCCATTCGATTACGGCTTTTTTGCCGTTGTCTATGATTCAAACTCAATAACCGATCCGCCGAAAAGCCTGGAGGACCTCGCCAAGCCTGCCTTCAGGAAAAAGATCATCCTGGAAGACCCCCGTACATCGAGCCCGGGTATGGGATTTCTGCTGTGGACTATCGCGGTGTACGGCAACCGCTACCTCGAATACTGGAAGCGGCTGATGCCGAATATCCTCACCATCACGGAGGGCTGGGATTCCGCGTACGGGCTTTTCACAAACGGCGAGGCGCCTATGGTTTTGAGCTATACCACGAGCCCGGCGTATCACGTGGAATATGAGAATACTACCCGGTACAGGGCTGCGATATTCAAAGAGGGTAACTACCTGCAGATCGAGGGCATGGGCATACTGAAAGGTGCAAAACACCCGGGCCTTGCCAGGAAATTCATCGATTTTACCCTCACCGACGATTTTCAAAAGGAAATTCCACTCACAAACTGGATGTTTCCGGTAGACCCGAAGGTCGAGCTCCCAAAAAGCTTCAATTACGCCCCGAAACCTGAAAAGATGTTTTCACTCGACACGTTTACTATTGAGAAGATGCAGGAACGCTGGATAAATGACTGGCTAACTGTGGCTGCCCGGTAGTGCCGCCGATGAACGTCATTCAAGCAATAATATCGGATGACATGCCGGTATTATTGCAGGATGAAACAGTACTGATAGCTGCGGTATGCGGAAGATGCAGTTAATATCCGGATGCAAAGTATCCGGAGAATACCGTCGGTGAAAACACCAGGATTGGTTATTACTCGCATTGCGTCTGCTTGCAGAAACTACGGCAGATGCAGACAGGCTTTCACCTGTTCAGGTGAATGGTTTGCGGGGAAGAACGGAAAAACATGCAGAATCGTAAAAGAACAACAGGCACCCTTCCTGTACTCGTTTTCCCCCTGCTCTTTATCGGGGTATTTTTTTTCTTTCCTCTCATTTCAATTCTGCGGGAAGGCCTCACCGACGAGAGCGGACGGTTTACCGTTAAACAGGTCTTATCTATAATTACCGACATCTACTACCTTCGCATCATACTCTTCACCGTCGAACAGGCACTATTAAGCACAATTGCCTCTATTCTACTCGGCCTTCCGGGGGCCTACCTGTTAGCCGGGTATGAATTCAGAGGCAAGAGTATAATAAAGGCGATTACCACGGTCCCCTTTGTACTGCCGTCAATTATCGTCGTGCTCGGTTTCGTCATCTTTTTCGGAAACAGCGGCATACTGAACAAATTTTTGCAAACAGCGTTTCACCTGAACGAACCGCCGTTAAAAATCCTCTACTCCATGAAGGCTATTATACTGGCGCACACCTTCTACAACTTCCCGATATGCATCAGGCTCGTGTCCGCCGTGTGGAGCAGAATAAATCCAAATATAGAACGCGCGGCCCGGAGCCTTGGCGCAAAGGGATTCACCCTATTTCGAACCGCGATTCTCCCGCAGATCTTGCCGGGCATACTCGCGAGTGCCGCACTCATATTCATCTTTTGCTTTACGAGCTTCGCCGTTATTCTCGTGCTCGGGGGCGGCCCCCGGTTTACGACTATCGAGGTGGAGATCTACAGGCTTGCAAAGGTGAGTGTCGATTTCAACCGGGCGAGCGCGCTTGCACTTTGGGAGGCACTCTTCACCGTTATCTTCATGTTTGTGTATATCAAGCTCCAGCACAGGGTGAGCTTTGCAGAAAAAGTCGAACTCCGGTTCGAGCACCCAAGGCTTTCGAGCATACTCAGGTCGGCATACGGGCCTGCCGTCATCCTGTACTTAGCCCTTGTCTTTTCACTGATCATTGCACCGATGCTCGCTGCAGTTCATTACTCCTTCCTCGAAAAATCAAGCCGCGCTTCACAATTCTCATATACGCTCGGCTGGTACAAACTGATCTTCACCAATGCACGGGAGAGGGCTATCGCCGTTTCTTACGGCGCAGTGATCAAGAACAGCCTCTTTTTTGGTTTCATGACGGTGCTTTTTTCCCTGCCAGTCGGGACGGCAATCTCATATCTTACGAGCAGGAAAAAAATCCCGTTCGGCGGGTTTTTAGAGTCCATTGCCATGCTCCCGCTCGGTATTTCGACAATTATGCTCGGGCTCGGATATATTCGCATGAATCAGACGTTTGAAATTACAGGAAAATGGTACGCCATAGCATGCGCCCATACGGTCATCGCATACCCCTTTGTCATCCGGTCGACGAGCGCCGTATTCAGAAAAATCAGCCCGTCTATAATCAAGGCAGCGTCGAGCCTCGGGGCTAACCGCTGGAAAACATTCTGGCGCATAGAGCTGCCCATGATAAAATCGGGCATCATAGCAGGTGCAACATTCGCCTTCGCCATTTCGATCGGAGAAATAAACGCCACCCTCATGCTCTACAGCCCGAAGCTTACAACATTGCCCATTGCCATATACCGGCTGATATCATCGTACAATTATTTTGCCGCCTGTGCATTGGGCACGGTTCTCATGGCGATATGTTTTCTCGTTTTCTTTATTATAGATAGGATGGGGTTTGAGATTTCATAAGGATGAAAAACTATGAGCCTCCGGTTAAAAGAGGTGACAAAACAGTACCCGGAATTCAACATGGCCCTCTCGTTTTTCGTCGAGCAGGGAAAGCTTCTTACACTCCTCGGTCCTAGCGGCTGCGGCAAAACGACCACACTTCACCTGATTGCCGGATTTATATCTCCGGACAGCGGGGACATACGAATCGGCAGCAAATCCATCATGGCACGCGCGCCGCACGAGCGGAACATAGGCGTGGTTTTTCAGGACTATGCGCTCTTTCCCAACCTGAACGTATTCGGCAACATCGCGTTCGGTCTGCGAATGCACGGCTGGGAGCGGAAAAAAATCGAACAACGTGTTACAGAGCTGCTGGAGCTCATCCGCCTCTCCGGATACGAGTCGAGATCCGTAACGAATCTTTCGGGAGGTGAACAGCAGCGCATCGCACTCGCCCGCGCCCTGGCTCCCCGGCCCCGGCTCCTTCTTCTCGACGAGCCTCTTTCCGCCCTGGATGCGAAATTAAGGAAAGAGCTCAGGTCGGAGATCCGGCGTATACAGCAGGAGGTGCGCCTTACGACCGTATACGTTACGCACGACCAGGAGGAGGCGCTTGTGCTTTCCGACAGCATCGCTGTCATGAACCGCGGTCGAATTGAGCAGACGGGAAGTCCGTACGACATCTATAATGAACCGCAGACCCTGTTTGTCGCCGGTTTTGTCGGTATGTCGAACAAAATACACGGGAGGATAGTAAGGGCCGCCGGACCGGGACCCGCTGAACCTGTATTTGAGGTGCTGACGCCGGAGGGGAAATTCACCGTTCGCTGCCGAAAAAAACATGCATCGGGATCGGAGGTGACCCTTGTCTTCAGACCGGAAAAATGCACGATCGATCAAAACGGAGGCAGTGCAAACAGTATTTCAGGGAAAATTACTACTTACGAGTACATCGGTGAAAACATGATAGTAGGCGTGCAAACGAAACATGGAGGATATACGGCCAAACTGTCTTCGACAAACGACATCCGCAGCTTCAATCGGTTGGGCGCATCTGTTCGCATCTTCATTCCGCCGGAGCATATCAGGCTGTTACCTGCCGACCTACGATCAGCTGAATGAAGCTCTTCGGGCCGCACACGGTCTCCATTACCTGCCGAAACCGCGTAGCCTGGCAAGGGTTTCATTCCACTTGTCCTGGAGATACCGTTTGAACAAATACTCCTCGTGAAAGTCATGAGAAATCTCAGAAGCCGCCGCGGACAACTCCCTGAACAGACTCTGCACCATATCCGCTATCTCTGCAACATGTTCCATACCTGCAGGAATGAAAAACCGGGGGCTGAAGAGCGCCTTCTTGAGATGTTCAATCGACCCGCCATCCCTCACGGTTTTGAGTGAATCGATATTGCTGTTTCTAATCTCAAGCAACGCCTTTACATCCTTTACAACCCCCCTCGGGACATATGCCGATATCGCATCCTCCTTGCCCTTTACAGAGATTTCGCCCTTCGATTCACAATTGATAAAATCGCGGACCTCAGCATATACTGTGTCTGTAACAAGTATCTCATCTGGAACTGCTGCACCCTCCAGACGTGAAGCCGTGTTTACCACATCGCCGTATATGTCATTCTCCCTCCACAAAACTGATCCTGAGTGGATACCGATCCTCACCGAAAACTTCTCCTCCTCCACGGCATGGAGGTTGTACTCCCTGATCTTCCCCTGAATCTCGAGCGCACTTATTGCCGCATTCACCGGATGTTTAAACACGGCGAGAATGCCGTCCCCCATCTTTTTGACAATCTGGCCGTTGTAGGTTCCGACAGTTGGAATAACCGTTTCATCGAACTGCTTAACAAGCGACATGAGCTTTGTAATATCGGAATGCGCAGTTTTTTTGGTATAGCCGACCATATCTATGAAAAAAACAGTGAGATTCTGCGAGCGCTCCCGCTTCAGCTGAAACTCGAATTTCGGGTGAAGAAAAGGCTCTTCCGGGCTGACTGTGGCTCCATTTGCCCTCCCAGGCGCCCTGTCTGAAAAAGGAACGGTGATAAGCTCATCAACAACGGCAGTTTTTATCTTTTCGGCAAACGGGCTTTGAGCCTGCTCACAGAGCAGCTTACACGCCGCTTCCCGAATTTCATGATTATCCGACCTGATTTGCTGAACAACCGGCCTCAACAGAGATCGTCGAAACAGGCCGGATAGAGCGCTCAGGACATCAGGTACCAGCGCTGTATCGGATGACGAAAGCCAGTCGCATGCCACTTTTTCAACGTAGTCATCCCCGAGCATGAGGAGGGTGGTGAGCGCATCGACCTTCACCGTCTGCGTATCGTCCTCCAGAAGCGTATAGAGCTTACCGATAACAAGATCGCGGGATATACTCCTGTCGATTTTACCCCTCTTCCTGATAATTTCCATGCCCGTTCTCTTCAGTTCCGGATCCCGGCTGTCAAGGTATCCAAGGGCGGTGCGAAGAGAGCCGGATCCCCCGTACACCGCAATGATCTCGGCCGTCTTTTTCTTTTCCCCGGGCTCGAAATAACCGGCTTCAAATACCCGGAAGAGGCGATGTATCGCAGCCTCATTTCCTTTTAGATTTATTGAAGCAAGCACCTCAATACCGAGGGATCTCTCCCCGGGAACGATATCCGGAAGAAAAAGCAGCCTGATGAGCTGTTCGGCAGCATAAGGAGTCGGAAGGTACTGCGCGCCCCGTATAAAGCTCTTGAGGAATTCCCTCTCAACCGACGGCTTTTCAAACACCTGATCGCTTTGTCGCATTATATACTTTGATCCGAGCTGGCACAGGGTAACTATTGCAGCCTTTTCCAGGTACAGCACCTGCTGTTCATGCGCAAACATATACGTCTCCCGGATTTTTTTCAGAGACCCTTTCATGTCTAAAAATCCGGCAGCCTTTAAAAGTCTTGCCAATCTCCGGAGATGCGTTGAAACCTGCGGGTCGGTATTCCTCATAACGGTATATATCCGGTAACGCCGTTTCTTATCTGTTTCAAGAAAAAGAGGGATACTGGCTCGAAACGCTTTGACATCGCTTTTTGTTCCTTCGCTGATAAACCAGGTAAGTTTTTCCATGAGCAACCTGGCATCTCCGGTTATTTCTTTCCTGAATAGGGCGCGCATATTTTCGACAATCGCTGTGGGACAATATTTTTCAATAGAGTGCCGTAAAAACAGGGGAAGCAGTTCTTCCCGGTTTGATATTTTTTTAACCGAGGTCAGGCCGATCTGCGCTTTTTTAAACGAGTTATCAAGGTGAACGGACACAACGGTTCGCAATTCATTCAAGGCATGAGGTGATCTCTCCCTGAAGACTTCTATGGTTGTGCGGATAAGATCGCCGATAACCGATTCCACCTCTCTGTCGACAAAGGGAACCATCACGAGAAAACGAAAGAAACTTTTTACGAAAACACACTGCCAGATGTTGTTCCGAAGAAGATCGAAAAACTCGAGCAGTGTGCTTTTTGTAGACCCTGAGAGCACGTCAAGAATAAACGGAAGGCTTGGATTTTTTTCCCTGAGAAGACAGGCGCTTAAAAAGGCGGCACGTGCCGGTTCTGAAATTGTTTCACCCCTTCCTTCCAGTTTTTTTAGAAATGAGGAGACGTTGTCGGAACCTGAAGTTACAATATGATAAAACACCGCTTTCTGTACGGCGGGAAGTGCGTTGGAGATATAGAAATCCAGAAAGACAAAATCATCGGCATCGATAAGTCCCTGCACGGCTGCTATGTGAAGGCTCTCCCCTCCTGTTTTATCTGAAAGTACACCCCTGTTGAGCTCGAGCACACGTTCATGCTTCGGTTGAATCGCATTCACCGCATTAAGAATCTCGCGTTTCAGCTCAATTTCCTTGAATGTGGTGAAATACTGCACGAGATGCTCAACCGTCCCGGGGACCCTGATCGCCGCGAAAGTTCGTATCGCCTCGAGTTTAAGGGCGGCGGGGCTCTTTTTAATTATTGAAAACAGATGTCCCACCGCTTCAACATTGCCGTAAACAGCGGACGACTGCATCGCCTCTCTGCTCACTTCGCTATCGGGGTGGAAGAAGTAATCGGTCAGCAGGGCAAAAACGTCGTCTCCGGGAAAGCTCTTGAGCAGCCTGAGCATCGTTTGGATTTTCTCTCCGGCTTTTTTCCCGTTGCCAGCGCTCTTATTCTCACTATTCCTAGCACCGGTGGTCATTTTTCAGTTCCTGTACTCTATTATATGCTATGCACAACGATATCGCCAACCCTGTATTTGTTGTTAAAATCTCTTACAATAACAGGGCACTTTATTTTCAGGAGAAAAAATATATTTTTTTTCTCATCACTGAGTGCTTCATAATTTCCTTGTCCCTTTGCTATGACAAGATCTGAATTTTTATATTCAGTTACAAATTCTTTAGAACAGAGAGGAGGAGCAGCCGCCGGCATATCAATGCCAGTAGTGATTACTCTAACAATAGTATTCATGCCAATCATTTGAGCATCTTCCATTGTCGCATCATTCATCGCAGGTCCACCTCTTACTGCATAGGTTATTTTATCTTTTGGAAGCTCTTCTATAAAGATTTTATCAAAGACTATCTCTCCTGCATTGTCACCGATGTATAATATTTTTTTTCTTTCATTAATTTCTTTTTTTAGACTATTAATTTTTCTTTTATCTAATTGTTGAAACAAAGCATGCTTTATTGCCTTTCGTATAATGGCTGCACTTAAATTGGTACCCTGTCCAAAATCGATGATATTACCTGCAAGTGCTATTCTCAGACTTGTTTCAAAAGCATTATGTGATTCCTCAATAATCTGCTTAATTTCAGCAGTCATACGTAGACAGATATTATTGAATTTCTCTTTTACTTCCTTATAGGGATCGCCACCCGTTGCTATTCTTTTTATTATTGTGTGAATTCTTGTATTTGTTAAAATACCAATACCATCGGTATCAAACTTTGATGCAGCAATTAAACATTTTCTCAGTGTTTCTTCCTGCAGTTTCTTATCATCTGTTGCCATTCTGATTGCTTCAAGAGCCTGCCGTATATAACACGGTATACATTCCAAATCAAGTTTCATAAGCACCTCTCTGCTATGAAAAAATATATACCTTACAAAAAAAGGGGAATTAAAATGTTTTATCTTTACTTTAATTTCCAATTAAAATAACGATATAAAGTTGTTCAAAAAATCTTGATTTTGTGGTTTTACTGTGGATATAGCATTGTATAAACCTTAATCAAGGGGGAGGTGATATATTATGCCTTTAGGAGATAGAACTGGTCCTGCTGGAATGGAGCCTATGACAGGAAGGGCCGCTGGTTACTGCGCCGGCTATCCAGTACCCGGGTATATGAATCACTATGGAGGCCGTCCAGGTCTTGGGTTCGGGATTACTTATGCAGGATCTTTGCCTCAAGCGACCTACAGTCCATACATGACATATCCCTATTATCCTCGCAGGGGTTTCGGCATGCGAGGAGGTTATTTCGGGTATGGCCGTGGTCGTGGTATGGCCGGGAGAAGACGGTAATACAAAATTGTAATAAAATAGGTAAGTGAAAGTACTTTATTGCGATTGACAAGTTCACTTACCTATTTTTATTACTCTCCCACCACCCCCCTTCTAAACACTTTTCCAGATAGAGCCTCTTAAGCTTTGTCTTATGCTGGGTGCAATGAGTGGGGCAGATCAGTGCAAGATCTTTGGAAAGAACAAAATCCCTGAATCCGTGAAGTCCTCCAATGATAGCATAGATCGTATCGAATTGTGATGCGGTGGTAAGAATAATGTGCATTCGTGGGTGCGAACAGTCCACAAAAAGCACTCCTCCCTTACTTGTATGAACCACCATACTTTGTTCAATTCCCTCAAGATAGAATATTACCTTTCTGGTTTTTATGGGCCCCTTTTTTGTGTAAAATAAGAGCCCCTTTAACGTGCTGGCCAGACATGCTCATGGCAGTGCGCTATTGGAAAACCAAATATAAGTCTGATTTTTGTGTGAATATCGTTAATTTTCCCATTATAGTTAAGTTCCCTCTCGCTCTGTGTGAATTGATAGAGGTCGAAAGGCAATTCCTCTAAAAGCCAGTGAAAATCGTAAGAGTTGGCACTGTACATGGGGCCTTTTACATCACAATTTAATATCTGTGAATGCTCTGTTGTATTCAATTCACAGGTACAATTGAAAGCCTCTACATTATATCGTTGTACACCCTTTTTGAAGTTTGCAATTACATTAGATGAAAATTTCTTTGTTGATTTGGAAATTTCAGAAAAATCCGTTTCTCTGTAAAAAGAAACCCTTTCGTAGTGTAAAACCTCCTTCTCAGTTCTTATCATTATTTGGACCTTTACCGGTGTAAACGCCATTACATTCTGCTTGGGTGAAGAAGTTTCAGCAGCAGGCTGCTGGTTTTTAAATCCCGAGAGTAGTATAAGAAAAAAAATCAAAAGCCAAAAAGAGATAAAAAGAAAATATTTTCTATTCATTTTTCCCCTCCTTGATAAAATTTAATATCTGACCCCGTACCATACTGTCTTCATGTATAACCTGCTCATAGAATCTTCTCTTAAATTGGAAGCCTGTTTTACCTGTTATTTTCGCTTTTACATACCTTTTCATTTTTTTCTTCTCTGAAGGTGTTCATGGTATATCATTTCCTCTTCGTTCAAAAAAAAAGCCTCCTTTTTCCCGGAACCATTCTGCTTTTGCAGAATTTCCCATCGAAAAGAGGCTCGTTCATTGTTTTACTCTTTAAACTAAAATACTACCAAGGCACATAAAAATCAACTATCTTATAAGCCAGTGTTCAACGGCTGAGTGCCGCAACTTTTAAGAAAATAACAATTTATGGTTTCAGCTACCCCAATTTCTTGATCAGGTTTCGTGCAATAATTACACTGGTATCACTCAATAAGGTTACCATTTTTGACAGCCTGAGACCCGTTTCAAAAAGCAGCGTTATATGGGGGATACAATGATCAAGAAAGCAATTCTCATAATCGGTCTGCTTATAGCAGGTTTTATAGCCGCCGTGTTTATCTGGTTGTTCGTGTTTCTCCCCGCGCGTATACTCCAGCCGATATACACGCTTTGGATGGCGGTCTCGTGTACAGCATCTCCGACTTTCGAATCGGTAACTTCAGGGTTCCCCGCTTCATCCTCAGCAGGCTTGCTCAGGGTGGACCAAAAAGATTCGATACTGTATATATCAGTGGTATTGAGATAAATACGGCCTGGGTTCGCATCTCTGCGAGGTGAGGGCCATCGCCTATTTTTGCTTTACTTTGCAATTTAACAATGATAAATTTTGTTTCTGTCGCGCAGTCGGGATGTAGCGCAGCTTGGTTAGCGCACTAGTCTTGGGAACTAGGGGTCGCGAGTTCAAATCTCGCCATCCCGAATTGGCGTCTGTAGCTCAGGTGGATAGAGCAACAGCCTTCTAAGTTGTGGGTCGCAGGTTCGAGTCCTGCCAGACGCGAATATGGTGAGCGTAGTTCAATTGGCAGAGCGCAAGATTGTGGATCTTGTTGTTGTGGGTTCGAGTCCCATCGCTCACCCATTGTATGTTTTTTTATAACAATAACTTAAGCCATTACCCGATTTCATTTTTTCACTTTAATGGAGTGAATGTAAGCAGTATTGTAAGCAAACGGGTGTATAATGGCTCATAGACCTTTTAATCTTTATAAACGTCCCACAAAAAAACCCGGAAATTCATCTATTATTGTCAATTCTATGATGAGTATGGAAACCGTCTGCCCGGACGCTCAACAGGCCAAACATCAAAGGCTGCTGCCGAAAATTGGGCCGATGAACAATTACGAAAAGGAATAATACTCTCTGAGAAAAATATTACTTTCGGGCAATATGCCGTAGACTGGTGGGTATGGGATAAATGCCAGTATATTAAAGATGAGCTCACCCGTGGCGCTGTTCTTTCAAGAACCTATTGCGATCAGATGAGGAGAATTCTTGAGCTCCATATCTTACCCTATTTTGCGAAACGCAAGCTTCAGAAAATCTCATACAGAATGATTAATACCTGGTTTATTGCTCTCAGGGAAAAGCCAACAAGAAATGACAAAAAACTCTCAAACATAACCTGTAATCATGCCCTCACCTGCCTGAATGTCGTGATGAAGGAAGCCGTCCGGCTTGAATATATTCATACGAACCCTGCAGAAAAGGTCAGGCGCCTTATTGAAAAGCCGAAAGAAAAGGGGATACTCACGATTGATGAAATGCATATCCTGTTTGATGAAAATAATATTGATAAGATATGGAACGGAGATGTCCAGCAATTCACGTTTAATCTTTTGAGTGCCAGTACCGGAATGCGGATGAATGAATGTCAGGCCCTGCAGGTGCAGTATGTAAACGAGAAATATATAAATGTGTTTTGGGGGTGGGGCCGTCGTTATGGTTTAATACCACCAAAAAGAAATAGCCGTCGGAAGATTCCTATTCCTTCAAAAACTTCGCAATATTTATTTAATCTGATAGATAACTCGCATTATAGACTTTCAGAGGACCTTGTTTTTCATGGGAAGGATAGAAATACACCTATCCGAAATGAATTTATCCTTAAACGCCTTTATGAAGCACTCGAACATATCGGGATTTCATCGAGGGACAGGATAAAAAGAAATTTAACTTTTCATAGCTGGCGATTTTTTTATAATACCCTGATACGTGGCCGTGTGCCAGACGTGAAGCTTAGAAGGCTTACAGGACACCGGTCAGAACAGATGTCCGATTGGTATACGCGGTTTAATGTATCGGATTATCAGGATGTTTTACAGATACAGGAGGAGTATTTCAGGTAAGATTTCGAATGCTTCACTTATTTGATTATTTGAGGCTGGATAATCTGTTCTTGTAGCTTTCGAAGATGCTCAATGCGGGTTTGGGAAGCTTGAGATGCTGTATTAAAACCACCCTTCTCAATACGCTTGACTTTGTGCTGGATGCGGTAATACCATTTTTTGCAACGCTTGATTACGCCGGCGGGTTTTGGCATTTAATTTTCAAAAATAAAATTTAATATTATTTAAAGGGAAGATTCTTAATCGAATTTTCCGTTAAAATGTGTAACATTGCCATAAATGGAGAATTATATATATTTTCTTTGTCAAGATAATATAAATCAATTCTCAACATAAGTTCTTCATCGCTCATGGAAAATTCCTCATTATCCTTTGTGGCTCCTGCTGATTGATTTAATATATCATGAGCATATTGTAGATGTTTCATTTTATCAAAATGTTGAGAATCTTCTAATGCTTTCATTCGAACATATATAAAAAAAATTGCTGACATATAACCGAATTCGATCCCATTGCATATATTAAGTTTTTCTTCTCTGCTCAATGATCTCCAATGTTCTGCATGATTTATTGCTATATTTTCTTCTGTTGGTGCTGGTATATTAGTTTTACTTGGAATATTATTATTTTCTTGAGCAATTAAAAATGGAGTTACAAAGAACATTATTATTAGAATAAATATGGTTTTCATTTTATTTAAAAAACCCCTGCATATAATAACTAATGATATTTTGATTAATCTCTACTAATGCTATCTGATTGTCCCACCAGTTTGTCCCATCCCTTCCACCAGAGATGCGGGACTTGCACGCTCATTTTCTAATTCATTTTTATTGATTACCATTTTTAAATAATAAGATAAAACCATAAATAACTTGAGCACTGTTTCATGATGTTTCATTTTTCGGGTTTTTTTTCCTTTTTGGATTTTTCCCACCGATCAAGCGAATCCTCAATTAATTCCCTGACTGCTTCCCCACGAGAGCCTATCCTCTTTGTAAACCGGTAATCGTCAATTTTTTTAAGCAGGTATTCAGAGATCATTAACTGTAATCGGAAATCCAGCACGTTTAAATCCAATGACATTTTTTACCCCCAATAATAGCATATTTTTTTTAAAAAAACTATTGACAAACTTGAGTACTATAGTATTATACATAATATTAGCAACTTTGTCAAGCACTTTGAATGTGTGGGGAGGATAGATTCACGTGATCAACAAGGGCGTATCCTGGCGCCCTTCCTCCCCACTGGCCGCCAGGGACACTTCAGGAGGTGTCAGCCATGTCGAACGATCTCACCGTCCGTGCAAAGGACACTATTCTCGATCTTCAGAAGAAAATGCCCACTATCAACATTCTTGAAGAATGCGAACGGGCACGAAACATTTTTGATTCAGTCCATTCATGGGAGGACGTATAAACCTATCTGCTGAGGGGACAGGGCCTTTCCGAAAAGACTTACCGGCGCTATCTCATTGTTGTGAAACGTTTTTACGAGTACCTTGATGGACTTCACCCACTGCAGGTCACAGCCGGCCACATCGAGAAATATTATGAAAAGCGCTGCAAAGAGGCCAAACGTTCTACCGTCTATCTCGAAATCCAGGCGCTTAAATCATTCTTCAAGGGGATTCGGGATAACGTTATATCGATTTATCACTCGCCATTTGACGATATGTCAGACCAGATGAAAAAGAAGCTTAACAAGTCGGGCAAGGGCGGCGGCGTAAAGGACGTTTTGCATATCCGCGAAGTAAAGAAGCTGCTCGCCTGGTTTAAAAGTGACAATTCCCTCATGGGCCGCGAAAACTATGCGCTTATTATCATGCTCCTCACAAGCGGATTGAGGGCATTCGAGCTCTTACAGCTCAAATGGAAAGATATTGAGGAGCTTGAGGGAGAGAGCGGACTGGAATACTATGCACGGTTTACCGGAAAAGGTTATAAACCAGCGCGGCAACCCCTTTATGGCCCTGCGGTTGATGTTGTGAGGAAGTATTTCAAAAAGGCTTTCAGTAGAGCGCCGCAGGCCGATGACTGCCTGTTTTACACCGTACCGCGCTATAAAAGAGAGCACGTGCGACCGCTCGAATATCACACACTGTATGACAGGCTCAAGAATGTGGGAATTGAAGCGAGGAAGGCCGGAGTCCTGAAACGGGATATCGTATTTTCACCGCACCTGATGAGAAGGACCTACGCGACTACGATGCTATATAAATCCGGTATGGGGATAAAAGCGATCCAGGCAGCGACGAGACACGCAAGCTTTGAGGTTCTCTGGAAACATTATATCAATGACACTGAATCGCCGGTTCCGTTTATTGCAAAGGCCCTCGCATAAGTGTAGTAAATGAAGTCTTAGGAGGTGTGAAGGATTCCGTATTTTGTGAAAAAAGCATAGCGATCCTCAATATCTCTCATTTCTGCTATATAGGACGCATGAGGATTGATTCTGAACGATTTATTTAAGAGGATCAGTAAAAACCCCACGGCTTTACAAAATAAAATATGGGGGTGTATTAACACAGTTATTAAAAACAAAGAATATTCAATAAAACTTAAACTCAATGAGGTAGAATTAATCAGGCGAATGTTAGAGGGTTACAGTGAATTTCATAAATGTATATATTTAGACGGCCCGAATGTTAGCATAAATATTCATGGACATAGAGACCCCGAGGATCCAATCAATCTTGATGAGTTAATTGACAAAATATTCAAACAATACTATGACGGGGATGGGAAACTGCGATAATCCTGAGAAAACCAAAGCTCATCAAAAAATTTTATTAAGTAAATGAACTTTCTATTGTCTTTATTGGTATGAATAGATGACAAGGGTCATCCAAAAAACTTATAAATCCGTAATGTTTGTAAAATTTAATACTCTCTTCATTTTTTGCATCTACTATAACAGCATAGATTCCTATTGTTTTTGATAAACTCAAAGCTTCTAATAACGCTTCTACAAGCAATTGTCCACCAAGACCTCGTCTCTGCACCGATCTATCAACAGCAAGTCTGCAAATCCTCATTGCAGGAACAGGGTATCGCGGAAGATTCTTTTTGTAAGATGGTGGTAAATAAATAAAATTAAATTGAGCGTTATTGATCGTATAATAACCAACTATCTTATTTTTATTGACTTCAGTTGCAACGTATGTTTTGCTAATATTTTTTTTATGGTTTTGATAAGCATATTTTTTTAAATATTCATTTAACCTTTCATTACCACAATCAAACTCTTCACGAGAAAGAGAATCATTTAAAGGGGAAAATATCCATTTATCTGTATTAGACAAAGTTCATTTATTATTATTATATTTTTTATATGTTTCTTTTAATGCTATAGAGGCATCTGGTGGTGACTCAATAATATCAACAAAATGCTCTTTGTCCCTTTCTGTGAGCGTAATATATGAAACTTCAGTTATCGATTCATTTTGAGCATTTTGTGTAATATTCTCCTTATCAAAAATTACTTCTGTATCATAACCCGTACAAATCTTTGCAGTAGATGAAAAATAATAATCAACAACTGGTTTTTCATCTTGCCAATCTAATCTCCGATAAATCATAAAATTATACGGCATGGACGTTCTTATATCAGCCAATGTATCCATATTTACCTCCTTGATTTACTTCCTTTCTTGTTGCCAAGGGAAATTTTTAACATTGACATTAAAAGTTTCTTTTCTGTCAGGAGTCAATGCTTTTTTAATATCTACGGAACAATTAAATGAAGACCTTAACTTTTCGCTTTCAATAATAGCTATAGGTTGATTGATGTTTTTCGTTTCCTCGTCATCCTTAAAATAATTGGCGGGATCAAAGATTTCACCTAATCCCATATTAGTCTTGTACAGGTTGTATAGCTCCATGATTAAGCTTTCCACTTCAGAATCAATACTTTCAACTTTTAAACCTAACTCTATTGCTTCTTGTTTTGATATTACATAATTGTGGTAATATAACTTCTCGGACAAATTTTCAACGATCTTTGTAATGAGTTGTCGCTCGTTTGGTTTATTCATATGTAAAGACAATAACTTCGTTGCAATTAGACGTATTAGTGCGTGAGAGCGATATACACCACCTATTGCTAATGGATGTAATTCTCTTACAAGCATCTCCAGTGCCTTAATTACATTATCTTCAGAACGTATTTCTAATCTTTCTTGCGAAAAATTAAAAAATCCCGCTACATCCTCAACATTGATGGGTATTCTCCGGTTGCCCTTTTCTGGATTGAAAGGAGTCTCTATTGTAGGGTCAATTGGCGACAGTTCTCCTAATTTGCTCATCGTGATACTATTTGCTCCTAAAGCTAATAAAGTTGCGGCACTATGAGCTTTATAGGGAACAACAACCGAAAAATATTTACAATACTCACGTATAAGTGTAACAATCCGCCACGGTGCAATAGTGTCTCCACCAAGACTATATATTATTAATTCTATTTTATCTGTCTTTCCCATTAGGTTAAGGTGTTCATACATAATTGGTATGACATCTAACGCGATTTTACCCGAAAACGGTGAATTTTGTTGATCGGCTGTGAAGTAAGTTATTACTTTTGATTTCCGGCTTTCCTCTATCTGCTTTATTAATTGTTGCACTTTATTATTGGCCATTTGTCATATCCGATTTCTAAAAACAAAGATAGCACATCTCTTAGAAGGTTTCAATCATATTGATTCATATTCAGCTCTGACGCATGAATATTTTTTTGGGCATTCAGATAAAAAAATGCCCCTAGTCAGCTAAATTACCCTATTTTTTAACCTACCATACAGAAAGATCCTGAC
>Ga0315537_1001180_pt1 | contig 20529 bp, 22 predicted proteins | sample SalMarSW160270MG_FD_203091 | JGI IMG/M metagenome (GOLD analysis project Ga0315537, IMG submission 203091) | Salt marsh sediment microbial communities from the Plum Island Ecosystem LTER, Massachusetts, United States - Salt Marsh Sediment SW1602-70 ...
TAGGGAGGGGGAGGGATTTTTTTCTCCAAGAGGGACTTCATCCCTCTTAAACTCCCTGTCAGGTCTATCTCCTTTTAACCCTCTATACCCCAAGAAGGAGAGTTCTAGAGAGGCTTCGCCTCTCTTACTCTTTCTTCCCCTTGACGAGGGGAAGGGGATTAAGGGGATAGGGTGCTATAAATAAATTTCTCTACAAAAAATCCTTTCTTAAAGGGTGGCCTTCAAAGCCTTCCCAGAGGGCGATGCGCTTTAGATTGGGGTGGCCGGCAAAGCTGATGCCCAGCAGGTCGTAGATTTCCCTCTCCTGAAAATCGGCCGTCCGCCACAGGCCGACCACCGAGGGCAGGACGGGGTTATCGCGGTCATAGCAGCGGGCTTTGAGCACCAGGCGGTGGTTGTGCTTAATCGAGGTCAGGTGGTAGACCACCTCGAAGCAGTCTAAATAATCAACGCCGCTGACGGCGGTGAGGTAGTCGAAGTCAAGGCCGGGGGTGTTTTTCAGGTAAGCGGCTACTTCCGATAGCGATTCGGCCTCAACCAGCAGGCTTTCCGCCGCCGCTTCGACCAGGCACCCCGGAAACTTTTTCTCTATCTTCTTGGCTATGTCTTTCCCGGAAAGGGCCAGCGTCATCGTCTATTTACCCTCGGCGATAATACTTTCCCGGCCTATCTTCTGGTGTAACATTCTTATCCCGTGAATCAGGGCTTCGGGGCGGGGGGGACAGCCCGGCACGTAGACATCGACCGGTATGATGCGGTTATAGCCCGGCACCACGCTGTAGGACGAGGCGAAAATGCCGCCGCTGACGGCGCAGGCCCCCATGGCTATCACCCACTTGGGCTCGGCCATCTGGTCGTAGATTCTTTTCACCTGGGGGGCCATCTTCCAGGTGAGGGTGCCGGCGGTAATCATCAGGTCAGCCTGGCGGGGGGAGGCGCGGACAATCTCCATGCCGAAGCGGGAGAGGTCGAAGCGGGAGGCCTCGGTGGTGATAAACTCGAAGGCGCAGCAGGCGGGGAAACAGACCACCGGCCAGAGCGAGGTGCGCCGCGCCCAGTTGAGCACGGCGTCGACCGAGGTGAGCAGGATATTGCGCTCGAGCTCCTCATCCAACCACCCGTCGGGGTCGGGGATAACCTGCTGGCTGCGGGCGATAAGCTCGTTTATCGCCCTGCCCTCAACCTTATCCAGCTCGCGGCTGGAGTAGACCTCTTCTATTTCCATTCCAGGACCTTCTTCTTCCAGGCGTAGAGATAGCCGATAAAGAGAATGAAGATTAAAACCAGCACCCCGATAAAGCCGAAAAGCCCCAGCCCTTTGAGCTCAACCGCCCAGGGGTAGATAAAGACCACCAGCACATCGAGGGCGATAAAGACCAGGGCGTAGTAATAGTAGCGGAAATTGAACCTGACCCACGACTTGCCGATGGTTTCCATGCCGCATTCGAAGGTGGAGTTTTTGACCGGACCGGGCTTGTAGGGCACCACCTGCATGAATTTGGGGAATTTGGGCAGGGGGGGAACGAATTTGGTCATGAAGGGGTAATGGGTTTCTAAATACTGCTGGAAACGGCGGAAGTAGATGGTCAGGCGCGCCGGCAGGCTGAGGGAAAAGGGAATGAGAAGGGTGGTGACGGCAAAGAATATGGCGAGCGCCAGAAGCAAACCGATATAGCCATAATCAGCCAGCAACTATCGTCCCCCTCTCTTTCTACGGCGGCTAACAGTATAGCATACCAGACCTTTTGGGGGCAAGAGTTTCGGACACCAAAAATAAGCTTTTTACTCAGGTAATTTCACCTAGGGGGGGTTTTTAAGAAGGGGGAAATTGGTGGCAAGGCCTTTCCCCCTGTTAGCGGGCGTTTTTCTTCCCACCCTGACCCACCCTACAGGGGTTGGCACCCCTAATTCCCTGCTTTATGGGGGGTGGGGAAGAAAGTTTTAGAAGCGCATACGGGGCCCCCGAAAAAATGAAATTTTTTTGGGGTAAAAGCTTATGAGGGTGGGCTGGGTGGGACGAAAAAGAACTTTTAAAAAGGGGTAAAGCCCCCGTATTGACCTCACCTCCATAACCTAATATCATAGTAAAGAGCAGGAAAATGATGCGAGTTATCGCCGGCACCGCTAAGGGCCACCACATTAAAGTACCCCAGGGAACGGGCACCCGCCCGGCCACCGACCTGGTGCGGGGCGCTATTTTTTCCATACTGGAGACCTCCGACGCCGACTGGTCGAGGGTGCTTGACCTGTTCTCCGGCAGCGGCGCCCTGGGCATCGAGGCACTATCCCGGGGGGCGGGGTGGGTTGACTTCGTCGACCAGGAGCCAAAGTGCTGCCGCATCATCTGGGAAAACCTGGCCAAGACCCGATTCGCCGACCGGGCCCATGTTTACTGCCGCAGCGTGGGAAAAGCCCTTGGCTTCCTCGAGGGGGAGTACAGCATCATACTGATTGACCCGCCCTACGCCGATACCTCTATCGGCGGCCTGGTGCAGCAGTTAGCCGCCTCTAAATTAGTCGGTAAAGAGACAATAATGGTGGTGACGCACTCCTCCCGCTTCCCCCTGGAAGCCAGCTACCCCCCGCTTAACGCCATCAAGGAGCGCCGCCACGGTGATAGTTGCATCACAGTCTACCGAAAGGAGGGTAAGCCTTGACAGTCGCTATTTATCCCGGTAGCTTCGACCCGATAACCAACGGACACCTTGACATCGCCACCAGGGCAGCCCAGATTTTTGATAAACTAATCATCGGCGTCTTTGAGACCCCCAACAAGCCCCTTTTATTCACTACCGAAGAGAGGGTGGAGCTGATAAGGAAAGCTATCGTCCACCTGCCCAATGTTGAGGTAGAGGCCTTCGGCGGGCTGACCGTCAATTTCGCCAAGAAGGTAAAAGCGCAGGCCATGGTGCGGGGCTTGAGAATGAGCGCCGACTTTGAGCGGGAATTTGATATGGCCATGATGACCAAGAAGCTCTACCCGGAGCTGGAGTTCGTCTGCCTGATGTCCCGGGTGGAATACCAGTTCCTCAGCTCCAGCCTGCTTAAGGAGGCGTCCAGCCTGGGCGGCGACATTGACGACCTGGTCCCCAGGCACGTGGCCGACGCCCTGAGACAGAAGTTCCAGGCTAAGGCCTAGAGGCTTAGTGGAAGAAAGAGCGAACGCCGTCGAACTCTCCGGGGAGCAGTGCCAGCACCATGGGCAGACGGTCCAGCAGTATGGTGGCTATGGCTGATTCGGCGATAACCTCGGCTATGCCCAGAAAGTGAACCCACATCGCCAGCAGCGCGCCGCAGAACAGCGCCCCCAGAAATAGACCCAGGATAGCCCCGCCGAGGCGGTTGACCCAGCCCAGCATGACCACCTTGGTCGCCCATGTGAGCAGAGCGGTGACTATCGCCACCACCGCCAGCACCGCCAGCATGATGACGGCAAAGGCGACCCCCTTGGCCACGCCCTCCGAGGAGATGAAGGTAAGACGCTCGCCGAGGGGGCCGGAGTAGTGGCCGGCCAGAACCACGCCGACGATTATCCCCGCCAGCAACAGAACCGCCTTTATCAGCCCCATCCTCAGCCCCAGGAAAGCGGCGATGACCAGGGCTACCAGAATGACAATATCAAGCCAGTTCATAAATCCACCTCATCCGTAGTGCAGGGCGTCAATGGGGTTGAGCCTGGCCGCCCTCATTGCCGGGTATATCCCCGACACCAGGCCGATAACCAGCGATACACCGACGGCTATAATCACGTGCACCGGCGACAGCGTCGCCTCCAGCGGGAAACCGGCAAAGGTTGCTATAAAGGATATGGCCAGAGATAACAACCAGCCGAAGACGATACCGGCGGCGCCGCCGACCAAGCTGAGCGCCGCCGCCTCAATCAGGAACTGAAGCAGGATGTCCCGGCGCTTGGCGCCGACCGCCTTGCGGATGCCTATCTCCCGGGTGCGCTCGGTGACCGAGACCAGCATGATATTCATGATGCCGATACTGGCCACCAGCAGTCCGATACTGGCGATAGCCGCCAGGAATATGGATACCACGCCGGTTATCTGACTGAAGACGCCGATCATCTGATCCATGCTGACGATGGCAAAATCGTTCTTGTCGCCTTCGTCAATGCGGTGGCGCTTAATCAGGGTAGTTTCAATATCGGCCCTGACGTCATCCATCTGCTCCGGGCCGGCCACCAGAACCCCGATTGACTGGACGGCGTCCTGGCCGCTGGGGGTGCGCTGGGTAAAGAGCCGGGCCTGGTAGGTGGTTATCGGCACCACCACGACTTCATCCATGCTGAAGCCGAACATACTACCGCCCTTGGTGGCCAGCACGCCGACCACGGTAAAGCGCTTGTCCTTGATTTTGACCCTCTGACCCACCGGGTCTTCATCGCCGAAGAGTGTTTCGGCGGTCTTGCTCCCCAGTACCACCACATTATCCCTGGAGGCCACATGCCGTTCGGTAATAAACTGGCCACTGGCCAGTTCATAATTGGACATCGTCTGAAATTCAGCGGTGCTGCCTTCTATCACCGAATTTATCTTTTCACTGCCGTAGGTAATCTCGACAAAGTTTTCGTTGGTCGGGGCTACCCCCAGCACCCCGGGGATGCGGGCGATGGCTTTGCTATCATCCAGGGTAAGATTGGCACCAGCGTAACCGGGGGACATTCCCGCAGCGCCCGGCGCGTCCGGATTGACCGGCTGCACGTAGAGCACGTCGGTGCCCAGGTCTTTCAGGGTGGAGGTAACGGCATTTTCCATGCCCCTGCCCCCGGCCATGATGGCGATGACGGCGCCAACCCCGATGATAATACCGAGCATGGTCAGCACCGAGCGCAGCTTGTTGGAGAACAGCGACCTGATGGAAATAACTAACGATTCAAAAAATTTCATAGACTGTCCGCCTTCCCGTCACTGGCTACCTTGCCGTCATGGAGGCGAATAATACGCTGGGTCTGTTGGGCGATATCCGATTCGTGGGTGACAATGACCACGGTAATACCATCCTCGTGGAGCTGGCGGAAGATGGAGATAATCTCCTTGGTGGAGGCGCTGTCCAGGTTGCCGGTGGGCTCATCGGCCAGAATCAGGCTGGGACTGTTGACCAGGGCGCGGGCGATAGCCACCCGCTGCTGCTCGCCACCCGACAGCTCAGTGGGTTTGTGCTTGGCCCTTTTGCCCAGCCCCACCCGCTCCAGGGCCTCCATTGCTTTAACGCGCTTGTAACGGCCGCCGCTATAGATGAGGGGAAGCTCAACGTTGGCCAGGGCGGTGGCCCGGGTTAGCAGGTTGAAATCCTGGAAGACGAAGCCGAATTTTTTGCTCCTCAGCTCGGCAAGCTTATTATCGTCGAGCCGGCTGACATCAATGCCGTCCAGCATATACCGTCCCGAGGTCGGCCGGTCCAGGCAGCCGAGGACATTGAGCAGGGTGGACTTGCCCGAGCCCGAGGTGCCAATGATGGACAGCATCTCCCCCTGCTTGATGGAGACACTTACCCCGTTGAGGGCGTAGACCTCTACCTCGCCCATGCGGTAGATCTTGGTCACGTTTTCCAGCTCAATCATTTCCATGAGCTTCTACCCAAAGAACCCGCCCAGTTCGGTGGTGCCACGCTTTTCCACCGATACCATATCGCCTTCGTTAAGCCCCTCTAAAATCTCGGCCTGGAGGCCGTCGCTGATGCCGATAACCACCGCTCTTGCCTCCAGCTGACCGTTAACGCTGACCCAGACGATAGAATTGCCCTGTTCGTCACGGCCGACCGCCCGCTCCGGCACCAGCAGGGTATCCTGGCTCTGCTCAATCATGATGTCGGCGGTGGCGCTCATGCCCAGCATTACCCCGGCATCGGCGGGGATGGTGAGGCTGATGGTGACCTCGTAGAGCACCAGGCCGGCCTCTATCACCGGCACCGGGCTGATTGAGGTTACCGTGCCCTCGAAAAGGTCGTCGGCAATGGCATCAACCTCAATAACGGCGCTCTGGCCCACCTCTACAGCGGGGATGTCTATCTCGTCCACCTCGGCCTTAAGCTCCAGGCTGGTGGGGGTAATCAAATAAATGGCTACCGTCGGCGCCATAGTCGGGGGAGGGATAATATCGCCTTCATCAACATAGACGGCCCCGATGATACCACCGAAGGGGGCGGTGATGGTCGCCTCGGCCATCTCCTTCTGCGCCTGGGCTAAAGCCTGCCGGGCAGCCTCCACCTCCAGCCGCCTGAGTTTTACCTCCGCCGAATCACCGCCGGCCAGCATCTCATCCAGCCGCTGCTCGGCGGCGGCCACATTTACCTCGGCCTGATAGACCTCGTTTTCCCAGTACTCTATATCTTGCGTGCTATTAGCCTCGTCCAGCTGAAGCTGGGCATACTTCAGGTATTCCTTAGCCTGACTGACCGCCGCCCGGGCGGCAGTTATATCGGGCTTGGCGTATACCTGCTGGGTTTTATCCAGATTGTACTCCGCCGTCGACAGGGCCAGCTCGGCCTGGGCTAGGGCCAGCTCCAGGACGCCGGTATCCAGCTTGGCCAGCACTTCGCCCTGGCTGACCTCATCACCCGCTTCAACATAGACCACCTCTACCTTGCCGCCGGTGCCGAAAGCCAGGCTGGCATCCTGGGAGACGGTTATATTGCCGCTGCCGCTGACGATAACGGTGAGGTCACCGCGCACCACCTCGACCAGATCTGCCCCATCCGCCCCTTCGCCACCCGGCGCCGGGCAGGCTACCGCTCCGGCTAAAGCCAGACATAACAGTGAGGCGGTAATTATCGGCCATATTTTTATCTTATTTCTTCTCATCGGCTTCCCTCCTGGGAGCTTCCTATATCAGCCTTGGATTGTGTATGGCTTGTCAGCAAGCTCTCGACAGTGGTCAGTTGTTCGCCGACCATTTTTATTAATTGTTCTACGGCATCAGCTTTGAATAAGGTTAACCCCTTCCTCCCAGGCCCTGAAAAAACAAGTAACGTAGCTCCTACCTCTATGTCTAGCTCCTTGCGGGCATGGGCCGGTATAACCAACTGCCCCCTGGAGCCGACTACCGCTGAGCCGAAACACTTAAATTCATGCCAGCTATCTTTGTCGTCCATAATGCCTCCTCTCCTCACAGCAGCAAATATCTGATTTATATGAAATGTAGCATTTCTATGAAAAGTTGTCAAATGTCTGTGGGGAAATTCGGGGGCTCCGAGAGAAAGAAATGGTTTTAGCTACCCCATCTCCCTGGCTTTATCGTAGGCGGCCTTTACCGCCCGTTTGACCAGCTCGGTGAACTGCCCCTTTTCAAATTGTTCCAGAGCCCGCGCGGTGGTGCCGCCGGGGGAGGTTACCTTTCTCCTGAGCTGGGCCGGCTCTTGGCCCGACTGCTGAATAAGGCGGCCGGAGCCGAGCATGGTCTGTACTACCAGCCGGCGGGCCATATCCCGGGGCAGGCCGATATCCACCGCCGCCTCAATCAGCGACTCGGCCATCAGGAAGAAATAGGCGGGGCCGCTGCCGCTGACCGCCGTGGCCATATCGAGATAGCCTTCGTCGTCAACGTAAATTTCGATACCCATCGCCCCCAGGATAGCCCCCACCAGTCCCTTTTGCTCCCCGGTTACCCGGGGGGTGGCCGTCCAGACGCTCATCCCCTCGCCAATCTGGGCGGGGGTGTTGGGCATAGCCCGGGCGACCGCCCCGTGCTGTAGCCCTTTAGCCAGGGTATCTATTCTGGCTCCGGCGATGATGGAGAGCACCACCTGACCGGGTTTAAGCTGGCCGCCAAGGTCGGCCAGGACCTCGGCCAGATTCTGGGGCTTGACCGCCAGCACCACTATCTCTTTATCCGAAATAGCTTCCCGGTTGCTGGCCATGGCCGCCACCCCGTATTGCCGCACCAGGGCTTTGCGCCGGGCCGGGCTGACATCGCTGACCCAGATAGCCTCGGGCTTGGCCAGGCCGTCCTCCAGGACCGCCGCCAGCATGGCTTCCCCCATATTGCCACCGCCGATAAAGGCTATTTTCATAAGACCTCTTCATATTATAACATTTTGGGGGTTTCTATCGCACCTTAAAGGGCGGGGAAATAAAAGCATTTAGGAGGTGGCAGGTGGCGGTATTACTATTGTCCAGTCCATGTCATCTAGCTCCTGCCAGGTAAACTCTTCCGAATAAACAACTTCTCCATCTTCAGTCTTTGCCTCTATGAGATATTTAAAATCTCCGTCGCCCCAGGGAGGATTAGGGCTTCCCCAGATTGCCATGGTAGCACCTCTTAGTGTTTCTCCAGGTAACACGTCACCCTCATAGGCGCTGCCGCCTATAAAAATGCTAAGTGTCTGGTCAGTCTGATTATGAAACTCAATCCATACGGCAGGGTCACACGTACACGCTGAGGGTATTAACGAAAAGATAAGTAATAGTGCGCTCAAGAGCACTAATGAAAGCAGCCTATTTCTAGCTGTATAAACCATTTTCTATCCCTTAACCGTATGATAACACTATCGCCTTTATGGGGGAATAGGTGGGGGGAGAAGGGGAAGTCTAGCCCGATTTTTAGAGGGTGTGCTGCTTCCCACCCTCCCACCCTAAGAGGTCAAACCTCTTTACCAACACCCTTTAAAACGGGGGGATAAGGGGCGGGCTAATCTCTTTCCTCTGGAAGGAGATAGTCTCTCCTCTGGGGGGTGGGGGTTAAGAGATGCAAAGAGGCAGAGCCTTTTTGGGCGGGTGGGTATGGGAAAAAGAACACTGGCAAAAAACGGGGGAAAGGGCGGTGGGCGGGTTAAGATAAAAAATGGGGGCGGGGCTTACTTTACCACTAAATTGACCAGCCGCCCGGGCACATAGACCACCTGGGCAATCTGCTTACCCTCAATATGGGGCTTGACCCGCGGGCTTTCCTGAGCCAGCTTTCTGGCTTCGTCTTCGGTGATGGAGGCCGAAACCGTAATACGGTCGCGCAGCTTGCCGTTGACCTGAACCACCAGGGTAATCTCTTCTTCTTTAGCTAATTCCTCGTTCCAGCCAGGCCAGCTTTGATTATGGATGCTGTATTGGTGCCCCGTGCGCTGCCAGAGCTCCTCGGCTAGGTGGGGGGCGGTGGGGGCTAAAAGCAGGAGCAGGCTGTCTATAGCCTCTTTCCAGGCGGTGACGCCGACGGCGCCTTCTTCCTTGACCCTGGTAAGGTTGTTGGTGAACTCCATCAGGGCGGCAATCATGGTGTTGAGGCGGAGCTTTTCCAGGTCATTGGTCACCTTGCGGACGGTCTGGTGGCTCAGGCGCTCCAGCTCCCGTTCCGCCTTGACCTGGCCGCCGGCCGATTCGTCCCACTGATAGCCAGCCAGCACCAGTCCCCAGAGCCGGTTGAGCCAGCGGCTGATGCCGCTGATGCCGCTGTCATCCCACTCGCCGCCCTGCTCCCAGGGGGCGATGAACATTAAATAGGCGCGCACGGCATCGGCGCCCAGCTCGGCCACATAGTCATCGGGGTTGACCACGTTGCCCCGCGATTTGCTCATCTTTCGCTTCTGAGCAATGATAATCCCCTGGTTGAAGAGGCGGGTAAAGGGCTCAGCGAAATCGACCAGCCCCATGTCCCGGATAGCCCTGGTGAAGAAGCGGGCATAGAACAGGTGCATCACGGCGTGCTCGGCGCCGCCGGTATAGAGGTCTACCGGAAGCCAATACTTTACCTTTTCGGGGTCAAAAGCGGCTTTTTCATAGTGGGGGCTGGCGTAGCGCAGGAAATACCAGGAGGAGCACATGAAGGTGTCCATGGTATCCGTCTCCCGTTTGGCCGGGCCGGAGCATCTGGGGCAGGTGGTATTGACGAACTTATCGTTGTATTTTAACGGTGATTCGCCGGTGGGTTTGAACTCAGCGTCTTCGGGGAGTAAAACGGGCAGGTCTTTTTCGGGGACGGGTACCGTGCCGCACTTGGGGCAGTAAATTATGGGGATGGGCGCCCCCCAGTAGCGCTGGCGGGAGATGAGCCAGTCGCGCAGCTTATAGGTTACCGTGCGCCTGCCCCAGTCCTTTTCCTCTAAAAATTCCGAGACGGCTTCCATACCTTTTTCACTGGGCAGCTTATCAAACTGCGCCGAGTTGGTCATGGTGCCGGGTTCTATATAGGCTTCCGCCAGGTCGGCGCCGTCCCAGTCGGGGGGGGCAATGACCACCCGGATGGGCAGTTTATACTTTTTGGCGAAGTCGAAGTCGCGCTCGTCGTGGGCGGGAACGGCCATCACCGCCCCGGTGCCGTAGCTCAGGAGCACGTAGTCGGCAATCCAGATGGGCACCTTCTCCCCGTTGAGGCGGTTGGTGCAGTAGGCGCCGATAAAGACGCCGTCCTTTTCCCTTTCCGTGGAGAGGCGCTCAATTTCGCTCTGGCGGCGGGACCCGGCGATATAGGCTTCAACCTCGGCTTGCTTATCCGGCGAGGTCAGCTTGGCCACCAGCGGGTGCTCCGGCGCCAGCACCATAAAGGTGACGCCGAAGGTGGTATCGGGGCGGGTGGTAAAGACCCGTATCTCTTTTTCTTTAACCCCGGGGTGGTCTAAAGCGAAGGATATCTCGGTGCCGAGGCTCTTGCCAATCCAGTTGCGCTGCATGGTTTTAATGCGCTCCGGCCAGTCGACGCCGTCGAATTCCATGAGCTCATCGGCGTAGCTGGTGATGCGGAAGAACCACTGCTCCAAATCGCGACGGATGACCGGGGTCTCGCAGCGCTCGCAGATGCCCTCGCCGACCACCTGCTCGTTAGCCAACACCGTCTGGCACTGGGGGCACCAGTTTACCGGCGCCTTAGCCCGGTAGGCCAGGTCTTTCTCGTAGAGCTTTAAGAAGAACCACTGCGTCCACCTGTAGTAGTCGGGCAGGCAGGTGATAACCTCGCGGCTCCAGTCGTAGACGGCGCCGATGCTCTTTAGCTGGCGGCGCATGTTGTCCACATTCTGCATCGTCCAGGTGAAGGGGTGAATGCCGCGCTTGATGGCGGCGTTTTCGGCGGGCAGGCCGAAGGCGTCGAAGCCCATGGGGTGGAGGACGTTATAGCCCTGCATCCGCTTGTAGCGGGCGTGGACATCGGAGGGCGCCGTGGCATACCAGTGGCCGATGTGCAGGTCGCCGGAGGTGTAGGGGAACATGGTCAGGGCGTACCACTTGGGGCGGGGGTCGTCATCGCTGACCTGGTAGAGCTTATCCTCAGCCCACTTCCGCTGCCACTTCTTCTCTATTTCCTGGGGTTTATAGCTCGTCATTTTACTGGGGCTAATTGTAGCAATAAAGCGTATGGGGTGCAATGTGGGGGGGGAAAAGGGAGTAATTTTCCCCAAAAGGGGCTGGGTTTCCTTAAAGGGCGGCGGGCGGGAAAAGATATAAAACGGGGTGGGGCTGTTTAGTAACTAGTGGTAACTAGTGGTATAATTAGGCTTGATGAGACGCCTGCTACCCCAAATTCTGCGACTCCTGATAAGCGGTAAAACCAGCCCCTTCGTCTTTGAGCCGCAGGCGGTGGTCCGGCCAACCAAACCGTCCAGCATTAACCTCTACATTCACCTGCCCTTTTGCCGCCAGCTCTGCCCTTTCTGTCCCTACGTGAAAGAGGTCTATAAGCCGGCAACCAGCGCTGCCTACCAGCAGGCGATAATCAAGGAGCTGGAAAGCTACCGGGGGTTATGGGGGGAGGTCAACGTGGAGTCGGTGTACTTCGGCGGCGGCACCCCAACGCTGACGCCGGAGATAGTCACCGAGACCCTGGGCTGGATAAAGGGGAATTTCCGCCTCGGGAGCGAGATTGGGGTGGAGGTTCATCCCCGGAATGCCTCCCGTTCCCTGCTCGAGTCTTTGAAGAAGAGCGGGGTTAGCCTGGTGAGTCTGGGGATACAGAGCTTTAATGACCGTCTGCTTAAAGTTTTGGGACGCGACTATGACAGCCAGCTGGCTAAAGAGGCCTGCCGGCGAGCGCTTGAGGCCGGTTTTGCCACCGCCGATATCGACCTGATATTCGCCATCCCCACCCAGACCAGAGAGGAGGTGAGGGCTGATATCAACTATGCCTGCGAACTCGGTGTCGAGCAGATATCCACCTACCCGCTAATCTTCTTCTCTTACCTGCCCTTCAAGAGACAGATGGGCAGGGCGAAAATTGCCCTGCCGGGGTGGCGGGAGGAACGGGAGATGCTGAAGGTGGCCGTAAAAACGGCGTCAGAGGCCGGCTACCAGAGAACAGCGGTCTGGAGTTTCGGCAAGCCCCCCGCGATGCGCTATACAACCGTCACCAAGGAATCTTTCGTGGGTATTGGGGTCAGCGCCACGACAATGATGGGCGATTACTTCTCGGTTAACACCTTTTCCGTCCCTGAATATATCAGGACCGCCGAGAAAGGCCTGCGACCGGCTCTGGCCACCAGGCTGGACACCAGGGACAAGATGGCCTACTGGCTGTTCTGGCGCGGCTACGACCTGGCTATTGACACCGATAAGCTCAAGGCCATCTTTGATAGAGGCCTTCCCCCGCATATTCAGGGCCTGCTTTCCCTGCTCCGTCGGCTGGGGGCGGCCAAACGCGAGGGGGATACCTTCTACCTGACCGAGAGGGGAGCTTACCTTTTCCACCTGATTGAAAAGGAATATACCCACGCCTATCTGGAGAGGCTCTGGGTAGCTTGCCTTAAGGAAGCCTGGCCCCAGAGGGTGGTTATCTAGGGTAAATCTGGGGGCTTCCTTAAAGGGGTATCGCCCGATTTTTAGAGTGCGTTGTATTTCCCACCCTCCCACCCTATAGAAGTGATACTTCTATCAATTTCTTTTTAGGGGGGATAAGGAGGGGCTAATCTCTTTCCCCTGGAAGGAGATAATCTCTCACCTCTGGGGGTGGGGCAAAAAGGGCTTTAGCCCGTTACCTTAAAGGGCGGCGGGCGGGAAAAAATATAAAAAAGGGGAGGGGGGCAAAGCCCCCCTTTTATTTTAGCTAGCTACTCCTTCATTTAGCCGAGGAGAGCTTCTTCTTCATCTCACCGACTATTTTCTTGGCCTTTGCCTTATGTGCCTCCCTGCCGATGGTGAAGGAATGAGGCACCCAGTTCACCTCGCCCAGGTTGGCCACGAGACCGGGGAGCTGGTCCCAGGGGATGGAGAACAGTATCAGCCCGGGGGGAAACAGCCTCCTGGCTGTCGGGCCGAAAGCCAGGCCGGTAACGGTGAAGTTTATCTGGCTGGTTAAATAGGGATAGATGAACATCCAGGCACAGGCCATCACCGTCGAGCCCCGGGCCGTCCAGGCTTGGCCACTGGTATAGCTGTTCGCCCTCAGTAAAATCTCGGCCTGGCTCGCCTCGGCGATGACGATCAGCACGTCCGGTTCGAAGGTTAGTTTATCCAGCGGAGCGAAGGCGACGTAGTTGACCGTGCCCTTACCTATCCGGGGTACCTGGGGGTAGAGCCTCTTGTTGGCCCGGGGGTCTTTAAATATCTCCATCTCGGGGCCGACCATACCGCTCTCGAAGACCGGTTCGCTGTCCACCATGCCCAGCAGCAGCGGGCCGACACAGGTGAAACTATCGCTGGCGGCGTAAAAGGCTTTGCCTTCCTGGGCTTCGACCAGCATCTCGCAGAAATCCAAAATCTTGTCCAGTTTTTTTAGTCCCTCCGGCTGGGCCGCCAGGAACTTAACTCCCACCGGCGGTATCTTGAAATTAAACTTCTTGAATATCGCCAAGTCCCTCTGGATAGTGCTCATCTCTAACCTCCTGTCTAACTATCAGCCAATATCTATTTTCCCTAGACGCCGTATTCCCTAGCGGCGGGAATACCAGATTTTAGCCCAGCGCCATATACCCCGTCAAGCTTATTATTGACAAGGCACCAATCGGGTGCTAGGCTGTGAACACCGCCGATTCACCAAACGACCAGCCCACCCACACCTGGACAATGTCGGCCTCTTTGCCAGTGAGTATACCGGTGAGTATAGAAGAAAGGAGAAATAAAAATGGCCGAATCTAAATACGGGAAATATATCGTCACCGAACCAAAAGCCAATATAGTCAAGCCCGCCTGGAGCCCCAAGGGCCCGATCCCCGGCCGCATAGCCTATATAGACAGTGAAGTTGTCGACGGCGCCTTCTACATGGAGTGCGTCTGGCTGATGCCCGGAATGAGGCCTCCGCCCGGGGTTGCGCTGGAGAAGTCAGGGCCACAAGCCCATACCCACGATTACGACGAAATCCTGGGCTTTTTCGGCAGCGATACCGAAAACATGCGTGATTTGGGTGGAGAAGCCGTGCTATGGCTGGGAGATGAAAAGCACCTAATCAACAAAAGCTGCCTGGTCTTTATCCCCAAGGGGCTGCAGCACTGCCCGCTATACTTTCCCCGAATAGATAAGCCCATCTTCCATTTCAGTGTCGGCCCCGGCCAGACGTACTTCTAGACGGGTACATCTTTAAGACTTCTGCTTATATAGCCGGAGGATTAATATCTTCCGGCAGGACTATCCGCTGGTTTTAGCTATGAATAAACGCCGTATTCTTTAGCGGCGGCCATCATGGCGCGCAGGTTTTCCGGGTTACCCCGGTTCACGGCCACCCCTACCGTTAAAATATAACCGCCGCCCTTACCGCAGTCTTCGATGAGCTGGCGGCAGTACTCCTTGACCGCCTGGGGGGTGCTGGTATAGAGCAGCGAGTTGGGCACGTTGCCGGCGATGCAGGCGTGGCCGCCCAGGATTTTTTTAGCCAGGGCCATGTCGGTGCGGTCAAACCACCACACCGCCGAGCCCCGCGGCAAATCCTTGATAACCTCCAGGCGCCGGTTGTAGCTCCCCTCGGCGAACATCATGGGCACGACGCCTTCGTTTATCATGCCCATGAGCAGCTTCCTGAAGGTGGGCCAGTAGAACTTTTCATACTGCTTATCGGACATGAAGGTGTCGTCGCCTTTATGCAGGGGCAGCACCACGATGGGGTAGCCGGTGGCGTCGGACGAGGCCACCGCCTCTTCAACGGCGATGGGGACTAACGATTCCATAGCCTCGATGAGCTTTTCCGGCTGGCGGTACATGTCCAGCATTACCCCCTGCGTTCCCCTGAGGACATCGCCAATCATGTCGAAGGGGGCCTGGCTGATACCTCCCCAGATGGGGGGATAGCCGGCTTCCCGTATTTCCCGCCCGCACTCCATGACCGCCTGTTGCCACTTCATCGCTTCCTGGCCGACATCCATCAGCGCCTGGAGCGCCTGCTGTATCTCGGGACGGCCGTACTGGACAAAATAGAAGACGGGTATGCTCACCATGGGGGTGAGCTGGGGAAGCGTCTTTAGCGGTTCCAGCACCCCGACGGTGCGGGGTAAAAATGTCCTCAGCAAGAAATCGGAGGGGTCTCGAATCAGGCGGTCGTATTCGTCGGGCTTCATGTACTCGCCCTCAACGAACTGGTAGGTATCGTTATCCTCAGACAGGCCGTGGCCGGGCCAGACCAGCACTTTAACATCAGCCTTCTCCATGGCCCGGCCGGGCAGGACCAGGCCGGGGGCGTCGAAGCAGTCCAGGTCAAATTCGCGGAGGAACTTGAGCCAGGCCCGTTTCATCTGGCCGTAGTCATACATCACCTTGTTCAGATTGCCACCGGCGTAGAAGGCGGGGAAAAAGCCTTCGGGCAGCATCACCGGCACCCGGTCGGGCTCCTCCAGGCTGATGGCCTTGATAAACCTGGTTACCCTTGCCTTGTAGCCTTGTTCGGCTTGGGGGCTGGCGAACTTGACATCAGGCTCAAGCCAGCGCCGGAACCTCTCCTGGCGCTTTTCCTCCGGGGTCAACTCTGCCCAGCTCTTTTCCATAGCCGATTACCTCCTGCTCATCGAGTAACCTGACCTACCCATTTTGATATTCCCGCTTTAATCCGTCAATCACCTTCTGGAAATAGCCCTCTTTTTCCTGCTCGGTCAGGGTGTAGAGGGACAGCACCCAGTCCATATCCTGCAGGTTTTCAATCAGCATGGGCAGCAGGTCGTGGGGGATGGAGAGCAGTATCAGGCCCTCCGGGAAGAGCTTGCGGCCTTTCATGCCGACGCCGAGGCCGGTGACGAAATAGTTCAGTTCGCCGCTTAAGTACGGGTAAAGGTAGAGCCAGGCGCACATTATCACCGGCGTGGTCTTGGAGATTAACATCTTGCCGGTGGTATAGCTGTGGGCTCTGAGTAGAATTTCGGCCTGGCTGGGGGCGGCGGTAACGATTAATACATCCGGTTCGAAGGTGAGTTTATCCAGAGGCGAGAAGGCGACATACCTGACCGAGCCCTTGGCCGTTTTGGGGATGTAGTGGTAGATGCGGCGGTTGGCTCTGGGTTCCTTGAATATCCCGTCCTTGGCGCCTACCTGCCCGCTCTCGAAGATGGGGTCAGGCTCCACCATGCCCAGTACCACCGGCCCCATGCAGGTGAAATTGTCCTGGGCGGCGTAGAAAGGCGGGCTTTTCTGAGCCTCGCTAAGCATCTCGCAAAAAGCTAAGCCCTTATCCAGCTTATTGATGCCTTTGGGCTTGTTGAGCAGGAACTTAACGCCTACCGGCGGCCTTTCAAATTTGAATTTTTTGAATATAGATAAGTCTCGCATCTTGACCTCCTTACTGTCAGTTTCTTAATTCATCATACCAAAAACGGCGGGGCGCCTCAAAGAAAAGAAAAAATGCCCGGGCCGGGGGGAGCCTAGCCACCCCTCATCAGGCCGGGGAGCCAGAGGCTTATTTCGGGGAAGGCTATTAAGAGAGCCAGGAAGATAAACAGGGCAATCAGGAAGGGGAATACCCCCCGGAGCAGCCTATCCACCGGGATATCGAAGGCGGTTCTCATCATAAACAGCTCCAGCCCCATCGGCGGGGTAATCAGCCCTATCTGCATGTTGACCACGTAGAGAACACCGAACCATATCGGGTTAAAGCCCAGGGCGACGATGACCGGGACAAAGAGGGGCACGGTGAGTAGCATGATGGTTATGGCGTCAATAAAGCAGCCCAGAATCAAAAGCAGAATATTGATGGCGATAATCACCAGCCAGGGGGAGAACCCGGCCGAGGTAACGAAACCGGTTATGGTCTTGGACACGCCGGAGGTGCCGATTACATAAGAGAACAGCCAGGCGCCGATCATCATGAACAGAATCATGCCGTTGATTATGGCCGTTTCTAGCAGGGCCCGCTTTAAACCCTGCCAGCGCAGACCGAAAACGGTGAAAGCTATAACCAGTACCACCACACAGCCGACGCCGGCGGCTTCGGTAGGGGTGGCAATTCCCAGGTAAATCGTGCCCAGAATGGAGAGCATCACCACCACTATGGGCCAGACCCGTTTTAGCGAGGAGAACCGCTTGCCCCAGCTGACGCCGCCTACCGGGGGACCGAGTGAGGGGTTGCGCCAGCAGATGATGACGGCCACCGCCGCCAGCATGAAGGCGAGGATAATGCCCGGCACCATGCCGGCCATGAAGAGATGGCCGATTGAAGTTTCGGCGAGAACACCGTAGATAATCATGCCGGCACTGGGGGGGATGAGGGGGCCCAGTACCCCACCGCAGCAGAGCCCGCCCATGGCCAGCCCCTTGTCATAACCGTATCTTTTGAATTCGGGCTCAGCCACCTTGCCCACGGCCAGGATAGTGGCGGTGCTGGTGCCAATGGCAGCGGCCATGGCCGCCTCGCCCCAGATGCTGGTCACGATGAGGCCGCCGGGGACGCGGGAGAGCCAGCTCCGGGCGGCATCGTAGATGTCTTCGCCGATTTTGGTTTCGCCGATGAGACAGGCGATAAGAACGAAGAGGGGCAGCGGCGTCCAGTTTATGTTATAGAGGGTGCTGAAGGTGGTCCAGCCAAATTTTTCCAGGCTTAAGGGGCCGTAAGCCAGCAAGGCGACGGTTAAGGAAGCAAAGCCCAGGGCGTAGATAACCGGCATGCCCATCATCATCAAAAAGAGCATGCCCAGGACACATATCAGTGCCGCCGTAGCAAAATCTATCACTAGCTAAGCTACCTCACTTGATAAATTATCAAGCAGCATCATGACTGTTCCGGCTGGTCCGGTTCTTTGCCGCCCCTCAGCCGGGCGACGCCCTTAACGAATTTCCCGATGAGAACGAGGCAGAGCAGGGTGTAACCGAGGGGTATAACGAATTTAATGGGGGCCAACGGCAGTGCCCACGGCGATTGACTGACCTGGCCAATCTCCAGCGCGTAGAGCGCATTGCCCAAGCTCTTCCAGGTGAGCAAGGCGCAGAAAATGAGCGCCAGTAGGGGGAAAATGGTGTTAAGGACAATAACTTTCAGCCTGGGGGGGAAACGGGAGGCGACGATATCGTTGCGGACATGCCGGTCCAGCCACTCCACCCCAGCTACGGCTAAAACGCCGGAGAAGAGGAGGAACATGGTGCTAAGCTCGTAGGCGAAGGGGTCAGGGGCGTGGAAGGCATACCGCTTGACCACGCCGTAGGTCTCGCCCCATGCCATCAGCAGCACCATAATACCGCTCACCAGCATGAGGGAAAGACTGGCACGGCCAATCCAGTGATCCAGTTTCCGAATCACCCTGCCGAACAATTTTTATCACTCCCCGAAGGGTTAAAAGCGCTTATTTTACCGCCGGCTATTGCTAAAAGCCGCGGGCCTGCCGTTAACTTTAAGTCTAGCGAGGATACTTGGCGTTGGCCTCGTCAGCAATCTGCTTTACCTGCACGCCAAAATCACCCAATACAGCCATTTGTGAGTCGATTAACGGCTGGCAGGCCGCTTTCCAGCGGTCTATCTCCGACTGGGGCACGACATAGATATCCACCCCGGCAGCGGCCAGCAGGGTGAAGTCGTTCTCCCATTCGCCTTTCAGCCACTGGTCGATGCCGTCTGACGATTTCTGGGCTTCCTCAAGCATTATGTTCTGGATGCTCTTGGGCAGTTTGTTCCAGGAGTCCAGGTTGATGGAAAAGCCGTGCAGAGCCGCGACCGAATAGGACAGCGACATATTCTTGGCGACATCAGTCAGGCCGAAGATGCGTATGGCCGCCGGCGCCGTTATCACCGCCTCCACCGTCCCCTTCTCCAAAATCGAGTAGGACTCGGTATAGGGCACGCCGGTCACCGGGGCACCGCCCATCGCCTCTATAAGAGCCGCCGTTGAGGGAGAGATAGCCTGAACCAGCAGCCCATCCCAGTCCTCCAGGGTCCTAACCGGCTTGGTGGAGATCATTTCCACTGCGGTATAGTTATGGAGGCATAGCAGCTTCTGGTTGAACTTCTCTTCCAGTACCCCATTCAATAACGGCGCTAACTTGGGTACGGCCTCAATATGGGCATCAATGTTGTTAAACAAAAAGGGCATTTCATTGGCGCCTAACCTGGGGTCATCGGCGGAGTGGGCACTGGGGGTGATAGCGCCCATGTCGGCGGCGCCTGACCTCACCCCGTCAAGAAGCTCGGGGAAGGAGAGCATTTCTTGGGCGCCGTAATATTCGATGGTATAGTCGGGGCCGCAGCGCTCGTTAAAGGCGTCGGCGAAGGCCTGCTCAACCTCACCATACTCGAACATGGCGGCACTGGCCATCTTTAAGACCACCGGTCCCTTGGACGGGCAGGCGACAAAAGTGCCGGTAAGCGCCACAATAAGGACAATACTGAGCAAAATTAAAATCTTTTTCACGGTAAGTTTATACCTCCTATTGCAAATTCCGGATAGTTTGTTTCTATATATCATCTGTGCTAATTTATCACCTCCTTTGCCGGAAAAAATAGATAGTGCCGCATTAATGGGTAACGGGGTCTGGTCCTGGGCGGGTTACTATAATCAGCGATTTTAGTCACTGCGCTAGTACCAGCCCGAAGGAATGGGGCTATACCTGAAAGCGAGGTGACAAGGCGGGGCTAATAAGACTTTGAGCACACCATTATTTTAGCACATGGTGTCAACTATCTATGTAGCTGAGTTCAACGGTTGTTTTGAATACGGAATTCACATTTAGCGCAGGTGTCTTCATCGCCGAAAACCTGGCAGTAGGTGCCTTCCTCTCGCCAGCAGGGTTTGGCGCAAACCGCCAGCTCGGTGCGGTGCATGCAGGCGGGGCAGCCGTTCAGCTGCCAGCAGGGGTAGAGGCGCAGATAGTAGCGGATGGCCGGCAGGTTGAGGTCTTCCGACATCAGCTTCTGGATGAAGCGCAGGCGTTTGAGGTCAGTCTCGGAATAGAAGCGGCGGCTGCTTCGGCGCTGCGGCTTGATTACCCCCTGCTTCTCCCAGACGCGGAGGGTCTCGGGGTGGACATTGATCAACTCCGAGACAACACCTATAGGAAATAACGGCCGATTATCCATTCTTTCAAGACCTCGGGCGGGCTTGAGGGAACGATAGCTGGAACCGAAACAGACTCCTGTCTGGATTTGTCCCAGGGCAACGGCACAGTATAATTCAGGGTTAGCTGGCCGTTGTCCACCTCTACGCTTTCAATACTTTCAATAAATGACCGCAGAAAAGCCCTTCGCTTTATGTTACTATCTTCTGGGAACTTGTGC
>Ga0315537_1001183_pt1 | contig 20496 bp, 17 predicted proteins | sample SalMarSW160270MG_FD_203091 | JGI IMG/M metagenome (GOLD analysis project Ga0315537, IMG submission 203091) | Salt marsh sediment microbial communities from the Plum Island Ecosystem LTER, Massachusetts, United States - Salt Marsh Sediment SW1602-70 ...
TGATAGATGAAATGGGAATTACACATAATGGACGAAGCCAGGCTGTATGTAGGGCTTTGAGTGATTTTGGCAGTGAAGAGTCGTTTGCACGAGCAGCAATTCGATTCAAAGAGCATTATAAATACGAATTGAGCTCAAGCACGGTCGATCGTGTAACAAACGTAATTTCAATGGAAGCTCAGGCCTATGTAGAAGACAAGCTGTTCGATGCTGGTGAAAGATACGGTAAAGAAGTTGAGGATAAAGTAGGCGAAATGTTGATTGAACTGGACGGATCAGAACTTCGTACAGCAAGACTAAGGCTAAAGGAGAATACAAAAGAGAAATCACCGGTGCGGCAGAGCCCCAAAAAGGAGAAGATCATCCGTTGGCATGAGGTTCGTATTGGTTTGGCACGGCCTGTAAATTCAGTCACAAAGACCTATATTGGAAAGATGGATTTTTATCCTGGTGTTGTGAATCAATTATTTAATGCGGCAGTGTTAACCGGCATGGGGCCTGAGACAAAGGTTATTGGTATTGCGGATGGCGGAAATGGTCTCAAGGAAGAATTGGAGAATCAATTTGAGAACTTTCAGTTTATTTTAGACAAGACACACTTGAAGGATCATCTATATGAGACAGCCGAGGAGTTAGGGATAGATAACAAGGACAGGCCGGAATGGGTTTATGGCTATTTGAATAAAATCAGCAAAGGGCAGGTAGATCAAGTAATAGAGGACCTTGAGGCTATTTATAGAAATAGTAAGGTACATCGTGCTAAGCGTTTGGTCGGCTATCTTCGCCGTTTTATAAATGCTTTAAACTATGAAGAATTTAAACAAGAAGGGTATCCTATCGGTTCAGGAGAAGTGGAAAGTGCCCACAAATCGATTCCCCAGAAACGAATGAAACTTCCAGGTGCCTGCTGGCATCCTGAAAGGATTAATCCCATGCTTTCATTAAGAGTCTTGAGAGCAAATGGATGGTGGGACGATTTTTGGGAGAATTCCATGAATCAAAAATTAGCTGCCTGATATGATTTAAGGAACACTGGTGATTTACACACTTTTTTTAAAGTTTAATTGTCACGGAATATGGTTTTATGGTATTGAACCCTTGAATCAATTTTAAGTTAAGCGGTGTAACCGGGTTTCATAAAATCGTCATGCGATTGCATTATGGAAAAAATCACGCCTGAAATTTACGACAAACACATTAAAGCCCTTATGGACATTAGCCGGGCCATTACGTCGGATCTTTATCTGGAAGATATTCTCAAGCTGATTGTGATGGTCACGGCAAAAGTAACCGGAGTCGAGATCTGTTCCTTGTGGTTAATAGATGAAAGTGTGACGCCCAGCAAGATCAGGCTCAAGGCCACACAGGCCATCGACCCGGATTATGTAAAAGACCGTTCCCTGAATATGGATGAAGGTGTTGTCGGATTTGTGGCGACTCATAACCGTCCGTTAATTATTAAAAATGTTTTGAAAGAACCCCGGTTTAAGGAAAAAGATATGGCCAAAAAACTTGGACTGGCATCAATGGTTGGCGTGCCCCTTCAAATTCAGGGTGAAAAAGTGATCGGGGTGCTCAACTGTTTTACCGCCGGGTTCCATGAATTTTCCGAAACAGAGGTAAACCTGATAACCACGGTAGCCAACCAGGCGGCGGCGGCCATAATTAACACGGAATTGATGGTGAAAACCAAGGTGATCCAGGAGGAACTCGAGACCCGTAAGCTTGTAGAGCGTGCCAAAGAGGTTCTCATGCGCCGGCGCAAAATGAATGGGAATGATGCATTTCGATGGATCCAAAAAAAGAGTATGGACTCACGAAAATCCCTGCGCCTTGTGGCTGAAGCGATCCTGCTTTCGGAAGAGTTTGAATAGTACCCCAACCCGGACGAGCTGAGACCAAGAAATTCTTGCCACAAAGGCACAAAGACACTAAGAAAAAATAACAAAATAAAATCCTTCGTGTCTTTGTGCCTTTGTGGCATAAAAAAATTACCACAAAAAGCACGAAATTTACAATTAAGAAATTAAATATCTTTTAACAGCCGGTTAGACGGTGATTTTTCGATTACATCGCTGAAAGATTGGAGCGTTTCCGATAACATCTTTAATTCGGGAGTCTGTGCAACCGGAATGTTATTACCTCCTATCTGTTCCAAAGCTTCAATAATTGATGTTATAGTAATACCATTTATATCACGGGCCGGTTGATAGAATAGCTCGTTGTTTTCTTTGGTTTCAGCATAGGAAAAAATTCCCCCTTCTACCAATTCATCGAGTATTTGCTGTACCAGACGAATCGGGATTTCCAAGGCCTGTGTAATTATTGATGCTGTTAGGGGTTTTTCCCCTCTGTAAAAAGCTTTTATTACTAAATGGGCTATCTGCAGAGAGATTAATTTTTTGAACATCTGACTTATGTTACGACAATCAGGTTCAAATTCATAATTATTAACAGATTGATGTGCAAAAGAGATTTCTCCCCCAAAAAGGACAATTAGCCAACTCAGCTGCAACCATATCATAAATAAAGGAAGTGCGGCAAAGCTTCCGTATATTGCGTTATATCTCGCTACTCCCACCTGAAAGAAAATATATGCCCATTGGACAACCTGAAAAATCGTTCCGGCGATCACGCCGGCAATAAATCCGGAACGAAAATTAACTTTAGTGTTGGGCATGACAATATATGTAAATATGAATAATATCCAAACCAGACAATACGGCAATAATTTCAATATAAAAAATATAACGGGGTTAAAAATCCCCAGCAGGGAAATTTTTTCGGTTATGTGTGTAATCTGGGTCGCTATGAACACCGTAACGCTGCTGGAAAGAATAACCAACAAAGGAGAGATAATTATAATGGAAAGATAGTCACCGAACTTTCTCCCAAATGTTCGGAGTTTGCTTATCTTCCATATGGCATTTAATGAGCGTTCGATATTTCCTAATAATTTGATAACAGACCAGAAAAGAAAAATCAGACCGATACCTGCGATCATTCCTCCTTTTGTATTTTCTAAGAGTGACTGTGCATAACGAATAATTTCTATCATAATTTCTTCCTGACCGGGGAATTTTTCAAAAAGCTGTTGCTCAAGCAATTTTTGAAAGCCAAATCCTTTGGCAATTCCGAAAGCCATGGCTACGACGGGAACAATGGAGAGCAGGGAATAAAAGGTAAGTGCCGACGCGCGCAAGAGACAGTTATCTTCAAAAAATCCGCGAACGGCTAAAATGAGAATCCTAAGTTGCCTGATGAAAAAAGATTTTGAGCGGGAGGTGTTTTTCGATCGAATTCTCCAGATGTCGTTTTCAATAAAATTGATAATTTTTGATTTTACGGCCAGAATATCCGGCATGTGTATCTTCCTCTGTTTTTATACCATAGGTTGTCGGCTCAGAAAGAAATTATCATTATTTTTTAATAAGTTATAGAAGATCACTCTCATCAATTCATACACTATAGCTTATTGAAAAGTTCCATGATAGCTTATTGGATCGTAAAGCAGTAACTCGTATCCATCCATAAACGGCATCTTTCGGCCCCCAGCGGCGTTCTCGCTCGTTTTCAATCCTCGAAATAGCGCGCTATGCCTGCGGTTGAAAACTCGCTCGGGCCTTGCCGGAAACCAAAATCTGCCATTTCTGGATGGACAGTAACGCCTTAAAAACTTTAAAATTTAAATAACATTTCTATTTTATTTTATCAACAACAAGTTCCTTCGTTCAGGTGCAAAATATGCTTTACCCTGAAATTGGTATGCTTGCCTAATGGAGTGAAAATCCCAATAAATTTATTAAAGAAAATCTCTTGATTGACACGAAATTTTCATTCAAATATTATTATTGACTAATAAGAGATTTCCTGTCATTTCAATACCATTCGATGACTATAGTCTAATACTGATCACCATAAAATTGACGCTCGCCATGTCATTCAAAAGAATGAAACCTTTTTGGGTTACCGTTTTTGTATTCGGACTTGTTTTTGCGGTTCTATTCTCTATCCGATTGGAATTGTTTAACCATTTTTTTTATGAACCTGAAAATCTGTCTTTTTCATCCATAGAATCCCCTCCTGAAAGGGACTCATGGATGAATATTTTACAAAATGGTCGGAAAATTGGCGCATCACATACCACTTTTTTAAAAAGAAAAAATGGGTACATTCTGAAAGAAACCCTATATATGCGGATCAACACCATGGGGTTGGTACAGGATATAAATCTTAAAACAATCGGGAGACTAAATCCTGATTTTACGCTTTCTTCATTCGATTTTGATATCCGTTCGGGACGTTTTGTTTTCTCAGCACAAGGGATAGTTTCCGGAAATGTGCTTTCAATTAAAACACATGGCCTGGATGCCACAGGTAATTTCGATATCAAGCTTACGGAAAGGGTGTACATGGCAGCCGGTTTAATAAATGTTTTAGATGCTTCCGGAATAGAACCCGGTAACGAAGTTACTTTTCAGGTCTTCGACCCTGCAACCCTGTCCAGTGAACCGGTAAAGGTCCGGGTCATTGGACATGAAGAGGTCCTGAACATGGGAATAAAAAAAAAGGCCAAAAAGGTGGCCATGATATTTAAAGGGGTAACTCAGGTGGCCTGGGTTGGGGAACATGGCGAAGTGATAAAAGAAAAAGGAATCCTCGGTATCAGTCTCGAAAAGACGACCCGTGACCATGCACTTTTCGGTCTTGCTTTTGAATCAAGTCAGGATCTTACAATCCTTGCTTCTGTTCCGTCAAACGTGCCTCTCACCAATACCGACATGCTGACAAGACTGGAGGTTGAAATCAGCGGCATACCATACGACCATCTCCATCTCCATGGCGGAAGGCAGTCCTTAAACGGTAATCTCCTTATCATCAATAAGGAATCACTTCCCGATGTTTCAACCGATTACGGCAGTAACGGATTAAACGAGCCCCAAATTAAATTTTTAGAGCCTTCCCCGTTTATTGAATCCGATCATCCAACAATCCGCAATCTGGTAAAAAAAATTGTTGCGGCCGATGAAACCCCTTTAAAAAAAACCATAAAGCTGGTTAACTGGATCAATAAAAATATTGAAAAACGACCCGTTCTTTCTCTGCCGGATGCGCTTGCCGTTATTGAAAACGGCGCTGGGGACTGTAACGAACATGCCGTACTCCTGGCTGCTCTTGCAAGGGCGGCGGGCATACCCGCTAAGATTGAGGCCGGTCTTGTCTATTTAAATGGACGGTTTTATTATCATGCGTGGAATCTACTTTACCTGGGGAAGTGGATAACCGTAGACTCGCTTTTTGGACAGATCCCGGCAGACGTGACCCACATTCGGTTTTCAAGCGGAGCACTGAAACAACAGCTTGATTTAATAAGCATTATAGGGAAAATACAATTAAAGATTGTTAAACAGATAAAATGATAGAACTTAAAGATCTGACCAAAACATACCGTAATCTTGTGGCTGTGGATAATTTGAATCTTATCGTCCCAAAAGGTGAAATATTCGGATTTATCGGCCCAAACGGTGCGGGAAAAACAACCACAATAAATATGATTGGAGGAATCCTTGCACCTACATCAGGGACAGTGATGATCTGTGGCATAAATATGGAAGCGTTCCCGGAAAAAGCTAAAGGTAAAATAGGCTTTATTCCTGAAAGGCCATATCTATATGAAAAACTTACCGGCATGGAGTTTCTCAAGTTTATCGCCGATCTGTATGGGGTGGGTGAGGATGTGTTTTTAAAAAAATCTCAAGAAAAGCTGGACATGTTTTCCCTGTCTGACTGGTCTGATGATCTTATTGAGTCGTATTCTCACGGAATGAAACAAAGGCTTGTCATGGCCGCGGCCCTTGTCCATGATCCTGAAGTAATCATCGTGGATGAACCCATGGTGGGACTTGATCCTCTGGCGATCAAGATGGTCAAGAATCTATTTAGAAGTCTTGCCAAACAAGGCGCCACTATTTTCATGTCCACCCATACCCTGAAGGTGGCTGAAGATATATGTGATCGTATCGGTATCATCCATAAGGGATCGCTGATCGCTTCAGGTACTCCTGAAGATTTAAAACGCGACGCCAATGAGATAGATGCGGATCTTGAACAGGTATTCATTAGATTAACCTTAGAATGAAAGATGTTATCACACTTTTAACGCCGAGGATTCTTTCTTTTAAAGGAACGGGGTTTTCAAAAGACAACAGGGGCGGTTTATTTAAACGGTTGTTGTTTGGGACCATGGGTCTGATCTTCTTGGGCGGCATAATTGCTGTTTCACTGCGGGTTCTTACCTATTTTAAAGAAATAGCGGAGCTGGGAGATATCCTTGCTCTCAAGCTGCTTTCCATGGTGCTCCTGACTTTTTTTTTCCTCCTTGTTTTCAGCAGCATCCTCACATCACTCTCCAAGCTATACCTTAGCAGAGACCTGTCTCTCGTGCACTCCATGCCGGTTCCAAGTTACAAGGTTTTTATTGCAAGGTGGATAGAAAGCACCGTAGACAGTTCGTGGATGGTCATTATTTATACACTCCCCGTCTTTATTTCATACGGCCTCGTTTACCAAGCCGGCCCTTTTTTTTATTTCAATATGGTAATGACACTTTTATCTCTTTCGATCATTGCATCAGGTATAAGTTCCGTTCTGATTATGACTGCCGTAAATTTTTTACCGGCAAGCCGTATAAGAAGCATATTTATATTCATTGGCCTTTGCTTTTTTCTGGTGCTCTTTTTTGCGTTTCGATTTTTACGTCCGGAACGTTTGGTTGATCCCGAAGCTTTTGCAACCGCCCTTGTTTATCTTAAGACCTTAAAGACTCCGGCGCCGCCATACCTTCCCAGCACATGGGCATTTGACAGCATAAGGGCCTTCTTTGTCGGTAATGTCTCAGAAGGAATGTTTCATGTTGCGCTGTCATGGAGTTTCGCCGGAGCATTGGTGTTTATGGCTATAATTATTGCGGAAGCCCTTTATTTTAAAGGGCTTTCAAAGACAAGAACAGCCAAGGCTCGGCTGTTTCACTTCAAAGCCCCGGGCAGCTTTTTCTTAAAATTCTTATCGCGGCCGGTTAGGGCATTTGCAGTAAAGGAGATCAAAACTTTTTTCCGGGATCAGACACAATGGTCACAACTATTTCTTATCGCAGCCCTTATTGTCATTTATATTTACAATTTCAATGTTCTCCCCCTTGAGAAAGCTCCCATAAAGACCGTATATTTCCAGAATCTTCTGTCCTTTCTAAATATGGGTCTTGCAGGTTTTGTTCTTACCGCCGTTACCGCCCGATTCGCTTATCCTGCCGTCAGTGCTGAAAAGGAGGCGTTCTGGCTGGTAAAATCGGCTCCGATACCACTGAAGAACTATCTCTGGATAAAGTTTATGATTTATTATTTTCCCCTGCTGATGTTAACCGAAATCCTGATTGTGGCAACGAACATTCTGCTTCAAGTTGCTCCCTTTATGATGGGACTTTCCATAATTAACATATTTTTTATGGTTCCCGGTGTTGTCTCCATGGGCATAGGCTTGGGCGCGGCGTACCCGGATTTTAAATCGGAAAACCCGGCTCAAACCGTCACCAGTTTTGGCGGGCTTTTTTTTATGATGGTGTGTGCAGGATATATAGGTGCCGTAATTATCATTGAGGCAGGTCCGGTTTACCATCTTTTTATGTCCGGAATAAAAGAAACGGATTTAAGTGTTTTTGAATGGATATGGATAATCGGATCGTTTGCCATAGTTTTTTTAATTTACATTTTTGCAATAGTGCTTCCCATGAGATTCGGGGAAAGGAAGCTGATAGAGCTGTTGATCTAAGACGGATTAATATGCCAAATCGGCAGAGGTGATATTGTCAAAAAAGAATTATGTCTTATAATATTAAGGATTCAAAAAAACAAAGCTTGACATAAGGTAACCCTTTAGCTTTTTAATAACATTACCCGGGAAAATGGGAAATTGGGTTATTATAAAGTTCATCTTGACATAGGATTTTATAAATACATAACATGTTTTTAATGTCACCATTCCAATATGTCCCCATTACATTATTCCATGTCCAAGCTAAATAATTAAGCTCAAAAACAATATTATTTTCAATGGATTGTGGAAAATGAAAGAAGTATAATTATATCAGGAGAAAAAAATGGCAGAAACTGACAAGGATGATCTAATCAGCATTATTGAAGAAGATGATAAAGATACAAACTTTCCCGACATACTTCCATTATTGTCAGTAAGGGATGTTGTGATTTTTAATGACATGCTTCTCCCGCTTTTTGTTGGGCGTAAAAAATCGGTTCGCGCTGTGGAAGAAGCAGTGGCAAAAGACGGATTTTTATTAATCGTAACACAAAAAGACCCGGGCATAGAAAACCCCAACCCGGATCAAATTTTTACCGTCGGAACCGTGAGCCGAATCTTGCGAATTCTGAAACTTCCTGATGGCAGCATTAAAGCCCTTGTTCAGGGTATTGCCAAGGCAAGGATTGTTAAATACGTCTTAAAAAAATCTTTATATCGGGTAAAAATTGAAACTATTGTTGAGCCCCCGATTAAGAAGGTCGGTCTTGAGATTGAAGCTCTGATGCGGAATATACGGGAGCATTCCGAAAAGATTTTGGCTTTGCGTGGTGAAATGACCAGTGATGTGAGTGCGGTTTTAGAAAGTATCGAAGACCCGGGAAAGCTTGCGGATCTTGTGGCATCAAATCTTAGATTGAAAATTGATGAATCCCAGATTCTGCTTGAACTGATCGATCCGGTTAAACGTCTCAAGAAAGTAAACGACTTGCTTGCACGGGAAGTGGAGCTGTCATCTATGCAGGCCAAGATCCAGTCAGATGTAAGGGATGAAATTTCAAAAAATCAGCGAGATTATTTCTTAAGAGAGCAGGTTAGAGCAATTCATAAGGAACTTGGCGAAAGCGATGACAAGGTACAGGAAATAAAGGATTACCAAAAAAAGATAAAAAGTGCCAGAATGTCAAACGCAGCGAATAAAGAAGCGTTAAAGCAGTTGAAGCGTCTGGAAAAGATGTATCCTGACTCTGCCGAAGCTTCGGTTGTGCGAACGTATCTGGACTGGATGGTCGATATGCCCTGGAGTAAAACGACCAAAGATGTAATCGATATCAAGCAAGCCAAAAAGGCTTTGGACAAGGACCATTTTGCGCTGGACAAAGTAAAAGATCGTATTTTGGAATATTTAAGCGTACGCAAGCTAAACCCCAAAATGAAAGGCCCCATTTTATGTTTTGTGGGGCCGCCGGGAGTGGGAAAAACTTCTCTGGGGCAGGCCATAGCGCACGCAATGAAACGTAAATTTATCCGTATTTCTTTGGGGGGCATCCGTGATGAAGCTGAAATCAGAGGCCACCGCCGAACCTATATCGGCGCTTTGCCCGGACGCATATTACAGGGTTTAAAACAGTGCGGCACAAACAATCCTGTTTTCATGATGGACGAGATTGACAAGCTCGGCTCTGATTTTCGCGGCGATCCTTCATCCGCTCTTTTAGAAGCCCTTGACCCTGAACAGAACTTGGCTTTTAGTGATCATTACCTTAATTTGCCCTTTGACCTTTCCAAGGTTATGTTTATTCTTACGGCAAACTTGACCGACACGATTCCGTCAGCACTCCTGGATAGGATGGAGGTTATTACACTTGCAGGATACACGGAAGAAGAAAAAAAGACGATTGCTCAAAGGCATCTTATTCCGCGTCAGATAAAGGAAAATGGTTTAAAGGCTAGAAACATATCAATAAGCTCGGGGGCATTACATCAGATTATAACGGAATATACTTGCGAAGCCGGATTAAGGAATCTCGAGCGTGAAATAGGGTCTCTTTTTCGCAAGGTGGCGCGTAAAATTGCCGAAGGAGATAAAGGTCGTTTTCATATCACAAAAAACAACTTGCAACAATACCTTGGCGTGGCTAAATATTATCCTGAAATGGATCAGGAGAGGAGCCAGGTCGGTTTGTCCACCGGCCTGGCCTGGACCCAGGTCGGCGGTGATGTTCTGTATGTAGAGGCGTCTTTAATCGGCGGGAAGGGAGAGCTAATCATAACCGGTCAAATCGGAGATGTTATGCAGGAGTCCGCCCGGGCGGCCCTTAGTTATGTTCGGGCAAGCCTTTCTTTGTTGGGCGTTAAAAAAAATGTTTTTGAAAACAAGGATATTCATATCCATGTCCCGGCGGGTGCAATCCCCAAAGACGGGCCTTCCGCCGGTATTGCAATGGCCACGGCGCTTATTTCTGTTTTAGTGAACAAACCGGTGAACAAAGATATCGCCATGACCGGTGAAATCACTCTCAGAGGGAGGGTCCTTCCTATAGGGGGGTTGAAGGAAAAAGCATTGGGCGCTATTAGAGGCGGGATTCGTACCATTATTATTCCCGAAAAGAACAAAAGAGATCTGGCAGAGATCCCGGTGCACATAAAGCGCAAAATTAAGTTCATTCCGGTAAAAAACATGGATAAAGTTCTTTCTCTTGCCATTGAAGGAATTGTTATGGGGAATGGGTGATATGAAAATACTTGCCGTTGATACGGCGACAAGGAGCTGTAGCGTTGCGGTGGTCGAAGAAAAATCCTTGTTGGCAGAAATGACAACCCAAAGGAAACAGACCCATTCCAAGCATTTAATGGAGATGATAGACAGAGTCATGGATTTGTCGGGTCTGACCCCCTCTGAGTTGGATGGTTTTGCCGTTACAAGTGGACCGGGAACTTTTACCGGTCTGCGTATCGGAATAAGTTCGGTCAAGGGTCTTGCAACGGCATCGGGAAAACCTGTTGTGGGTGTTTCAAGCCTTGAATCGCTTGCCGTGCAGGCGTTTTTTTCCCCGTATCTTATCTGTCCACTCATAGATGCGCGTAGAGGGGAGGTTTACTTTTCACGATACAGATTTCAAAACGGCCATTTAAAAAAAGAGATTGACGAGCAAGTTTTTCCCCCTGAAAAAGCGGTTTTTGACCTTAATGAAGCATGCTTATTTATCGGCGATGGTGCTCTGCTCTATCAAAAGATGATATTAAATAAAATGGGCAAATCAGCTTTTTTTGTATCTTCTTTTCAAAATACCATTCGGGCTTCAACGGTGGCGTATCTTAGCATGAATAGATTTAAAAATGACGATACGGATGATGTGGGCAAATTTGTGCCGCATTATATTCGAAGATCCGATGCAGAGTTAAATTTGACGGCTTCGTAAAAAATCCAATTTCTGCGTTGCGCTTCATTTCGTGTTCACTGCGGTGTACATAAGTACCCATCATTCCACAAAATTTGCGACGCCTTGAACTTGAACTTTTTACTTTGCCGTCTCAATTTTGACTTTTTACGAGTTAATCAAATTTAACAACTTTATAACGTGTTAAATGGGTCACGGTTATTATTGACAATTTTAAATTATTTTTGATATACAGAAATGTTCATGTCGCTTACGGCCGGATTATTGTAATACCAAAATCATGACGCAATGGCCCGCCACGGTGTGACGGGTTTATGAGGAAACGTAGATATTACAAAACGTTATTATTCTCAGTCGGGATATATTCCATGAGTGATTTTTCTTGGTCCGATCCACCGAATCATACAGCCTTTCCCGTGGCGCGTGCAGGATATCCTTTTATATTTGCCGCTGTATTTACCACTGCTGTTTTTGCCCTTTTGCAAATGAACATTTTGGCGTTGATCGGTCTTACCGTCACTTTTTTCATCTGTTTTTTTTTTAGGGACCCGGACCGCGTTATACCCAATTATAACGGTGCCGTGGTATCACCGGCGGACGGCAAGGTTGTTTTTGCAGGTCCCGTGGATGACAGTCGGTTTGTTGAGGGATCGTGTATAAAAATCAGTATTTTCATGTCAATTTTTAATGTTCATGTAAATCGCATTCCCCATGAAGGGAGAGTGAAAGCGGTTAATTATTACCCTGGGAAATTTTTCTCCGCCAATCTAAATAAGGCTTCAAAGCATAACGAACACAATGCCGTATTTGTTGAAACTCAAGAAGGAAAGAATATTTGTACGGTTCAGATTGCAGGGCTAATTGCAAGGCGTATTATCTGCAAATTACAGGAGGGCGACAGAGTTGTCCGCGGAGGTCGTTTTGGATTAATATGTTTTGGATCACGTCTCGATGTTTACCTGCCGCCCGACACAGCTTTGAATGTGGCTGTTGGGAACAGGGTAAAGGCCGGAACATCTGTTTTAGGAGATATGAAATGAAAAAAACAAGAAGGATTAAAAAAGAACGATCGCGTCGCGGCATTTATATTCTACCCAACATAATTACATCGCTAAATCTTTTTTGTGGTTTTTATGCGGTTATCGCTTCAATAGACGGCAAATTTATCGACGCTTCCATAGCCATTATTATTGGTGTTTTGTTTGATATTATGGATGGTAAAATTGCAAGAGCTACGAATACCACCAGCAAATTCGGCATCGAATATGATTCTCTGGCAGATCTTATATCTTTTGGTCTTGCACCGGGTCTAATGATATATTTATGGGCGCTTAGACCACTTGGAAGAATTGGCTGGCTGGCTGCATTCCTTTTCATGGCTTGCGGCGCTTTACGACTGGCCCGGTTTAACTCGCGGATTGGTATTATAAGCAGCGATCACTTTGTTGGCCTTCCGATTCCGGCCGCGGCAGGTATGTCGGCAACAACTGTTCTGTTTTGTCAAAAATTTAGCTTAATGGGAAAGATGAATCCCATATTCATTCTGGTTTTGCTTTATATTCTTTCCTTTTTAATGGTCAGTACTATAAAATACAACAGTTTTAAAAAACCGGAGCTGTTTAAAAAGATGAACTTTAATGTTCTGGTTACGGTTATACTCATATTAATTTTTATTGCCGCCCAGCCATCCATTGCCCTGTTCCTTTTAGGGCTTTCCTATATTATTTCAGGCCCTTTCATTGCACTTAAAAACCATAGAGAAATAAAGCGAAGAGCGTCAGGAACCGTTGAATTAAACGAGCATAGGTCGAGTTCCGTTTAACTGCCTAATGTATCGCTCAGGACATGGGTCTTGTGTGAGCATAATAATTAATATCGGCCAATTGGATATATTACGATGTCAAAAGAATATAATATCTCGGTAATCCCCGGTGATGGTACCGGACCGGAAGTTGTTGCGGAGGGGATCAAAGTCCTTGAAACCGTGGCGGGTAAATGCGATTTCAGTCTGAATTTTACCGAGTACAATTTAGGCGGCGAACATTTTAAAGCAACAGGAGAGATATTGCCGGATAACATACTTGAAAAACTTCTAAAATCAGACGCAATATATCTCGGTGCTATAGGTCACCCCGATGTGAAACCCGGCATTCTTGAAAAAGGCATACTTTTGAAGCTAAGGTTTTATTTTGACCAGTATATCAATTTGAGACCTGTCAAATTATATGAAGGTGTGGATACCCCTTTAAAAGGAAAGGGGCCTGACGATATAGACTTTGTTGTTGTCCGAGAGAATACCGAAGGCCTTTACGCCGGAGCCGGAGGCTGTTTAAAACGGGGCACATTGGATGAAGTTGCAATACAAGAATCAATCAATACCCGCAAAGGTGTGGAACGGTGTATCAGATACGCTTTTGAATATTGCAGAAAAAGAAACAAGAGAAAAAAGCTGACACTTTGCGGCAAGACCAATGTGCTCACGTTTGCATTTGATTTGTGGGAGCGGACGTTTAATGAGATTGCTAAAGAATATCCTGATATTGAAACAGATTATGCTCATGTTGATGCCATATGCATGTGGATGGTGAAAAACCCGGAATGGTTCGATGTTATTGTCACAGATAACATGTTTGGAGATATTATAACCGATTTGGCTGCAATGATTCAGGGAGGAATGGGAATTGCTGCAGGAGCAAACATCAATCCTGAAGGGATTTCCATGTTTGAGCCTATCGGTGGATCAGCACCGAAATATACCGGAAAGCATATCATTAACCCCATCGCTGCCATTTCAGCGGCTCAGATTATGCTTGAGATCCTAGGGGAACCAAAGGCCGCCTCCTGGTTAGAGGAAGGAATTATTAAAGTATTGCGTGACGATCTCAAAGATGTCGGCGCTGGAAAAATGGGATACAGCACACCAGAGGTTGGAGATCTTGTGGCAGAATATATTAAAGGTGAAAATGGAAATTCATGATGTCTGAAAAAAAATTTAATGTCGCAGTCGCAGGGGCAACAGGTGCTGTCGGGAATCAGATGATATCCTGTCTTGAGGAGAGAAAATTCCCGATTAACTCTATTAAGTTGTTGGCATCAAGCCGTTCCGTGGGGCGTAAGATTGAGTACAGGGGGGATTCGATTGCTGTTGAAGAATTGAAAGAAAGTTCTTTCAAAGGGATAGATATTGCCCTTTTTTCAGCGGGCGGCGGCACCAGCGAAAAATTTGCGCCTTTTGCCGCAAAAGACGGATGTGTGGTTATAGATAATTCAAGTGCATGGCGGATGGACCCGGATGTTCCGCTGGTGGTTCCGGAAGTCAATCCTCATGCAGTGGCGCAATACACAAATAAGGGAATCATCGCAAACCCGAACTGCTCCACCATTCAGATGGTTGTGGCGTTGCATCCGTTGCATCAGAAATATGGTATAAAACGGATTGTGGTTTCTACATATCAGGCGGTTTCCGGGACCGGCAAAAAAGCGATTGAAGAGCTTGATTCCCAGACCCGGGCCATCCTTAATTTCAAGAATTATGAGAATAAGGTTTATCCTCATACCATAGCGTTTAACTGTCTGCCGCATATCGATGTGTTTCTGGACAACGGTTATACCAAGGAAGAAACAAAGATGGTCTACGAGACCCGTAAAATCCTTGAGGATGATACCATAGGCGTAACAGCGACAACCGTTCGTGTGCCGGTATTTTACGGGCATTCGGAATCGATCAATCTTGAGACCAAAGAAAATATTTCCGCTCAAGAGGTAAAATCTATTCTTAAAAATGCACCCGGTGTTAAAGTTGTTGACGATCCGAAAAATAACGTTTATCCGCTTGCCATTGATGCTGCCGGGCAGGATCTGACCCTGGTGGGTCGCATTCGTGATGATGAATCGATTGCAAACGGCATCAATATGTGGGTAGTGGCTGACAACATCAGAAAGGGTGCCGCAACCAATGCGGTTCAAATAGCGGAGATTCTGGCAAAAGAATACTTATGAGCCTGTTGATTAATGAGGATTTTCGTTTAAGATCAAGGCATGCGAAAAAAATAACCACAGGCATATATTTGATATTCCGAGGATTATTTTTTGAGCATAACGCAGAGATTGGACGAAAAGACCATTAATCAAAAGGCTCATTTATAAGGAATATAAATTTGGAACAAGTGCCAATTACAAAAGAGGGTTATGAGGCTCTTAAAAAAGAGCTGGAATATATAAAAAAAGTCGAACGACCCAGGAATATCAAGGCGATTGAAGAGGCTCGCGGCCATGGGGATTTAACGGAAAATGCCGAGTTTGAAGCTGCCAAAGACCGGCAGGCCTTTATTGACGGGAGGTTAAGTGATTTAGAATATAAACTGTCCCGGGCAGATATAATTGATTCCCGGACACTTCCGAATGATCGGGCCGTATTTGCCAGTTTCGTGGTACTTGAAAATATCGATACCGGCGAAGACGTGAAATATCAGCTTGTGGGGCCGGATGAAGCGAATATCGAAAAAGGACGCATCTCTGTCCATTCGCCGCTTGGGAGAGCGATCATTGGAAAAAAGCCCGGAGATGAGATAGTTCTCCAGGCCCCGGGCGGGAAAAGGTTTTATGAACTGGTAGAAATTCTGTAGTGTGAAATGATAAGTGCAATTTAGTTCGTTTTACTCAAAATTGGAATGATGAAATAACGGAGTAATGGAATGATGGGTTTGAAGGCGTTTTTTACAATTAAAATGGTTAATTTCCGCCTTTACTCCCAATATTCCAGTATTCCATCATTCCATGGAAGTTGCATAGACAAGGAACTATTAAAAGACATTTAATTTCAAATAATTGTAGAATTTTTGAGACGTTTAACGGAGGATTTTGTGGCACGTATTACAATAGAGGATTGCCTGAAACGGGTGAAAAATCGCTTTTTACTTGTCAACATGGTTGCCAAGCGTGTAAGACAGATCCGTGAGGGATCGGAATACCTTGTGAGTTCACCTAAAAATGAAGATATTGTTGTTTCAATGCGTGAGATCGCTGCCGGAAAAATTACCATTAAAGAGGATGAAAAGGAAAGTCAGTAAGGGACCCATACAGATCTTTTGTCAAAAATCAGCAATACATACAAGGTGATTAACAGAGGTGTGGGCAAAGCTCTGCACCGGTATGATATGATATCCGACGGGGATAGAGTTTTAGTGGCGCTTTCAGGCGGCAAGGACAGCTTGACCCTGATGTGGGTTTTAAGTGAGCGTCTGTCCCGTATTCCCATAAATTATAAGTTGTTCGCCGTGCATGTTGATCCGGGATTTGAAGAGGGGTATAGTAATTCTTTTTCAGAATATTGTAGAAAAATTGGTTTCGAACTTAGGGTTGAACATACGGATTATGGAATTTTAGCGCATAGCTCTCGGAATAAGGAAAATCCATGCTTTTTATGTTCCCGGTTACGAAGAAAGCGACTTTTTGAAATTGCGGATGAACTTGAATGTAATAAACTGGCCTTCGGTCATAACAAGGATGATATCATCGAAACCCTGTTTTTGAATATATGCTATGCTGGGGAAATAAGCACTATGGTTCCCGCTCAGTCTTTTTTCCAGGAAAAGTTCACAGTAATAAGACCTTTATCCTTTGTTGATGAGGACGTTATAAGACGTTTTGCACGAGAAAAAAATTGCCCGGATTTCGTTAATTCGTGCCCCACCTCAAAAGTTTCGAAACGACAGGAAATAAAAACGTTTTTGAAACAGCTTTACAGAAGCAATAGGAAAGTAAAGGGGAATATTTTCAAGGCCATGAGCCATGTGAAAAAAGAATATTTACTTATATGAAAGATATTCAGAATCAACACGATAATCGCAACATACCAATAGACAAGGTCGGTATAAAGGATCTTAAATATCCCATAACCGTACTCGACCGGAAAAACAGAGTTCAACACACGGTAGCTTCGATATGCATGTATGTTGATTTGCCCCATGAATACAAGGGGACCCATATGAGCCGATTTGTGGAAATACTCCACATGTTCCACCCGGAGGTTGCACTAAAAAGAATTTCCGGAATTCTTGAAGAAATGAAAAAATATTTAAATGCGGCATCGGCAAGTATCGAGGTGACGTTCCCCTATTTTATTAAAAAAGAATCTCCGGTTAGTAAAACCGTGGGGTTGATGGACTATTCATGCAGTATTTTAGGGTCAAGTAATTCGGAGGGTAAAACTGACATTGAACTCGTTGTTGTTGTTCCTATCTCTTCTGTTTGCCCCTGTTCAAAGGAGATCAGTGATGCAGGCGCTCATAATCAGCGTGGAAATGTCCGGTTAAGCACACGATTTAAAAAATTTATCTGGATCGAAGATATGATCGAACTGGTGGAAAAATCCGCTTCATGCGAAGTATATTCCATCCTGAAACGGGCTGATGAAAAGCATGTAACTGAAAAGGGCTATGCCAATCCGAAGTTTGTCGAGGATATTGTGCGGGATATCGCTGATAAATTGAAAAAGGACAGCAATATCACCTGGTTTTCCGTGAGTGCTGAAAATTTCGAATCCATTCACAACCACAGCGCTTATGCATCTATTACAAACGGACAGCGTCCACGTCTTTAATCCAGGCCATGCAACAGTATATCCATGATCGGTTTCGTTGACTTTCCCGGAGTATTTAACAACACCACAAAACAATACAACTCTCCTTTCGCATTTTCAACATAACCGGCCCGGGTATTAATGCCCTTGAGGGTCCCGGTTTTGTAAAACGCTTTGCCCGACCGGTGCATAAGAGAATGGTACGGTTCAAATACTTTGAGGATGTTGTAAAGGCTTTTTGCTGAAATTCGGTTTTTCCGTGATATTCCGGATCCCTCCACAATGATAAGATCCTCGATTTTGAGAGTGTTTTTTGCGTAAGTTAATGCGGTGCGAATACCTTTGTCCAGGGTTCCGGGAAGACCGTAAACATTTGCTCCTGCAGCAATAAGCAACTGGTTGGCGATAAAGTTATTCGAATATTCAAGAAGCTTTGATACGACCTGTGCAAATGAGAACCCGGAAACGTATCTATAAATGAGTTTGTCGATTTTTTTAACCCTTCCCATCCGGATTATCCCGTTTGATTTTATTCCTTGTTTTTTCAGGAAATATAAAAAAAGATGGCCGGCATAGAATGTAAATTCATTTTTTTGGGGGGAAAGTATAATCCTTCCCCGGTCCATGCCGGATGCAGATATTCTTGACAGCACAAACGGCAAAAGAGGGGTCTGAGTTTCGGCACTAACATAGGCGCCATTGTTGTCTCGTCTGAAGTTAATCGTGTTAAAATTCACGCACAAAGCTCCGTTAGGTGCATCGTAAGGTTCGTAAGAAGACGCAACTCCGGGAATTAAGACAGGGTTCTTGAAATATGAACCGTCCAATACCAGGTCGTTAATGTTTTTTAATTTAGTATCAAGATTAGAGGTGAGGTTGTTAACGATTTCCATCAGCGTTTCCGAAATGAGAAGGGGATCGCCATATCCTTTTATTTTGAGATTAGAATCTTGATCCTGGTAGAACTCTGTAACAAATCTGTACTCCGGACCAAGATACCGGAGTGCTACAAGGGCGGTAAAAATTTTCAGGACAGAGGCTGGAATAAGTTGCATACCGGCATTTTTTGAAAACACAATCCGGCCCTGCGGGTTTGCGACCAGAATTGCATCATGACTCCCGATAAAATTGTTTAACTCATCAAGCTTTTGGGCATAAAGATTTTTTGTCCATATAGAATGAAAAAAACAAAAAAGAATCAGGAGAATACATATAAGTGATTTGAAAGAATTACCGGTTTTTGGTGTGAAATGCATGGGCTGATTTTTGTTCGTTATTTCGCATTCCTTGTAATATCGTAATGTTATTATAAAACAGGTAAAGTTCATAATGAGAAATTCGGCCTATTTGCTTTCCACAATAAGCGTTACCGGTCCGTCATTGATCAAAGAGACATCCATCATGGATCGGAACCGGCCGGTTTTTACGGAAACGCCTTTTTGCCGGACCTGATCGATAAATCGTTCGTAAAGTTTGACAGCCTGATCCTGCCCGGCGGCGTGGACAAAGGAGGGGCGGCGGCCTTTTTTACAGTCCCCCAGCAAGGTAAATTGAGAGACAACCAGCATCTGACCGCCGGTCGCGAGCAAAGAGCGGTTCATTTTACTGTTTTCATCTTCAAAAATTCTCAAGTTTACAATTTTATCTGCAAGGTAATCGGCATCCTCGAATTTGTCTGGTTTTGCAACACCTAAAAGTACCAGAAGCCCCTTGCCAATTTCACCGACAACCTTGTCTTCTACGATTACGGAACTTGACTTTACTCTTTGTACTACTGCACGCATAATTATATTATTGATTTATTTAGCTATCCTGTCAAGATAGATTTTATCAACAGCTTATTTCTCCAATCACCCAAAACCCATTACCCCCGTATTCCAGTATTCCAATGTTCCCTCCGGGGCGTAGGCCCTACGGCCGGAGGCCAATCGTGACCGGCCTGGTGGTTCCCTAGCCGCCTCGGCTTGCCTGCCCGCTTGTGCCTGGCAGTGGCAGCGAGGTCAAGGGAGGCGGATTGTCATAAATACAGTACTATCTTTATGAAATATATGCGAAAAAAACATCTTGAATGTCTTGAATTAATAAGGCATACTATTGATACAAGTTTACATGGCTTGAAAAAAAGCATCATCCATGAAGCGATTCAACAAAAAAACTCCCCGACCCTTGAAATAAATATATTTCAAAAGGAACGAATAATATGAAAGAGATGGCGGGAGAATTGATGGCGGTTAAAAAACAATTAAATATTGTATTAGAAAAAATCTCAGAAGGAATTATAGAGATTACTTCTGATGGAAGAATTAATTATGCTAATGCAGCGGCCCTTTCCTTTTTTAATATTTCTGAAGAAAACTTGTTAGGTTCCAATTTAGCCGAACTGTTTACCGGAGACGACCGCCAAAAGGTGCTTAAACTTTTAAGAGAAACCGGTGAACAAGCAAAAAGCATAACAAGCGATTCTCCTCTGAGTCTAAACGAGCATCGGGTTAAGTTAAAAATCCTTTCTATTAATAGTGACGAGCTTACAAGTATCGTTATTCTTAATGATGTAACAGAGAAAGAGCGGTTAGAGGAGAAGATTCGGTTATGTGACCTTGAACTGAAATTGCACAACCAGGCAAGCCAGGCGCTTAATTCCAGCCTGAATCTGGATCAGGTCCTCGTCACGGTTCTGGAAGAGGTTCGTCGGTTGATGGATATTGT
>Ga0315537_1001184_pt1 | contig 20495 bp, 22 predicted proteins | sample SalMarSW160270MG_FD_203091 | JGI IMG/M metagenome (GOLD analysis project Ga0315537, IMG submission 203091) | Salt marsh sediment microbial communities from the Plum Island Ecosystem LTER, Massachusetts, United States - Salt Marsh Sediment SW1602-70 ...
CCTCATTCTGGCGCCATGAGGGACCGCCCTTGTTTCCCAGGAGCCATCCAGGGCTTTCATCCAGTGCCGTGAGTTTGGTCTTGTGTCCTTGTTATACCAGGTGACCGTGGTGCCCACCGGCACGGTAAGCGTCTTCGGGTCTATGCCATTATCTGTGATGAGAATCTCGTATGGGTCCGTGCGTTCGGCAGGCTCCGGTGATGGCGAGGGTTCTACCTGAGGGGAGGGAGTAACCACGGGTGAGGGTTTTGGTGTCGGCTCCTCGGTGTTTGATTCGCAGGCAAAGGTGGCTATAATGCTGGAGAGTATAAAAATTATCAGGACTGTCGTGTGAAGTATTTTTTTCATTCCTCACCTCCACATTATAATATTGCTAAAATATTTCGGCTTTTTATGAAGTTATTTTACATTCTACTATTTGTTTTTAATTAATACAATAGTAATGAAATTGAAAGGCTATAAACAAGTAATAGAAATTGGGAAAAAGATTTGATTTGGTAAAAATTTTATTTTTATATGCGTTGATTTTAAAAATATTTTTTTATACTCTGCCATATGGTTGAACGTGCCCTTAACTTTACGGCTTCTGGAAAAAACGTTAAAATTAGACGGAAGAGTCCTACCAACCCCGGAAAATGCGCAGAATCTGTGAATTTGCAGGCGAGCATTTTGGATAAAAAGGTCCTGGACTGGCTGCTGGAAGGCCCCGTCTGGTTGAGGTATGCTGTTGAGTTCCAGCTGCTGGATGGAAAACCGGACGTCAAACCGGTACTGGAAGATACCTCTATCATAAAAATAATAGACAGGCTTCAAGACAGCAATACCGGTATTCCGGCACTGAAAACCGGGAAGGTACATTACACGGAAACCGGGAAGGCTTACTGGGACCTCTTTTTCCTGGTCGACATCGGGTTGACCATTGATGACCTGGGCTTGCGGGGGGAGGTGGAAGAGATATTCCGCTTTCAGGGACGGGACGGGGCTTTTATCATCCCCCCGAATGTGCAGGACAACTACTTCTGCATGTCGGCAATCCTTATCTCATCGCTGGCGCGGATGGGCTACCGTGATGACCCGCGTCTGGCGAAATACATCCGCCATATTCTTAACGCGCAAAACAATAATGGCGGCTGGCATTGTTATTATGATGATTTCGGGGTGCTGGACATTGAGTCCTGTCCCATGGATAACATGAACATACTCATGCTGCTGGGTCAGTATGATGAGTACCGGAATAACTCCACATTAAAAGGCGCTATTGATTCCTTGCTCGAGCACTGGGATGGAAGAGGTGGCGGCTGGCGACCGCACGGGTTCGGGGTCGGCCGGCGCTTTATGAGTCTGCAGTATCCGGCCGTTAAATACGGCATCCTGCGGGTTCTGGATGTTTTATCACTGTTTCCTCACGCCGTAAGCAGCCGGGCGTTTCAGAGTATGCTGGATTTCGTACTTCTGAAGGCGGTCGGAGGGAAGTACTTCGCCGAAATTACCGATGGCTCCTATGCGGAGTTTGACTTCGGGCAGAAGGAAGAGCCCAGCCGGTGGCTCACCTTCTTAATTAATAGAATCGAAAAAAGGGTCGGCCAGTACCGGTGAAGGGTACGATGAATACGGGGGCGGGCATTGAATGGGCAATACTGTCTGGACTATCCTGAAAAGGAGGGGTAAATGGCAGAGAGAAGCACCGAAGAAAGCAAGCAACATGTCCTCAAGCTGTCTAAAGAGCACAATGTCAAGTTCATAAGAATGTGGTTCACGGATATCCTGGGTCTCCTGAAGAGTTTCGCTATTACCGTCGAGGAACTGGAAGGGGCGCTGGAGGAGGGGATGGGCTTTGACGGCTCATCAATCGAGGGGTTTGCCCGTATCGACGAGAGCGATATGGTGGCTCTGCCCGACCCCGATACCTTTGATATATTACCCTGGAGGCCCCGTGAACAGATCGCCATCGGCCGCATGTTCTGTGATATCCTGCGGCCCGGGGGTGAGCCTTTTGAAGGCGACCCCAGATATGTCCTGAAGAGAAACCTGAAAAAGGCGGCTGACCGGGGTTACACCTTTAATGTGGGGCCGGAGCTTGAATATTTCTATTTTCGCGATTCCAATGGCACCGAGCCCCTGGACCAGGGAGGCTACTTCGACCTGACTCCCCGGGATGCCGCTATTGACATGAGGAAGGAGACCGTCCTCACCCTTGAGGAGATGAACATAGGTGTCGAGTATTCTCATCATGAAGTCGCCCCCAGCCAGCATGAGATAGACATGAGGTATACCGATGCCATGACCATGGCCGATAACGTGATGACCTACCGTCTGGTAATCAAGGAAATTGCCCTGAAGTATGGCGTCTATGCCACCTTCATGCCCAAGCCTATTTACGGTATCAATGGGAATGGCATGCATGTACACCAGTCCCTTTTCAGGGGTGAGAAGAATGCCTTTTTTGATGTAAAAGATGAGTATCACCTCTCTAAAGAGGCCAAGTGCTATATAGCCGGCCTGTTGAAGCATGCCCCGGAGATAACCTCCGTCTGCAACCAGTGGGTCAATTCCTACAAGCGGCTGGTGCCGGGCTATGAGGCGCCGGTATATGTCTCCTGGGCGCGGCGGAACCGCTCCGACCTCGTCCGGGTGCCGGAATACCGTCCCGGTCGGGAAAAGGCTACCAGGATTGAATTCCGGTCCCCCGACCCCGCCTGTAATCCTTACCTCGCCTTCAGCGTTATGCTGGCGGCGGGGCTGGAGGGAATTGAAAAAGAGTACCAGGTTCCCGAGCCGGTGGAAGAGAATGTTTATGAAATGAGTGAGGACGAAAGGGCGCGGAGAGGCATTATTGTCCTGCCAGCCAGCCTGCTGGAAGCGATACAGATAACCGAAAAAAGCGAGCTGGTGCGCAAGGCCCTTGGCGACCATGTTTTTAATGCCTTCATCCAGAACAAGAAGATAGAATGGAACCAGTACCGGTCTCAGGTTACCGAATATGAGCTTAAGAAATACCTGCCGATATTGTAATGAATTCTGCCTGAGGATAAAATAGAAAGGAAGCTGCCTTGTTTCGCATAGAGGTCTCAATAAAGGAAGGTTTTACCGACCCCCGCGCGGAAGCGCTGCAGAAGGATATCCTTGACCTCGGCATTACGGCGGTCAAAAAGGTTGGCGTCAGCGATATCTATCTTCTGGAAGGAAAACTTGACGAGGCTGAACTCGAGACCATCTGCCGGGAGCTGCTCACCGACCCCATCGTCGAGGAATATTCGCACCGGGAAGCCGGGCCTCCTCCGGGCGCGCATCTTACAGAAGTTGCCTATAACCCCGGCGTCATGGACCCCGTCGAGGAAAGCGTTAAGAAGGGCATCAACGACCTCGGTATTACCACCGTTGAAGCGGTAAGGACGGCCAAGAAATACCTGCTGTGGGGGGAGCTTTCGCAGGAAGCGCTTCAATCAATCTGTGACAAGCTGCTGGTAAACAGCGTTGTCCAGCATGTCGTCGCGACAAGAGAAGCCGTCGCCCTGCCTTCGGCAACATATCAGTTCCATCTTGAAACCATCGACATCCAGAACATGAGCGATGCTGAGCTGATGGATTTGAGCGAGAACAGGTTCTGGCTGAACCTGGCTGAGATGAAGCATATCCAGGACTACTACCGCCAACTGGGCCGCAGTCCTACCGATGTTGAACTTGAAACGCTGGCGCAAACATGGTCGGAGCACTGCATTCACAAGACCTTTAAAGCCAGGATAACGCTGGGTGACCAGACTATCGACAACCTGATGAAAACCACCGTCATGAGGGTCACCGAGGAACTGAACAAGCCGTGGTGTCTTTCTGTCTTCTGTGACAACGCCGGCGTCATTGACTTTGACGGACGCTATGCCGTCTGCTTCAAGGTGGAGACGCACAATCATCCCTCGGCCGTGGAGCCTTATGGCGGGGCGGCGACGGGCATTGGCGGCGTTATTCGCGACCCCCTGGGAACGGGTCTGGGCGCCAAACCAATTATGAATACCGATGTCTTCTGCTTCGGCCCGCCCGATTTACCCCACGCGGACCTGCCCCGGGGCGTGCTACACCCGCGCCGCATCTTCAAGGGTGTCCGCGCCGGCGTGGCCGATTACGGCAACCGCATGGGCATCGCCACGTCCAACGGCGCTATACTCTTTGACGAGCGCTATGTGGGCAACCCCCTCGTCTTCTGCGGTACGGTGGGGCTCATGCCCAAAGATATGAGCCAGAGAGGGCAGCAAAAACCCGGTGACCTTGTGGTGGTGGTGGGGGGAAAGACGGGGCGCGACGGCATCCACGGCGTTACCTTCGCTTCCGGGGAACTGAATAAGGAGTCCGAGGATATCTCCTCCAGCTCCGTCCAGATAGGCAATCCCATCGTGGAGAAAAAGGCCCTGGATGTTATCCTGAAGGCGCGTGACCAGGGGCTTTACTGCCGTATCACCGACTGCGGCGGCGGCGGGCTTTCCTCGGCGGTGGGAGAAATGGGTGAAACAACGGGGGTGCGTGTTTACCTGGAGAGAGTCCCCCTGAAATACTCCGGGCTTTCCTATACAGAGATATGGGTATCCGAATCGCAGGAGCGTATGCTGCTGGCGGTGCCTCCGGGTAAGGTCGAGCGGCTGCTGGCGCTCCTCCAGAGCGAGGATGTGGAAGCTACCGTGATTGGCGAGTTCACCAATGACCGCCGCCTCCAGCTGTATTATAACGATAATCTCGTTGCCGACCTGGATATGGCTTTCCTGCATGGTGGCCTGCCACAGCTGGAAAGGGAAGCCTTCTGGGAACTGCCGCAGAACCCCGAGCCGGACTTCCCCCAGCCCGCCGACCTGAAGGAGGACCTGATGCGGATACTCGGCTCGTGGAATGTCTGCTCCAAGGAATGCGTGATACGCCAGTACGACCATGAAGTGCAGGGTTCCAGCGTGCTTAAGCCTCTTGTCGGCGTGGCCAATGATGGCCCCGGTGATGCCGCCGTTCTTCAACCGCTGCCTGATTCTGAGAAGGGTATCATCATCTCCTGCGGCATTAATCCCAAGTATGGAGACATTGATACCTACTGGATGGCTGCCTCGGCCATAGACGAAGCCCTGAGGCAGGTTATCGCCGTCGGCGGCAGCCTGGAGGAAGTAGCTCTGCTCGACAACTTCTGCTGGGGCAATCCTGAAAAGCCCGATCGACTCGGCGATTTGGTAAGGGCGGCGCAGGCCTGCTATGATACCGCCATTATCTACGGGACGCCCTTCATATCGGGCAAGGACAGCCTCTATAACGAATACGAGACGGGAAAGGAAAGCATCTGCATACCGCCGACGCTGCTTATCTCGGCGATGGCGGTTATGAAGAATGTCAATAAGGCCGTCTCCATGGACTGCAAGCAGGCGGGCGACCTTGTCTATATTATCGGCGATACCTATCAAGAACTAGGCGGTTCGCATTATTATGATATTCACGGTTACGTGGGTAATAGCGTGCCCAAAGTCCGCCCGGAGAACGGTAGGAAACTCATGGATAAGCTGTCCAGAGCGATGGCTAAAGGTCTGGTAAAGGCCTGCCACGACTGCTCCGAGGGGGGTATCGGGGTGGCGGCCGCCGAGATGGCCTTTGCCGGCGGACTGGGCATGGCTATCAATCTGGACAAAGTACCACTGGCGGAAACGATAGACCGTGAAGACTTCGTGCTGTTTTCTGAGTCCAATACCCGGTTTATCGCCGAAATAGCCCCTGAAGATAAGGAGGATTTCGAGAAGGCGATGTCCGGGGTGGAATTCGCGGAAATCGGACGGGTGATAGATAACGGTAGACTTGAGGTTTACAGTCGAAGTGGCCAGTTGCTGAATGCCACCCTGGCCGAACTGAAAGAGGCATGGCAAAAGCCTCTGAGATGGTAGTTTTGAACATTAAAATGTTGGAAAACGTCGAATCGAATTGACCACAATAATATTAAGGGTCTTATGCTGGAAGGTATCGAATGGCAAAAGTAAAAGTTTTAATGTTAAGAGCTCCCGGGACGAACTGTGATTTTGAGACGCAGGTTGCCTTCGAACAGGCCGGTGCCGATGTCGACTCGGCGCTGGTCAACGAGCTTTTCCGGGGCGAGAAGCGCCTGGCTGATTACCAGATAATGGTCATACCCGGTGGCTTTACCTATGGTGATGATATTTCCGCCGGGAAAATCATGGCCAATGAACTCAGGCTGAGGCTGGGCGATGACATACGGAAGTTTGTTGATGATGGCCGGCTTATACTCGGAGTCTGCAACGGTTTTCAGGTTCTGGTAAAAGCGGGATTCCTTCCCGGACTGAAAGGTCAGAGTTCCCAGCCGGTAACCCTGGCCGCTAACGACTCCGGTAAGTTTGAGTGCCGCTGGGTGTACCTTCAGGTCAATGAGGCCAGCCCCTGTGTGTTTACCCGGGGTATACACAGTCTGTATATACCGGTCAACCATGGGGAGGGAAAGCTGGTAGCAGGGCCAGGAATACTGGATAAGCTTAACGCGGTACTCTATTATGCCGATGAGAACGGCGATACCGGGGCTGGCTACCCGTATAATCCCAATGGTTCAGAGCGCAATATCGCCGGTATCTGTGATGACTCGGGGCGTATCTTCGCGCTGATGCCGCATCCGGAACGCTTTATCCGCTGGACGCAACATCCGAGATGGATAAGAGAAACCCCGAGCAATTATGGAGATGGTCTGCAGGTATTTCTGAATGCGGTTGCCTGGGTAAAAGGCATTTAAATAGCTCGGGGCGCTTATCGATGTCTCTCGGAAAGCGGCCTAGGCCTCCTGAACACCCTTCTCTTTTATATAGTCAATGGCGTCCTGAATGGTCGCTATCTTCTCAGCATCCTCGTCCGGTATCTCAACCTTCTGTTCCGGGGTACTGAAGGCCTCTTCTAGGGCCATAATCAGTTCTACCAGGTCAAGTGAATCAGCACCTAAATCCTCAACAAAGCTGGCTGTGGGTACCACATCGGCTTCATTAACGCCGAGTTGGTCCACAACTATCGCCTTGATTCTTTCAAAGATAGTCGCCACTTTATCTCCCCCTTTTCAAGAGCTTTCTATCGGCTCGCCAGCGTACTTACTGATCCCAGAACCCCGTTAACAAATTTACCTGAATTCTCGCTGCCGTAACCTTTTGCCAGTTCAACCGCTTCGCTTACGGCTACTTTAACCGGTACTTTATTATCGAATAAAATTTCGAATATTGCAAGTCTCAGGATATTGCGGTCGATTATGGCTATCTGTTCTAACGGCCAGGCCGGGGCGAATTTCTGGATATAGCGGTCAATCTCAGCCTTATTTCGGACGACGCCTCCCACCAACTCACGGACAAAGGCATTGTATTCTTCGGATAAATTTCCTTCCGCCAAGAGGCGCTCCACTACCTCCCCGGCATTACGAGACATGGAGTCGACCTCATATAATGCCTGCAGAGCCGTCGCCCTGGATTTTCGTCTTGTGCCTGTCATTATCTGGGCCTGTTCCTGAAAAGTTATTATAGCACAGCCGAGGTTCAACTATAAATAGCTGCATTCTCAGGTATCCTCCCACCACTCCCCTTCTTATCTATTCCCACCCGCCTGCTTGCGCTAAAGCTTCAGCGAAGGCAAGCCGCCCTTTTATCATCGGCGGCTTAGACCGTGAATTAATCCCCCCACGCCCAGTTATCGGAGGGTGGGGCGTAACCTTTAAGGGCTAGGTAGTGGATGATGCGAGGGTGGGCACGGGTGGGAAACTATAACAGGTGGCGGGGCAACGGGGTGCATAGAAGGAGCGCAGTGGAATTTCTCCCGCACCTCGTGCTCAGCTTGACACTGCCGAGATAGAATTGCTACACTTTCTTTGTTCCCCTCGGAGTTAAACAGGGTGGGTGAGGCAGGTAAGAACCGTGAAAAAAATCGGCATCCTCTATCATCCCAAGGTTGAGGCTACCCAGAATAAAGCCAGGGAACTGGAGAAATTCCTGAACACAAAGGGCATTTCTGTCTGGGTCTGTTCCGCATGGGACAAGGAAAAGGCCAGTGCCAAGCTGAATGGCACTGACCTTGTTCTTACTGTGGGTGGGGACGGCACCATCCTGAGGGCGGCGCAGGTCGTGATTCCCGGGTCGACTCCGATTACAGGCATAAACCTGGGCAAGCTTGGCTTTCTGACGGAACTTGATGCCGACGAAGCCCTGGACAAGCTGCCGGTATTACTCAATAAAGACGGCTGGATTGACGAGCGGGCCATGCTTCAGGTAGAAATCGCTGCCTCAGGGCAGGAACGGCGTGTATTTCACGCCCTGAACGATATCGTGCTGGCCCGGGGGGAAATCGCCCGGTTAATAAGAATCGAAGCCAGTATAGACGACGAGTATATGACCACGTACAAAACCGACGGCGTCATTGTGGCCACGGCTACGGGCAGCACCGGTTATGCCATGGCTGCCCATGGCCCTATTTTATATCCACAGTGCCGGGACTTCCTTCTGGTGTCGATAGCCGCTCACCTCAGCATGGACTATGCCCTGGTTTTACCTGAAAAGGCCGAGGTGAAATTAAACCTCAGAACATATCATCCGGCCACTCTCAGTATTGACGGGCATGTCAATTTATCACTGACAGGTGGTGACACGCTTACGATAAAGCACAGTCCCCACACAGCCAGGTTCTGGAGAATCCGTCCTGAGAACTCATTTTATAGTTCCCTGGAAGAAAAATTGAGAGGAAAATAAGGTGAACGTAGAAAAGGCTAAAATACCGGATGTGGCCCAGATGCACAAGCTGATTAACAGGTTTGCCCAGAGGGGTGAGATGCTGGCGCGACCGCTGAGCGAGCTGTACGAGGATATCCGTGACTACTTTGTTATCAAAGAGGAGCAGCAGGTGGTTGCCTGCGGGGCGCTACACGTTAGCTGGTCAGACCTCGCCGAAGTAAGGTCGGTAGCCGTAGAGGAGGACAGGCAGGGAAAAGGCCTGGGTGGCCTCCTGGTTGAGGCCTGTCTCAAGGAGGCTGCGGAACTTGGTATCAATACCGTCTTCTGCTTTACCTACCATCCGGAATTCTTCAAGCGGTATGATTTTGTGGATATCGACAAGGCGGAACTGCCGCGCAAGGTCTGGACCGACTGCTTTCGGTGCCCCAAATTCCCCAACTGCGATGAGACAGCCCTTATCTATCATGCCAAGGAGGCGGTTTAGCTGAACGAAGAAAAAACACTATCCAGCGAGATAATCTTCGAAGGACGTATTTTAAAGCTGCGTGTCGATACCGTACAGAAGGTCGATGGACACTGGAGCACGCGGGAAGTCATTGAACACGCCCCTTGCATAGCTGTCATTGCCGTGGATGCCGATGATAATATCCTTCTGGTAAAGCAGTTCCGCAAGGCGCTGGAGAAAGAGCTGCTGGAGATACCCGCCGGTGGCATTGATGCTGGCGAAGACCCCGAGGCGGCGGTCGTGCGGGAAATGCAGGAAGAAACCGGATTCCGTCCGCAGAGACTGGAGCGCTTGATGGGTCTATATTCATCGCCGGGCTTTTGCAATGAGTACCTCCATCTTTACCTGGCGACGGATCTTATCCCCGGCCAGCTTTATGCTGAGGATACGGCCGGTATTGAAGTGGTGCGTGTGCCTTTAGCGCAGATTACCGACCTGGTAACCTCGGGCAGGATTGAAGATTCCAAGACTATCGCCGCGCTGCTCTTTTTCATGGAATACCGGAAAAAACACTGAGTGACTGAAGGTTCCTGTGGGGAAGTGTATTCTGTGGGGGCGCAAGCCCCCTTTCTTTTTCCCTTGTTTCTCTAAGGATGGGAGGTAGGGGACGTAATGCCTTGAATGTTTGCCCGTAAAAAACTGTTATGATATCATTAACTTGCTTTAACCTTTACCGGCGAGGTGAGATTTGAAAGAAGAAATGGAGAAACTGGCCAGACTGGAAGCCGAGCTGAAAGCCGGCGGCGGCGAAAAGAGCGTTCAGAAACAGCACGACTCCGGCAAGCTGACGGCACGGGAGAGGCTCGACCTTTTCTTTGACACGGAAACATTTCAGGAGACAGACCTGTTCGTCCAGCACCGGTCCACCAACTTTGGTATGGACAAGGTGTCTATTCCTGCCGATGGCGTGGTCACCGGCTACGGGAAGGTAAACGGGCGTACGGTCTGCGCCTTCGCCCAGGACTTTACATCAAGGGGGGGCACTCTGGGGGAAATGCACGCTAAAAAGATATGCCGGATAATGGATATCGCCATGAAGATGAAGGTACCTATGGTCGGCTTTATTGATAGCGGCGGGGCGCGTATTCAGGAAGGCATTAACGCCCTCGATGGCTACGGCAATATTTTCTACCGCAATTCCTGCGCCTCCGGGATTATTCCCCAGATATCGGCTATCATGGGGCCGGCGGCGGGAGGCGCCGTCTACTCGCCGGCCATGACCGACTTCGTTTTCATGGTCAAGAAAACGAGCTACATGTTTATCACCGGCCCGGCGGTTGTCAAGTCCGTGACGGGCGAGGAGATAGGCAATGAGGAACTGGGCGGTGCCATTACGCACAGCACCAAGAGCGGCGTCACCCAGTTCGCCTGCGACGATGACGAGCAGGCTATTAAAGAAATAAAGACTCTGCTGGGCTACCTGCCGCAGAACTACGAGGACAAGCCTCCCTATATCGAACCGACCGATTCCCCTGGCCGCGCTGATGCTGCCCTGGACGATATTATACCGGGCAGTCCCCAGCAGGCTTACGATATGAAGGCGGTCATCCGCCCCATTGTAGATAATGGTGAGTTCCTGGAGCCTTCCCGTCAGTACGCCCAGAACATGATTACCTGCTTCGCTCGCATGAATGGCCATGTCGTCGGCATCATCGCCAACCAGCCCAGCTATCTCGCCGGCTGCCTCGATATTAACGCTTCCGACAAAGCCACCCGGTTTATCCGCTTCTGTGATGCTTTTGGTATCCCGCTGCTCACCATCGCCGATGTTCCCGGCTATCTCCCCGGCAGCCATCAGGAGTGGGGAGGCATCATACGGCACGGCGCCAAGCTCTTATGGTGCTACGCCGAGGCCACCGTGCCTAAGATAACCCTGATTACCCGCAAGGCTTACGGCGGGGCTTATATCGCCATGTGCAGCCAGGGTCTGGGAGCCGACTATACCTTGGCGTGGCCTACGGCGGAAATCGCCGTGATGGGGGCTGAGGCGGCTACCGCCATCATTCACCGCGGCGAGATTGAGAAGGCGGAAGACCCCAAAGCTAAAGAGCAGGAAAAGATAGCCGAATACCGCGAGCTGCTCTATAACCCTTACGTCGCCGCCAGGATGGGCTATATCAATGCGGTAATCCCCCCCAGGGAAACGCGCCCGAAGGTTATCGCCGCCCTCGAGGCACTATTGAATAAAAAGGAGACTCGCCCGCCCCGGAAGCACGGCAATATACCGATGTAGGGAGAAAATAAATCTCCCTTAGTCCCTCCTTACGAAGGAGGGAGACAAATTGGCTCAGAATTTAGATATATGGCTTGTACTAACCTCCTCTCCCTTTAGTAAAGGGAGAGTTAGAGAGGGATTTCGGGGTGGGGAATAACTAACGGACAACCGCAGGATGATACCAGGGCGGTGGGTTAGGGGGTATAAAATCCCCCTTAGTTCCCCTTTTCCAAAGGGGGAAACCGGGATGGGGAGGATATTAGCGGACTAAGTCACCGATGTCACAAGGGCGGTGGGTGGGAATAGATATCAAGGAAAGCGGGGGGATAAGGGGGGAGGACTAAAACCCTATAGAGGTAATGTTATAAATATATGGGCAAGACATTAGCCGAAAAAATACTGAGCGAAAAGTCCGGAGGCGAGGCTAAAGCCGGTGATATCGTTATCGCTGAGGTAGACCTGAGCTTTGTCCAGGACACCACCGGGCCGCTGACTATCAGGCAATTTCAGGCCAGCGGTATGTCCGGACTGGCCAACCCGGAGCGGACATTAGTTTTTATCGACCATGCCGCGCCGAGTCCCAACGCCAGCCTCTCCAACGACCATATCCTGCTGCGGGACTTCTCACGTGAGAGCGGTTGCGTCCTTTCGGAAGTCGGCGACGGCGTCTGCCACCAGATAGTGGTTGAGCAATATGCCAGACCAGGAGACGTCATTGTCGGGTCTGATTCGCATACGGTAACGGCCGGCGGGCTGGGGGCTTTCGCCACCGGCATGGGCTCCTCGGACGTGGCGGTCGCCTTCGGACTGGGCAGGACCTGGTTTCGCGTCCCGGAGACTTTTAAAATAGAGGTTACGGGAGAGTTTCAGAAAGGTGTCAGCGCTAAAGACCTTATCCTGCATCTTATCGGTCAGATTGGCGCCGACGGCGCTACCTATAAAGCGCTTGAGTTCCACGGCAGCACTATCGACAAGATGAGCATGTCGGGACGGTTTACCATCGCCAACATGGCTGTCGAGGCTGGCGCCAAGGTGGGGCTGTTCCCGGCTGACGAGATAACGCGCAAATATCTGGTCGCCGAAGGGCGGGGCAGCGATTACCAACCGCTGGCTGCTGACGCCGATGCTGAATACGAAAAAACTATTAAAATTAACGCAACCGAGCTTGAGCCGACCGTATCAAGACCGCATACCGTAGATAATGCGGCCTTAGCCAAAGACCTTAAAGGCACAAAGATACAGCAGGTGGTTATCGGCACCTGCACCAATGGCCGGCTGGAGGACCTGGCTTTAGCCGCCGCTATATTGAAGGGTAAGAGACCGGCGGCGGGGGTCAGGCTGCTCATCGCCCCGGCCTCGCGGCGGGTTCTGCTGAATGCAATTGATATGGGCTACATTAAAGACTTCGTCCAAGCGGGCGCTGTTATCCTGCCGCCCGGCTGTGGCCCGTGCCTCGGTCTGCACCAGGGGGCGCTGGGCGACGGCGAGTCCTGCCTTTCCACCGCCAACCGTAACTTTGAGGGGCGTATGGGTAACCCCAAGGGATTTATCTACCTCGGCAGTCCGGCCACGGCGGCGGCAACCGCCCTTACCGGCGAGATTACCGACCCCCGGGAGGTGATGTAGGTGCTTAAAGGGCGGGCCCATAAATTCGGGGACAGCGTTTCCACCGACCATATTATACCGGGTCGGTACGCCCATCTGCGCAGCAACCTGCCGGAGCTTGCCAAACACGTTCTGGAGGACGCCGACCCCTCCTTCGCTTCGCGAGTCAAGAAGGGGGATTTTGTCGTTGGTGGCAGCAACTTCGGGTTGGGTTCCAGTCGGGAGCACGCCCCGCTGGTCATCAAAATGGCGGGCGTCAGCGCCATACTGGCGAAATCGGTGGCCAGGATATTCTTCAGGAACGCCATCAACCTGGGACTGCCCGTGCTGATATGCGATACGGACAAGATTAACGACGGTGATGAGCTGGAGGTTGACCTGGAGGCGGGGACTGTCAAAGACATCACCAGCGGCAGCCAGCTTACCTTGGGCAGGATACCGCAGGTGATGCTCAATATCCTTGACGAGGGCGGGCTGATACCTAATATTCAGAAACACGGCGATTTCAAATTATAAGGATGCTAAAGAAGGGTGAGACCCTTCTTTTAATTACATCCCCCTCTCCTTTGACACCTCGTAAGGAGAGGGGGACACAGGGGGTGAGGTAGAAAGAAATTGTCAGAGAGGGTAGTTAATTGGCTTACAACATAACTTTAATCCCCGGCGATGGCACCGGCCCGGAAATAACCGAGGCGACCCGGAGAGTCCTTGAGGCCACGGGGGTAGCTTTCAACTGGGAAATGGCTTATGCCGGCGCCGAGGTCATGGAGAAACAGGGCACACCCCTGCCCGACTCCGTGCTGGAGTCCATCAGGAAAAACAGGGTAGCCCTCAAGGGCCCGGTAACGACTCCGGTGGGGACAGGGTTCCGCAGCGTTAATGTCGCCCTGCGCAAAGCCCTGGACCTGTATGCCTGCGTACGCCCCTGCAGGACCTATCCCGGTGTCCCCTCCCCTTATAAAAATATTGATATCGTTATCGTCAGGGAGAATACGGAAGACCTCTACGCCGGCGTTGAGTTCGAGAAGGGTGACGCGGAAACGTCCGACGTTATCGATTACATCAACAAGAAGAGGGGCGACGTTATCAAGAGCGATTCCGGCCTCAGCATCAAGATGATTTCGGAGTCGGCCAGCCGCCGCATTATTAAATACGCTTTTGAGTATGCCCGGACCTACGGACGGAAGCTGGTAACGGCCACGCAGAAGGCCAACATTATGAAGTTCTCGGATGGCCTGTTCCTGGCGGTAGCCCGGGAGGTAGCCAGAAAATACCCGGATATTAGATTCCAGGAAGCTCTTATCGATAACCTCTGCATGCAGCTTGTCAGGAGGCCGGAGGAATATGATGTGATTGTCGCCCCCAATCTCTACGGCGATATTATCTCTGACCTTTGTGCGGGGCTGGTCGGGGGGCTGGGACTGGCTCCCGGCGCCAATATCGGCGACGACCTGGCCATTTTTGAGCCAACGCATGGCAGCGCCCCCAAGTACACGGGACAGAACAGGGTGAACCCGATGGCCATGATGCTCTCCGGGGTGATGATGCTGCGACACCTCGGCGAGAAGAAAGCGGCTGACCGACTGGAAAATGCCATCGCTGCCGTTATCGCCGAGGGCAGGAACGTCACCTACGATATGAAGTCCAGCCGGGATGACCCGTCGGCGGTCGGCACCTCGCAGGTAGCCGATGCCGTCATTGAAAAGCTGAAGAAGAGCTGATTAGCGCGGAAAAACTATCTTTCGGATTTGATGAATACCGGTTATAGGGGAGAATGGCAATGAACAAAAAGGAGATTCTGGACTTTCTTAAGGCAAACCCGTTATGTTTTATGGCCACCGTTGACGGCAACAGGCCGCGTGTCCGCGCCATGGATACATACCGGGCGGACGAGGAAGGGATTATTTATTACACCAACAAGAGGAAGGATATCTATAAACAGATAGCCAGGAACCCTGAAGTCGAGATATGCTATCATGACGCCAGTAAATCCACAACGATAAGGGTCAGTGGACGGATGGAGACAGTGGAAGAGCTGGAACTGAAGAAGGAAATAATGGAAACGTTACCCTTTCTAAAAGAGGCTTATGAAAAAGACAATTACGCGAATATGGCTGTTTGCCGACTAAAGAACGGAAAAGCCTATGTCTTTTCCATGCAGGGCGTGGTGGCACCCAAGACCTTCGTGGACTTATAGACTTCATATTATCAAGGGGGTGATGTAGAAAATAATGACTGCGGACTGCGTATTCTGCAAGATAATCGCCGGGGAGATACCCACCGAGTTCGTTTACCAGGACGATGATGTCGTCGTCTTCGCTGACATCAATCCGCTGACGCCGGTGCACCTGCTGGTCGTCTCCAGAGAGCATATCCCATCGCTGGCCGATATGTCGGACGAAGATACGCCCCTTATTGGCAGGATGGTCAGGGCGGCCAATCAGGTAGCCGGTGAGCATGGTATCTCGGAAAAAGGCTACCGGCTGACCATCAACAGCGGTGCGGAATCAGGGCAGATAGTTCCCCATCTCCACATGCATCTCATGGGGGGGCGTGTGTTGCGGTGGGACCATTAGAGTCCGGTTTAAATTCCAGATAATAGCAAAAACAAAATCTGGTGGAATAGTTGCCTGTTGCTTCGGATTTTATGGCTATATTTTACCCGGGTAATTATCGGTAATATTATCTGCCAGCGTGAACTCCACTACGTCCCCGTCCTTCAGCCCCAGAGTACTGCGGAGATGATAGGGGCTGACTAACTCCGCGTCGGTATATATATCGGTAACCCACGTGAAAATAACGATGTATGCCGGATATCTGTCGGCCACAAGCGCCCGGCGGTAATACACACCGATTTCACCGTCGTACTCTATCCCCTGTGTGGCGGGGTCGAACTCCCAGCCTATGTCGGCGAACCTCATGTAGTTGAGCAGCGATAAATCGAAAGGCTCAGTAAGGTCTATATTTAACGTTCCGGGTATGATACTAAGTCCTGTCAGGAGTTTAAATCCTTCCAGGAAGCCGGGTTGTGACATCTCCGCTACCGCCCCTCCCCTCCCCGTCTTTATTATCCCCCGATAGACCTTGTTTTTGTCCATAGCACACCCTAATACAATATATTAGCATATTCATATAGCAAGCCAGCATATATGTCGGCTGAGCCGGAGGGAATTTTATAAGTTAGCTTGGACGTGTTAAAATATGGGCTGGGAAAAAATCTATCTGAAACGTTGAGATGTCAAAAGCCTTACCTTCCATGCATTGCGGAAATGCCGAGTTCCGGTGGGGAGAGCGGACCTACGTTATGGGCGTCTGCAATCTCAGCCCCGATTCCTTCTCGGGTGATGGACTGGGTGACGATATTGAGGCGACGCTTGCCCAGGCGAAACGCATGGTGGCCGAGGGGGCGGACATTATCGATATCGGCGGGGAGTCTACCCGCCCCGGCACCGAGCCGTTGTCCACGAATGACATTGACGAAGAGCTGAGGCTGGTGATACCGGCCATAGAGCGGCTGGCCGGCGAGCTATCCGTACCGTTGAGCATTGATACCTATAAGGCAGCTGTAGCCAGCCGGGCCGTGGAAGCCGGTGCCAGCATGATTAACGATATCTGGGGCTTGAAGAGAGACCCTGGGATAGCTCAGGTTGCCGCCAGGGCGGGCGTGCCGGTGATACTGATGGCGAATCAGCGGGACGCGCCGCCGAAAGTCGGCATCATGGCGAAGGTTATCTCAGACCTGGAATCGGCCATAAAAATCGCCATGGAGACCGGGGTAGCCGCCGAGAATATCATCGTCGACCCCGGTATCGGGTTCGGCAAGACTTTAGAGCAGAACCTGGAGCTCGTTAACCGCCTGTCTGAGCTTAAGGTGCTGGGCAAGCCCATCCTGCTGGGGACGTCCCGCAAATCGATGATTGGTCGGGTGCTGGACCAGCCGCCCGACCAGCGTCTTGAGGGAAACCTGGCGGTTACGGCCATCGGCATCGCCAACGGCGCCGATATGGTGCGGGTCCACGATGTCCGGCAGACGGTGCTTGTCTGCCGGATGAGCGACGCTATTATGAAAAGGGGGTCGGTCGGTGACTGATGCAGTAGCGGTATATCTTGGCATCGGGTCGAATATGGGCGAGCGGGAGGAAAATCTGGACAGGGCGCTGGATTTACTATCGCAGAGAATGAGGATGGGCAAGGTGTCATCGATATATGATACCGAGCCGCTGGGCAATACGAACCAGCCCCGTTTCCTGAATATGGTCTGCCAGGTCTTTACGAGGCTGGCGCCGGAAGGCCTGCTGGCTCTGGCCAAGGGGATTGAGAGCAAAATGGGCAGGCACAGTAAGTCCGGCGAACCCCGCACGATTGACATAGATATCCTTCTTTATGGTGATAAGGTCATAGATACGCCCGAACTGGTTATTCCCCACCCCAGAATGATGGAGAGGGCCTTCGTCCTGGTGCCTCTGGCCGAGATTGCTCCCGACCTGCTGCATCCGGTAAGCGGCCGGACGATTGGGGAGTTGAGAGACGCTATCAGAGAGGTACAGGGTGTCCTGAAATGGGAGATGGATTGAGGAGGCATAATGTACGAGATATCCGTTGAGAAGTATTTTGACGCCGCTCATTATCTGCGGGGCTATAAGGGCAAGTGTGAGGCCATGCACGGGCACCGTTACCGGGTGGTGGTAAGGGTGAAAGCTGAAAAACTGGATGACATCGGCCTGGCCTATGATTTTACCGATTTGAAGCGGCACCTGAATGATATTCTGGCGCGCTTTGACCACACCTGCCTCAATGATGTGCCGCCCTTTGACAAGATAAACCCCTCCGCCGAGAACATCGCCGCCACCATTTATGATGAACTCAAGAGCAAGCTGGCGGCCGACCCTGTCACGCTTGTGTCAGTGGAAGCCTGGGAGTCCCCGGAACAGGGTGTTGCCTACCGCCCCGACTAGTCTTTCTCCGGCGGCAGCAGGTTGGGGATGCTGTCCACGATAGGATAGCTGACATCGCATTTAGGGCAGCGTAGGGTGCCGGTGACTATCTCATCACCCTCCTCCGCCACCACCGCCAGCTCCAGTTCCCCCTTACACAAAGGGCAGGCCAGAATCTCCATAAGCTCGCGTTTCATGGTCTGATTATAGCACACTGTTTTGTTTCGAGGTAAAGTGAGGGGATTTATCATCCTATCCCGAATAAAATAACTACAGCCTTGCACGTTCACGGGCTTTGCAGTAAAATGGGGTAGTTTTGCTTTTAGGGAAACCCGGAATATGGTCAATTATCCGGTACTGGTATTGAACTATAGCTACGAACCGCTGGCCGTATGCCGTGCCCGAAGGGCGGTGGTGCTCATTTATCAGGGCAAGGCGGAGATGCTGGAGAACGGCGTTGGCTTTATCCACAGCATCAGTGAAACGTTTCAGCTGCCTTCGGTTATCCGGCTGGCTCAGATGATTAAAAGACCCCACCGGGAAAGAAAGATGACCCGCTTCGAGATTTTCAATCGCGACCGGCATACCTGCCAGTACTGCGGCCAGCAAAACCGGCAGCTTACGTTAGACCACGTAATACCCCGCTACCGCAGCGGCCAGCACACCTGGGAAAACGTCGTCAGCGCCTGTGTTGCCTGTAACCGCCGTAAGGCGGGAAGAACCCCTCGTGAAGCCAATATGAAGCTCATTCGCCCGCCAGCGCCCCCGCGTGATAATCACTTCTACATCGTACCCTATCATTACCTGCAGAAGCGTGACGAGTGGCGAAAGTACCTGCCGAAATACTCCAATCAGTAAGAGACCTGATTAAGGGGCAGCTCTACCGTCGCCTCACTCTCCAGTTCAACCAGCACCGTCTCTTTCAGTGGATTGCTCCCGACCACGGTAGCTTCACCCATATGCGTGGAGACGCGCTGCCCCGTCTTGGGCATCTTCTCCTTCATGATGCGGTACTGCTCGCCCTCGTAGGCCAGACAGCACATCAGACGGCCGCAGGCGCCAGAGATTTTCATGGGATTGAGCGGTAAATCCTGCTCCTTGGCCATCTTGATGGAAACCGGGGAGAACTCGGTCAGGAAACTCACGCAGCACAGGGGACGGCCGCACCTCCCGAAGCTCCCCAGCAGCTTGGCCTCGTCCCGCGTGCCTACCTGCCGCAGTTCCACCCTCACCTTGAAATTGCCGGTCAGCTTCCGGACCAGGTCACGAAAGTCCACCCTCTCCTCGGCGCTGAATAGAAATGTCAGGCGGCTGCCATCCAGATTATATTCGGCGGATAACAGCTTCATGGGCAACTGCAGTTCTCCAATCATCTTCCCACACTCAATCAGGGCTTCCTCTGCCCTGGTAGCAAGCTCCTCCGCCTGTTGAATATCCTCGGGCTCCGCCTTTCGTACCACCGGGCTTAACGTCTCTTCTATCTCACTGGCCAGTATCTGGCCGGGGGCTATAACCACATGCCCCAGCTCAAGACCCCGGCTTGTCTTAACAACCGCATAGTCGTTTACCTCGAGTTCGATGTCACCCGCGTCAAAATAGTAGACTTTACCGGCTCTTTTAAAGCGTATGCCAACAACATTAGCCATGTTTAACCGAAAACTGGGTAGCCAGGTTTTCCTCGCCACCTCCTTCCTTAACCGGTATATCAAGCATCAGCACCTCGAGCGCCAGCCGCGGATTAGCGTTCTGCCTGAGCTGTTCGGCCGCCGCCTGGATGCTTTTGATGAAGGACGTTATCTGGGCCAGCCGATAGCCCCCGGCCATCCTGGCGAATTCATCTCTCAGGTCGACATTGGTAATAATATCATGGGAGCCCAGCTTGACCAGCATCAGGTCGCGCCAGAAATCCAGCCATAAATTCAGGATATCGTAAACCGCCCCCCTGTTCTGGCTGAACTGGGCCGCCAGCTGGGCAACGTAAGCCAAACGCTCTTCATAACTGGCAGCTATAACATGAAGCAGCCTTTTCATTTCTTCATCACGCTGCTGAAGCAGGCTGTCATCAGCGGCCGCCGCAAACGCCCAGCCCGGGCAGCCGTGAGAGAGGCCGGCGAGAAGCCTGGCTCTCTCCGGGTCAATGCCCTTGTCTGCCAGGGCCGATGCCACCTCGGCTATTGACAGGGGCGGCAACTCCAGGCGCTGGCAGCGGGAAACGACCGTCTCTGGCAGCAGTCTATCATCAGTGGTCAATAATATAAAGGTAACTTTACCCGTTGGCTCTTCAAGGGTTTTGAGCAGGCAGTTAGCCGCCTCGATTGACAGCAATTCGGCTTTATCAATAATAAATACCTTATGGTTCCCTTCAAAAGGCGGCAGGTTGGCATCATGCTGTATCTGCTTTACCTGGTCAATGCCAATCAGCTTGGCTTCCACCGAGTCCTCGTTCTGGGTCAGACTGATAACCTGGACGTCAGCATGACCGGCGGCGTTTATCTTCCGGCAGGAGGCGCATTCAAGACACG
>Ga0315537_1001189_pt1 | contig 20459 bp, 19 predicted proteins | sample SalMarSW160270MG_FD_203091 | JGI IMG/M metagenome (GOLD analysis project Ga0315537, IMG submission 203091) | Salt marsh sediment microbial communities from the Plum Island Ecosystem LTER, Massachusetts, United States - Salt Marsh Sediment SW1602-70 ...
AGTTTTCTGAAAAAAAGTCATGAAAAGCTTGACGTAGTTGTGATGCCAGACTTTTTCCATGACCGATTAATAAATCTGGACTGGGACGCAACACGTTTTTCCTCGATAATCGCGGATGTAGCTAAACGAAAAGGCGGCAGCATAGACGGCATCGCTCAAACAGACATGAGAGGCGGAAACGCGGTTAACACGGCGTCCGCCTTAGTCGCACTAGGCGCTAAAGTCATGCCCATAGTCTGCACGAACAAGCTCGGCTTTCAGCAGATAAAATTCTATCTTGAAAAGTACCGCGTTGACCTTTCCCGCATCAAAATCGCGGAAAAAGCATCAATAACAACAGCGCTGGAACTTAAAACTGAAAACGGAAAAGCCAACGTCATGATTAGAGATTTAGGTGCACTAGCGGATTTCGGCCCTTTAGACTTGACTGACCGCGATTACGAGTTGATTGAAAACGCGGATTACATTTGCTTATTTAACTGGGCTGGAACCAAAAAGTATGGAACTGCGCTGGCTGAGACAGTTTTTCGCAGGGCAAAAGCGAAAGGGAAAGGCAAGACTTACTATGACACGGCAGACCCAACTCCCAAAAGAGACAAAATCCCTGAATTGATGGAAAAGGTTCTGAAAACCCGGCAAGTGGACGTTTTGAGCTTGAACGAGAATGAGGCAATCTGCTACGCGGCACTGCTGAGCAATGAAATAAGCGAGCAACGTGGAAAACGGCGTTTTGACGAATTAGCAATGGACGCCGCCAGAGTCTTAGCTAAGCATTTGCCCGCGAGAATTGACCTGCACACCACCGCCTTCTCAGCCACATTCACCAAGAAAAACGAAGTTGTTGTTCCAGCCTTCAAAGTCAAAGTGTTGAGGGCAACGGGCGCAGGCGACGCTTGGAACGCAGGAAACATCTTGGGCGATGGAAACGCTCTTTCAGAGGAGTGCCGATTAGCCTTGGCAAACGCGGTTTCCGCTTGTTACCTGTCTGATTCTGAGGGCATGCATCCAACACGACGAAAACTGGCTGAGTTCATTGAGAAGGCGGCGAAAAAGTAGCTTGGTGCTGGATTAATCTTTATGCCAAATCATTTTAAGCGAATTAGCCTTTTAACCATGGAAGTGTTCAGATTAATCTGAGGATGACGGAAAACTTGGCTAAACTGTTCGGAAGCTCTGGAGTGCGAGGCTTAGTTAACGTTGACTTAACGCCAGTGTTAGCTTGCAGGGTGGGGTTAGCTGTGGCGACCTATTCGAAAGCGAGAAAAGCGCTTGTGGCGAGAGATACGCGAGTTTCAGGTTCGATGCTTGAAGACGCGCTGGTTGCTGGGCTCTTAGCGGGTGGCGTTGACGTTTCTTTGGTTGGTGCTGTACCCACTCCCGTCTTGGCTTATTTAACTAAAACGTTGAAGGCGGACGTTGGATTCATGCTTACCGCGTCGCATAATCCGCCTCAGTACAATGGCATAAAAATCTTTAGCAGCGAAAGCCTTTCCTACACTGATGAAAGCCAAAATGCAGTGGAAAAGATAATCGCAGAAAACAGCTTCGCGATGCCAGATTGGCGTGGCATTGGTGAAGCCTCCCTTGTCGATGTTAGCCACCTTTACGTCGAAATGATAAAGAAAGCCGTGGCGTTGCGTAAGCCCTGGCGTGTTGTCGTAGACCCGGGATGCGGCGCCACGTTCTATGTCGGTCCATCAGTTCTAAAAGCCACGGGCTGCAGAGTAACCGCTCTAAATGCTCAGCCTGACGGGTTCTTTCCAGCGAGAAATTCCGAGCCGACAGCTGAATCCCTAAAGGACTTGGCGCATGTTGTCAAGGAACTTGGTGCTGATGTTGGAGTAGCTTTTGACGGCGACCGCGTAGCCTTCATTGATGAGGAAGGCAGTTTCGTTGATTTCGACCGTTCACTTGCTGCGTACGCCGCTTACGCTCTTAAACGGGATGGCGGTGGAACCGTGGTTACGAATGTTGAAGCGTCTATGTGTGTTGAGAAAATGGCTGAAACCTACGGTGGCAAGGTTGTCAGAACCAAAGTTGGCGACATCTACATCTCGGAAGCCATAAAGCGCAGCAATGCGGTTTTCGGTGGAGAACCATGCGGCGCTTGGGTGCATCCGCGGTTCCATTATTGTCCTGACGGACCACTTTCCGCAGTCTTGTTTTTGAAGGCTTTGGAAGAGGAGAACAAGAGTTTGCGCGAGTTCGTTGCCGAAGTGCCCGAGTACGTGACGTTGAGAGAAAACATCGCCTGCAAGAACGATTTAAAACACAAAGTGATGGCAAGCGTTGAAAAAGGCTTGAAGTCTGCTTTTCCAGAGTACACGGATTTCTCAACTGTTGACGGCGTTCGGCTGGCGCTTAAGAATGGCTGGCTTCTGATAAGAGCGTCTGGAACCGAACCTCTCATTCGGTTGACGGCTGAAGGTGAATCATTAAAAGCGGCAAAAGACATAATGAGCAAAGGAACAGCTCTAGTCAAAGAGCATGTTGGGGACTGGAAGAAATGAAAGCTGTAGTCTTAGCTGCAGGAGAAGGTGTCAGGCTTCAGCCCATCACGGCGACGCGACCAAAGCACTTGATAAAAGTGGGTGGGAAACCGATTCTTGGGCATTGCGTGGATGCCCTGAAAACTTGCGGAGTGACCGAAACCATTATTGTCACGCATTACATGAGCGATGCCATTCGCCAATATTTCGGCGACGGCGAAAAATTGGGCATAAAAATAGCGTACGTGGAGCAAGCCGAGATACTCGGAACCGGCAACGCTGTAAGTGCGGTTGAGCCGTACGTAGACGGTGACTTCGTTCTCGTTTATGGCGATTTATTATTTGCTCCAGACGCTGTGAAGAACATGATTCACTCGTATGAGACGGAAAAACCCGCCGCCGTCATGGCTGTGGTTCCTGTGGAAAAGCCGGAAAGCTATGGCATCGTGGAACTTGAAAACGAGAAAGCAGTCAAGCGCATAATAGAAAAGCCCGCTTCGGGCAAAGCGCCATCCAACTTGGCAAATGCTGGGCTATACGTGTTCTCCAAAGAGATTTTTGATAAATTAAAACGGACAAAGGCTTCTGTTCGCGGAGAATGGGAACTCACGGATGCCCTCTCGCTGCTTATCAAAGACGAAAAGACGGTTTTAGCTACTAAAATTTCGAAGGGGGACTGGATTGACATCGGCAGACCTTGGGACTTGCTGGAGGCGAACAGCTGGGCGCTGAAGCGTATGGAACACAAGGTTTACGGGACCGTGGAGAACGGCGCCCACCTGATAGGTCCTGTGACGGTTGCGGAAACCGCGAGAATACGCTCTGGCGCGTACATTGAAGGCCCAACTTTCATCGACGAAGGCAGCGACATCGGACCGAACTGTTACATCCGCGCGTGCACGAGCATAGGCAAGAACGTGCGGGTGGGTAACGCCTGCGAAGTCAAAAACAGCATAATCATGGATAGGACGCATGTGGGTCACCTGTCTTATGTGGGCGACAGCATACTGTGCGAACGCTGCAACTTGGCAGCAGGCACCATTACCGCTAACCTTCGGCTAGACGATGGGCTTGTGAAGATGCTTGTGAAAGGCGAAGTTGTTGATACTGGAAGAAGGAAACTTGGGGCGATTCTTGGCGATAACGTTAAGACGGGTATAAACGCGCTTTTGATGCCCGGCGTGAAAGTCGGAGTTAACAGTTGGGTAGGAGCGAACTTTACGGTTCACAGGGACGTGCCAGCGAACACTATCGTGTTGCTTAAACAAGAAGAAGAGAAACAGGAAAGAAGCGAATAACAACGATTTTTTTAATGTCACTTCACGCTAAAGTTCAAGCTAGGTTTCCGCCTTTAAATAAGGGGGGTATAGTCTTTTCCGAGCACTATAGTTCTGAGTAACGAAAGATGCAAGAGAAAAGCTTGAGCGCTTATGGTTTTGTGTTTCTGGGAAAATCAAAGATATATAGTTGTAGTGCAATTTCGTTAGGTTGAATGGAGGTTTAAAGTTGTCTGTAGCGCAGAGAAAGTTTTTCACCGAAGTCGCAGCGCTGATAGATAAAGCGGTGATTGTGGCAACTACCACGGGAAAGACGTTTACTGGCACGCTCATCGGCATTAACCCTGACAGTTTGAGCCTTTGTATAGCTGAAGCAAAGGATGAAACGGGGCAAGTTGCCCACAGGGTTTTCCTGAATGGGAACGTTGTTGCTCAAATATTGAGCACGGAGAAAGCCTTTGACTTGAAAGCTCTAGCCACTCGCCTTGAAAAAGTGTTTCCAACCATGGTTAAGCTGTATGAAGATAAGGGTTTCATCTGGGTCATGGATAAGGTTAAGCTGACTGAAAAAGGCGTGGTGGAAGGTTCAGGTCCAGCTGCCGAGCGCGTGCAAAGAGTTTACGAACAATTCATCAGCGAAGCAAAAATTAGATAAACCAGCGCATCTGCTGCTCCTCTTTCTTCTTTTCTTCAGCAATGTTTCTGACCAGCCCGAAAGACTCAAGTATTTTCTTTGTTTGATCCACCGTAGCATCCAACCTTGACAAGTCAATATTTAAGTTCAAGTACTTGCCTAAAACAGTTAGAGCGTGTCGTGTGGCGTTCGCGTCTGGGTACATGCCCAGCGTGTCCACCAAAAGAGCAAAGCCTCTCATATCTCTCAGCCTGCTCAATCCTATGAGAAGACCCGCAACGCCGAATATGTGTCCAACCATCACCTTTGTTCCCAAATCCAAAGCTTCCTTCATTGTTTCATTATCTGTAGCCGCACTGTAAATCGCTGGAGCAGGTTGCACCTCATCTTTCTTGAAGCCGCCTATGGATATGACAAAACGGCAACCCAGTTCCTGCGCTATGTCTAACACTTTGCCGCATAATTCGTACTGCCCAAACGTTGTCAAAGCCTGAGTGTTACCATGCCAAATTATCAAGTCGCGACCTCCATCCCCGCGCTTATAATAATAAAGCTCGTTTACAGGCGAACGAGCACCTCCCGTTTCAGTTATCACCGCAAAATCTTGAAAAGAGGCAGAAACTATCTCAGCAAACCGTTTCGCCTTCAACTCGTCTATTAAGTGCAAAGCGGCAATGTTGGCTACGAACCCTATGCCTGGCAACCCTTCGATTAGGACAGGATTGTTGAGTTGCGGTTTTTCGCTGATTTCAATGGTGCAGACCATGATTTGACTCTCCTGCGTTAAGGTTGATAATTAGAGAAAACAAGCGATATAAGGATGCCTAATGTGAAGTGTTGCAGTTATTCTCAATCAGCGCCACGCGAAGAAACACCATGCGCTCATCAGTAATTTTCTCCATTGATTTTATCCTGTAGGTTTTTGAGTAAAGGGGGCTTTCAACGCATATCGTGTGGTACTCGCCGTTCTCTCCCAATGGGTCCACGCCTTGCGTTTTTGACAAGAATTCCGCAGCCGCATCTTTACTTAACGTGAACCCCAGCCACTCTTCGCCTAAACGGTTAGTGTCAACGCCTATTATGGTAGCTTTGAAAGTCGAAGTGGGGTTTGCAAGAAACATTTCACGAAACAACACCAGCGTGTCTTTTCCGAAGAGCGGCTCAAGCAGTTTCACGCCTCCTGCTCTACTGCACATGTCGCTGAGCCAAGTGAGGTGTTGCGGAACATTAATGTCTCCAGCCACAAGAGCGTCCACGTTGAGTTTCCTAAGCGCCTTAACAAGCTCGTCTCCGTCTGCGTCAAGTTTTACTATGGTGAAGCTTTTGCGCATGGATTCAGCCAGCGTTTTTAGAGCTTCAATGTTAAGTGAATGAGGCGATAGAAAGGTTGGAATTTCATATATCAAATGCTCAACCTCAACTCTTTGTTTTTGAACGGTTTGCATGGCGTAAAGCGATTCTTTGCCGCCTGAGAATAGACATGCGGCTACAATTTTTTTCAAATAGTCACCCGTGAATCGTTTTTTGTTATGAGCCTACCGTTATAATAGTTTATAGTGGAGCATAAAACTTACAGCGGCAAAGAGCTAATGTTTTTTATAAGCGTAACCGCTGATTGTTTAAGGTTCACCAATGAGCTTCGAAACCAAAGAAAAAGACCTACTTGCACGCATCGGAAAACTCAAAACCAAAAGCGGCACAGTGGAAACTCCGCTCCTGTTTCCAGTAATAAATCCTAACATTCAGCCTGTCTCTCCAAGAAAGCTTAAAGAAACCTTTGGTTTTGAAGCCGTAATAACCAACGCGTACATCCTCAAGAAACGTTTCCAAAACAAGCCCATAGAGCAGGGCTTACACAAGTTCTTGGATTTCGACGGTGCCGTGATGACCGATTCTGGCGCATACCAAATTCTCGTTTACGGCGGCGTGGAAATGAGCCAAGCGGAAATCGTGGAGTACCAAGAGCGCATAGGCAGCGACATAGCTACCATATTGGATATTCCCACAGGCTGGAAAGTAACAAAGACCCATGCCGCGAAAACGGTGGAGGAAACTCTAAGGCGAGCTAAAGACTTCTTCAAAACGAAAACACGCGACGACATTCTTTGGGTGGGTCCAGTTCAAGGAGGACGCCACTTGGACCTTGTGGCAAAATCCGCCATCGAAACGGGCAAACTGCCCTTCCAAATACACGCCTTAGGAAGCCCAACCGAAGTCATGGAAAACTACCGCTTCGACGTTCTGGCTGACATGATAATGATGGCTAAGATGAATTTGCCATTTGAAAGACCCCTTCACCTTTTCGGCGCTGGGCACCCCATGATGTTTTCTTTGGCTGTGGCTTTGGGCTGTGACTTTTTCGATTCCGCTGCTTACGCGTTATACGCTCGAGAAAACCGTTACATGACCGAAAACGGCACTTGGCGGCTCAGCGAACTCGACTATTTCCTATGCCCATGCCCAAGATGCGCAAGCGAGACCCCAAAAGAAGTTATGGAGAAAACGCCGAAAGAACGCGAGGAATTTCTGGCTGAGCACAACCTCTACGTTTGCCAAGCCGAGTTAAAGCGAATAAAACAGGCTATTAGAGACGGCAAGTTATGGGAGCATCTGGAAATGAGAGTTCACGCTCATCCAGCCTTGTTTACCGCCCTGAAAAAGTTGAAGAAGCACGGAGATTTTATTGAAAAATATAGTCCAACCGTGAAACGTAGCGGACTCTTCTTTTTCAGTTCTATCGGGCTTGCTCGACCTGAAGTCGTTCACTACAGAAATCGGATGCTGGAACGCTATTGTCCGCCTGAAAACGCACGCGTTCTTCTGCTTGCGCCTCAAACTCGAAAAAAGCCTTTTCACAAAGCGCAGGAATTCAACAGACTCAAGCAAGTTTCCAAACGTTTAGGCGAAGAACTCTCAGGCAACGTCCACGTTTGCTTCTACGCTGCACCATTCGGCGTAATCCCGTTGGAGCTTGATGAAGTTTATCCGCTCTCTCAGCACGAAATAGCTCTTCCGCTTGACAGGGAAACCGTCGATTACGTGGCAGACCAAGTGTCAGATTACATCAAGCGCACGCACTACGAAACCGTCGTGCTGCTTCACGACCCTCAGCAATGGGGCGACAGCGCTAAAAAACTATGCAAGAGCACATGCCTGAAGAAGGGCGTACGGTTCGAACACGTAAATATCAAAGCGGAAGGAAGCAAAAACATTTTAACTCGCTTAGACATGATTCTGCGAAAACACCTGAGCGAATAACCTTGATTAGAGCTGACCTGCACATCCACATCAAGCCGTACTCAGACGATTCAACAATAACGGCTAAAACTCTCGTGGAAAAACTTGCAGCACACAACTTCATCAAAGCCGCAGCCGTAACCGACCACGACACAGTAGAAGGCCTCATCGAAACACGAAAGCTTGCCGCTGCTTACCCTGACATCCTGATAATTCCAGGCGTAGAAATCAGCACCGCAGAAGGCGATTTACTGGTATTAGGCACTGAAGAAACACCGCCTAAACCCTGGACCGTGGAAACCGTTCTCGACTTTGCCCGAGACAACGCCTGCGTATCTGTGGTCGCGCACCCTTACCGCGAGTACGGCATGGGTGACCTAGCCAGGAACTACAAGGTTGACGCCATAGAAGTTCTCAACGGTGTCTCAACACCACATGCAAACAAATTAGCCCAAGACCTCGCCAAATCGATGGCGTTGCCTGGCACAGCTGGCAGCGACGCACATAACCCCTCAGAACTATTCACTGTCTACACGGAAATCCAAGCCTCCTTAGACGTTGACGAAATTCTCAAGGCAATAAAGAAAGGATTGGTCACGACACATTCGACGGCAAGGTCAATACATTTTTAAAAGAGCACGCGAGTTTCATGGTGACTCTTTAGATGTCAAAGAAAAGGACTGGTACTGATTGCAGGTTGGATTTCTAGGCGGAGCCCGCGAAGTCGGCAGAATAGGAATAGCGGTTAAATCTAAAAAAACTCAAGCTTTGTTAGACTACGGAGTGATGTTTAACCACGAACCAGGTTTCCCCATGCATGTGCCTCCAAAAGAAGTTGACGCGTTGATTTTAACCCACAGCCATCTTGACCATTCAGGTGCTCTTCCCGTCTTCTACATTGGCGGCAAAGTACCGTTATACACAAACAAGCTGAATTTAGACTTAACGCAGCTTCTCATCCAAGATTTCATCAAACTTTCTGGTTACTATCTGCCTTTTGAGTACTTGGAACTAAAAACCATGCTGCAAAGCAACAAGCATCTGGATTTTGGTGCTGAAGAAAAAGTGGGCGACATGAGCTTTCAGCTTTTGAACGCTGGGCACACGCCGGGAAGCGCATCGGTGCTGCTTGAGGCTGAAGGCAAAAGACTGCTTTACACGGGCGACTTCAACACTACGGATAGCCAACTGTTGACAGGAGCCTCCATGGATTATGGAGACTTGGACGCAGTGGTCATAGAAAGCACCTACGCAAACGAAGACCACACAAACCGTTCAGAACTTGAAAAACGCTTTGTGGAATCCGCTACAGAAGTGGTGGAGAAAGGCGGAATCGTTTTGGTGCCCGCCTTCGGAGTTGGAAGATCCCAAGAAATGGCTTGCATCCTAGCTGCTCATCATTTTGAGTATCCCGTCGTCTTGGACGGCATGGCACGCGAAGCAAGCAGAATAATAATGAACTACAAAGAGTTCCTAAGAGACCCGAAATTGTTCATGAACGCTATGCACTCGGTTGATTGGGTTGAAGGCTGGCGAGACCGCCGAAAAGCTCTCAAGGCGCCAGGCGTGATTATCTCGACCGCAGGTATGCTGAAAGGTGGTCCAGCTGCTTTTTACGTGTCGAAAATTGGGAAAAAAGCCAACAACGCCATTTTCTTGGTGAGCTATCAGATTCCGGGAACGCCTGGAAAAGAGCTTTTGGACAAGGGCATCTGCACGATTGATGGCAAAGTGCGCAGAGTTAAAGCTCTTTATGAGCATTTTGATTTCTCCTCTCACTGTGGGGCAAGTCAACTTAAAGAGGCGCTGCGAAAACTGGGTGGAAAGCCTAAAGTGTTCGTTGTCCATGGCGATGAAGGAAACTGTGAGCTTTTTGCGAATTGGGCCAAGTCCGAGCTGGGCTTGGATGCTGTTGCACCAAAAACTGGCGATACTTTTGAGGTTTAGGGCGTAGCTATGAAAATCGGCATTTTACCCATTGGACAAGCAGATACAGGCATACTAATGCGAATTAAGGAAAACTTGGCGCGAGTTTTCCCAGATACCACGTGTCTGGTGATTGACGAAAAACTTCCTCTTCGAGAGGAAGACTTCGACAAAAAGCGCAAGCAATATCGTTCAAACAATATTCTAAGCGAAATCCAAGGTTACGCCGCTAAAAAAATAGATTTGAACCGCGTTTTAGGCGTTGTTGACGCGGACATTTTTGTTCCTGAATTGAATTTTGTGTTTGGAGAGGCTGTTTGCCCTGGGAAAGCTGCTTTGATATCTTTATGGCGGCTTAAACCTGAATTTTACGGCGATGCGCCCAACATGGAGCTTTTTTCTGCGAGAGCGCTGAAAGAGGCTGTTCATGAGCTTGGACACACTTTGGGCTTGAGGCATTGCCCACGTTCTTCATGTGTTATGCATTTTTCGAATTCCATTTCCGACACAGACTTAAAACAAAGCTTATTTTGTGACCAATGCTACTTACACGCTTCAATAAGCATCAACAAGTTAGGGTGAGAACTTTGGCTGAAAAATTTGACGCTCAAATAGTGTATTTGGTTCCGATACTGGCGAGTTTACTGTTTGGGCTGGGCTGCGCCTACCTACTTCGCGCTCAGCCAGTGCCGCCTGTCAGTGTCACGCCTTTTCCAGAGGACACCACTCCAGGTCTATTCGGTAATGCCCTCTACTTTGTTGTTCTCATCGCCATAAGCGCCACTGTTTTTTATTTTCTTCTTAAACGGAAAAACCGCAAACTGGTCACTCTAATCATAGCTTTTGCTTTGACGACCGCTTCTTTGCTGTTGTCTGTGATTTACCTGTCTGTGATTTTTGCTTTTGTTCCAAGCTTGGAGTTTTTGGTTTTGCCTCTCTCCATAGTTATAACTGTCTTCTTTGATCTTGCCATTTTCAGGTTAGGCAGCAAAGCGCGCAATACTGTAGTGATCTGTTTAGGTGGTGCACTTGGAGTGTTTTTCGGAAACTTTATCCCGTTTTTGAGCGGCGTGTTGATTCTCGCTTTCCTAGCGGTTTACGATGTGTTCGCGGTTTATTATGGACCTGTGGGCAAAATAGCTCATTTGGGACTTGATCAGCTTCAAGGTTTAAGCTACTCGTTTAAGGAGGTTCAAATGGGTTTGGGCGACCTAGTGTTTTATTCTATGCTTTCAGGGATTATGCTTTTCAATTTCGGCTTGATCTCTTGCCTCGTTTCGCTCGCTGGTATTTTGGTTGGTTCTTTCTTTACCTTGTTGATGCTTGAAAAGAAGGGAATTTTTCCAGGTTTGCCTTTCCCAATACTTTTGGGGTTGGTTGGCGGGTTACTCGCATCGCTTGTGGCTTAGCTAGCAATCAGTTAAGGCTAAGCGGCTCCAAACCATTTTTTGAAGATTTCGCGAATTTTTTGTGGTCCTTCCAGCACAAATATGTCTTCCATGCGTTCTAGTTTCTTGACTTGTTCCACTTCTTCCTTTCTGACGCGCAGTTTCATTTCTTTGCCGTTTGGAAGCTTCGTGTATACTGTGCCTTCTTTATAATCGGTTGGTGCAATGTAAACGGGCACGAATGCTTTCAAGCTCATTATGGCGGCGTTCGTGAGTAGGGTGTCTCCGATGCTGTTTGCGATTTTTGCAACCGTGTTTGATGTGGCAGGGGCGATGAGCAGGAACTCGTATTTGCGCATTTGCATCCAAGCGGCGAGAAAAGGCGCGTTGGAATTAAGTTCAACAGAGACCTTTTGGAAGTTTTGTTTCAAGTCAGTTTCAAGGTTATAGTATTTTAGGACTATGTCTGCTGCTTTGGACAGAAAAACTTGTATTTCCACCGTGTCCGCGTATTCTTTCTGGATTTCTTTCATGACTTTTATGAAGTCGGCGATTTTGTCGCCTGCTCCTGTGATTCCCCAAGCAACCTTTCTTTTCTTAACTTTAATCTGTTCCGCAGTCATGACCATTGTCTCCTTTTATTACGTCTCATATTTCTTTAGAAACGCGGCAAACTTTTTTACTGTTTTCTTCAGACTTCTGAACCCTTCCTCATCCTGCTTTACGCCTTCCAGCGTGTCTTTTGTCCAGAAAGTGGCGCCTAAGTTTGCGCCGAAAAATCCGCCGCTGACCGGAATCATGCCATTAAGGATGTAGAACGTGTGAATCTGCTGTAAGGCGGCTTCCTGCCCGCCGACGCGGTCACCGCCCAGAGCGATGCCCATGCCGACCTTATGCCTGAAAAAGTTCTTGTCTGCGGCTACGACTGCGCGGCACCTGTCCATGACGGCTTTGGTTTGGGCGCTGACGCCGCCGTTGTAGACTGGCGTGGCGATTATTATTCCCTTCGCGTCTTTTAGCAGGGCGTATATTTCTTGCATGTCGTCTTTGAAGATGCATTCTTTATGCGTTAAGCAGTGGTCGCAGTGAGTGCAGAATCCGATTTTTTTTCCTCTGACGGTGAAGAAGCGTGTTTCAAAGCCTTGTTCTGCAAGCGTTCGCAGCGCTTCCTTCAGAACGTGCTCGGTGGCTTGCTGTCGTGGGCTACCGCAGATACCAACTATCATAAAGTTCACCGAAAATTCATAGTCTTAAATGTGCATTAAAGCTTTCCCTAAACTGGCGCTGTTGTTTTTTACGGGGCTTGGAGGTTTTTACTGATGTGCTCTCGGTGACTATAGCCCCCTCCTTTATATAAGGGGGGTATAGTCTTCTCCGAGCACTAGAGAATAGGCAACCGTCCAAAACAACGGTTTGGTAACCATTAACCATAATAGTTGGGATTCACATGTTCTCATGAGGTTAAGAGTGGCATAAGGGCTGAGAGATGCAGCTTACAGCTTGATTCTCAACAAGAAATGAAGTTGGAGTCAACTATGAGAACTGTCATTTTTGCAGTTTGAGCTGTAAAACCCGCAAACAGAAACGCGTCGCATAAGGAAAACGTGAACCAAAAAGGTAGAAAAGATGCGCAGCAAACTTTACCCCAGCGAATATCTGGCACTTCTCACTGTAAAGTACGACATCGACGCAGACAAATTTTTCAACGCGCTGGTTTCAGCTGGAAAAAACCGAAAAACACGATGCGGAAGCCTCTCCATAGAATGCCGAACAAAACAAAACCGCAACGTGATTTTCCTGATAACGCAGCGGTCAAAAGTTGTAGCGCAATTCAAAATCCCCGAGGAATTCCTGTCCAAACAGAAGAACCCAATAAAGGAAGCCAGAAACACCTACTTAGAAAACAGGTACGCAATCAAAAAAAGTGGAGAACCACACTCACTTCAAATCAAAGACCTACGAGTCGGAATGAAAAAAGTAAACCTCAAAGCCAAAGTTATAGAAGTCTCAAAACCAAAATACGTAGTCACAAAATTCGGAAACCACGCCAGCGTAGCCAACGCCACAGTCACAGACACCACCGGAAAAATCAAACTATGCCTCTGGAACGACCAAATAAACACAATAACAGCAGGCGACACCATACAAATAGAAAACGCACGCATCTCAGCATTCAGAAACGAACGACAAATGCGAATAGGCAAAAACGGCACACTCCACGTCACATAAACACTGCGCTTACAAGCAAACTTTAATACTTTTGAATCAGCTTGTAATTCTTGGCGGTGGGTCTTAGGCGGGGGGGTAGGGGTCCCCTGCACCGTAAACCCTCTACACGACGGGCTGACATCTGCGGATGAGGCGTCAAAGGCCGCCTAGACCTTCCTTTCCGAAACAGTGACTATCCGTCCCTTGAGGCTGGCGGTCAATGGACAGCTTCCGTAGGGAAGCTGGTTTCACGGTTCACCAGGCGAACCTGGCTAGGCTCGGGAGAGAGCAACCTAAGTCTGGACGTTCAGCGCTCAAGGGGGCGCGGGTAAGAGCGTAGGGCTTGAGGGCGCTGGGCGGAGTCTAGGCGTCGAACCACAGTGGCCCACCGCTATTTTCGCGTTTTTCGCGTGGGTTACCGCAAAATTGAAAAACCCAACCAAACCATAAAACACAGAGCCAACAAAAAGGGGAACGCCCAAGCCATGGTAAAACTCAACAAAACCGATCAACTCGTCATGAACGCCCTAAAAGAAAGCAAAGAACTAACCCTCCAAGAAATCGCCGACAAAACAGGCGAAACACCCAAAAAAATCTTCCGCGCACTCCGCAAACTCTTCGAAAACGAACTCATCGAAACCAACGCGCGAAAATACAAGCTTAGCGGCAAGTAAAAAAGAGCCTCGAGCGGGCCTTGATCCCGCGGCCTGCTGCTTACAAGGCAGCCGCTCTACCAGGCTGAGCTATCGAGGCATCTGGACAATAACGAGCGCACCCAACAAATAAAAACTTTCACCACTTGCGGCTATAGTTCAGGTATAATTCTTCGGGTATGCTGTTGAATTGTTCCAGTGCGTTTTGGAGGTTTTCGGCGATTTCTCTGGCGATTGTGTCTGGTGGGGGTAGGTTTTCGGTGTCTTCTGTGCTTTCGTCTTTGAGCCAGAAAATGTTCAGGTTTGCTTTGTTGCGTTGCATTGGTTCAGCATAGGTGTATGGTTTGAAGTGGTCGGTTGGTTGGCGGTTGCGTGTTCTCTAGCGCTTTCTGCGGATTGTGTAGGTAGCCTATGGAAAATCAGACCTCTATCCCTCTAACGTTTTCAGGACTCGCAGAACTAGTGCTCGGAAAAGACTATAGCCCCCTTATATAAAGAAACTATATAAAGAAAAACGAATTTGACCGTGAAAGCGAAGTAATTAACTGCTCGGAAAAGACCACACCTACCTCATATATAGGGGAGTGGATAGCGGGTGAAACGAGTTTCTGCTCGTGTCTCTAACCCTCAAATTAGAGAAACGCCTGCTTTTTGCGCCCCTTTTTGAATAAGAAATCGGTATCCGCGGATAGAAAGGTTTGTATTCTGGATTCATAATTCTTAATACACGCTTTAATCAAGGCAAATAGCAATAATGAAGGAACAGATTCTATGAAAACCAAGACAACACTTGGAACCATACTCGCCACCATAATTTTACTGGGCTTAATGGCCCCGCTCGTTTCAGCAGCCGAAACACTCGACAGAACAGATTTCCAACAGGAAAGCTTCGCAAAAACAGTCGATTACATGGACTATGTCCGCGCCTACGCCACCCTCCACGGCATCCCGCAACCAGACAACTTCGACAAGTGGCACGCCAACATGTACATGACCTACGTGAACACCAGCGGCTTAAAACTGCTCTACGCAGGACTCGAAGAAATAACCAAAGACGAATCCACCTACCTGCGCATACCCATGCAATCGTTCATCATGCACTACAAAACCAACCAAAACAACCGCGACGTAATCCTCGCCAGCACGTTCCTCATGCTCATGGCATTCAACGAAACCGCCACCTCACTCTACCCAGACTCACCCGACAGAAACGACATGCTCTACGCTTCATTCAGCCTAGGCTTCGACCTAAGCAACCTAGGCAAAACACTGCCAGTGCTCAACAGCAAAACAGAAACCATCCCGCTAACACACGAAGGCAACCAATGGACATGGGGCATGAAATACACCAACCTAACCGCCCTCTGGTGGAGAACATGGATAGACCCCAACAACCCACGCTTCCAAAACAGCTGGCCAGTCGGCCTAACAGTTTACGATGAACTCACGTTCACGTACAAACTCACAATCGACCCAGACGCAGGCACCGCAACGCTGCAGGAAAACCACATAATCGGACGAATGCGCCACCTCTTCGTCGGCGTAATCCCAGCCATCTGGGTATACTATAACAGCACAGGCACCTACGGCATGCTCGGCAGAAAACTCAGCAACGAAACCATCTACGACTTCATCCAAGACAACGGTCTCAAAATGAGCATCATAAACTTCCAAACATCAGTGATGGCTGACCACGAAACCTACAGCCAAACGCCTTCAGGACAAAACGTAACCGACGAGGAAATCCCAGTCACCGACACGTCCATAAACACCTACGCGGATGATGGCGAAAAAATCTTCAACGCCGACTTCGGCACCAAAAAAACCTACAAGCTGTACGACTACACCGCCGACCCAACGGAAACCACATACGACACTTACGAGTCAACCGCACGAACCGCCAAAATAGCAGGCTACGCAGGCAACGGCGGCCTCTTCGCATACCACATAGGCTTAATGAAGTTCCTGCCAGCAGTCGTCATACACATGTATCCTGCGCTCTTCGCAAAAGCCGCATCCACAATCGCCAACATGAGCCGAGCCAACTACTTCTACATAATCGCATACCCCGAATACAGCGGCTACAGGGTTGAACACGACCCCACGTTCACCGCGTACATAGCAGCAGCACCCGGCACAACGCCAGAACAGCCCCCAACAGGCGCGGCAGGATTAATCATCATAGCCCTAATCATCATCGCCGTCGGCGTAGGCGTCGCAGTATTCATAGCCCGAAGAAAACCCAGCTAAAACCCAACTTTTTTCTATTGCCCTTTTGTAGCGTTTTTCAGTTTACGCGCCGTCGCCTCAATCTCCTCAAGCATCCTGCCAGCATCCCCCTGATGCCTATGAACAACGTTGACAAAGGCGCTGCCCACAATGACGCCGTCCGCCCCGCTTTGAATGATTAATTTAGCGTGCTCAGGCTTCGAAACTCCAAACCCAACAGCCAACGGAACCCGCCCAACCGTATAAGGCAAAACCCGCTTAATCAACTGCACAGTCGAATCCTCCAACGCTTCGCGCGCTCCTGTCACACCGAAATGCGAAACAAGATACAGAAACCCCGAAGTACACGCGACAATCTTTTGTAGCCTCTCGTTTGTGGTAGAGGGCGCCGCAAGAAAAATCGTATCCACCCCACAAACCGTCGCGGCTTCACGGTACCCATCAGCCTCCTCTACTGGAAGGTCAGGAACCACAACGCCGTCAACCCCGCAGTTACTCGCCAACCTAAAAAAGTTCTCCAAGCCCATCCTGAAAACAGGATTATAATACGTCAAAATCACCACAGGCACGCCACATTTCCTCCTGACTTCCCCAGCTATGCCCAACACCACCTTCGGCGTCGTCCCCGCCTCCAAAGCGCGCACGCTAGCCGCCTGAATCGTCGGACCATCAGCTATCGGATCAGAAAACGGAATCCCCAACTCAAGAATGTCCACGCCGCCCTTGACGAGCGCCTCAGCAATCACAGGCGTAAACTGCGGCTCAGGGTCTCCCCCAGTCACGTAGCCTATAAGCGCGCCGTTGCCCTGCGCCTTCAGCTTCTGGAAAACATTGGCTATCCCGCTCATATCTTCACCCCTAGAAAATCAGCCACCACTTCTACATCCTTATCTCCGCGCCCCGACAAAGTAACCACAATCGTTTCCTTCCGCTTCATTTTCCGAGCCAACTTCATAGCAAACGCCACGGCATGCGAAGATTCCAAAGCTGGGATTATGCCCTCCTCCTCCGACAGCGCACAGAAAGCAGCCACTGTCTCCTTATCCGTAGCCGTAGCATATTCGGCTCTCCGCAACGTTTTCAGAAAAGAATGCTCTGGTCCAACACCAGGATAATCCAAGCCTGCAGCTATGCTGTGAGTAGTTTGTATCTGCCCATCAGTGTCTTGGAGAACGTGGGTTAACATGCCGTGGAAGACGCCTTCCGAACCCGCGCCTAGGGCAGCCGCGTGCTTTCCAGATTCGATGCCTTCGCCTGCAGCTTCAACGCCGTACAGCTTCACTTCGGGGTGGTCCTCAAAAGGGTAGAACGTTCCTAGGGCGTTGCTGCCTCCGCCGACGCAGGCAACCAGCGCGTCTGGAAACCGCTTCTCTTTCTGCATAAACTGCTCTTTCAGCTCGTTGCCTATGACGCATTGGAAATCACGGACGAGCAGGGGGTACGGGTGTGGACCCACAACCGACCCTATCAGGTAATAGGTGCTTTCAAGGTTGGTAACCCAGTCCCTTAACGCTTCATTTATGGAGTCCTTTAACGTTTTAGAGCCAGATTCCACAGGATGCACTTCCGCGCCCAAAAGTTTCATCCTGAAAACGTTAAGCCGCTGCCGTCTCATGTCTTCAGTGCCCATGTACACTTCAGCCTTCAAGCCCAAAGCGGCGCAAGCTATGGCCGTGGCAACTCCGTGCTGACCAGCGCCTGTTTCAGCGATTACTCGTTTCTTTCCCATCCTTTTAGCCAGCAGCGCCTGCCCGAGCGTGTTGTTGATTTTGTGGGCGCCTCCGTGAGCCAAGTCCTCGCGTTTCAGGTAAATCTTCGCTCCGCCCAGTTTCCTTGTCAAGTTCTCCGTGTAGTACAGCGGTGTTGGTCTTCCAGCATACTCTGACAGGTAATACGCCAGCGTTTTGTTGAAGTTCGGGTCTTGTTTGGCTTGCTCGTAGGCTTCCTCCAATTCGCTGATTGCCGCCATCAAGATTTCGGGAACAAAGCGGCCTCCATATTTTCCGAATTGTCCGTCAATGGGGTAGTTACTCAGTGTTTTCATACTCTAACGTCCTTAGCATTTTTGATGAACTCAATTATTTTTTTGTGACCCTTAATTCCCGGTTGCAGTTCCACGCCGCTGGACACGTCCACCGCGTAGGGTCGAACAGTGCGCACAGCCTCAGCGACGTTTTCAGGAGTCAGTCCTCCCGCTAGAATTAACGGTTTTGGATGGATAGCTTGCTTAACGCGCTTGCTCAATTCCCAGTCATGAACGATGCCCGTTCCGCCATATCTCCCATTAGCAAAGGAGTCGAGGAGAACGGCGTCGAATATTTTTGCCGCTTTTGAGACGACATCAAGCGCGTTAGCGCCCTTTGCGTTGACAGCCCCTATTAAAAGGGTGTTTGGAATTTTTAATCGAACGGATGCGGCGGTGTGCAGCTTTTCTCCATGAATTTGAATGGCATCTGGATTCAGCTTTTCATACATCTCAAATTCGTCGATGCCTCTTGGAACAGTGACTAGAACGCTTTTCACGAAGGGCGGAACTTGCCTAATGAGCTTTTCCGCTTTTTCCAGTGCGATATTTCTCGGCGAAGAGGCTACGCCCACCACGAATCCGACAGCATCTGCTCCCGCCGCAACAGCAGCGTCCAAATCTTCTTTTCGAGTTATTCCGCAGATTTTCACCCTAACCGCATTCATAATGCTGACACAAACTCCTTAACCTTCTTTTCAACGTTGTCGGCTAACATGACGGCTGACCCGATGAGAAAAGCGTGAGCGCCGCATTCGCGTAGAAAATGCAGGTCAGCAGGTGTGTTAATTCCGCTCTCGCTCACGGTAATCTTGCCTTCTGCGCCATTTCGTTCCAGAATTCTCTTGGTTACGTTCAAATCCACCTTCAATGTTGCCAAATCTCGATTGTTAATGCCTACCAAGTCAGCGTGGGTTCTTATGGCAGAGCGAAACTCCTCAGCAGTATGGGTTTCCAGCAGAACCTCGAGGTCTGCCGAGTGTGCCCTCGCTATCATGTCGTTTATAGTACATTCGCAGTATCCTCTGTCAAAAAGAGCTTCTATCAGCAATGCAGCGTTGGCGCCTGCTTTTGAAGCTGCTTCCAGCTGTACAGGGCTTAGGATTATGTCTTTCATAAGAATTGGAAGTTTCACTGCCTTCCGTGCTTCGATGAGCGAGTGCAGAGAGCCTTTGAAATGTTTTGGTTCAGTTAGAATGGAAATGCCCACGGCTCCGCCTTTTTGCATGCTTTCTGCTATGCTGCTTGCTTCAATGTTTTTTCTGATTGTGCCTGCGGACGGCGATGCTGCTTTAATTTCGGTGATGACTGGAGCATTTTTGGTTTCCAGAATTGCCTTTTTCAAGCTTATGTGAGAAGTCGCTGTTTCCTTTATCGCTTCATAGTAGCCACTATTAATCGTTTCTTGTGCGCTTTGCGCTAGCGTGTCAAGAAAGTCAGCCATACTTCGCTTCTAACTCCTCAAGTTTTGTTTGGTTCCCACCAGAGGCTTTGATTAACGCTTTAAGTTTTTTGTAAGCGGCTCCGCTTTCGATTGATTTGCGGGCTACTTCCATACCGTAACTGAAATCTTCTGCTTTTCCACCCACAACTATTCCTGCGGCACTGTTGACAAGCACGATCTCTGTTTTTGGGTCGTCAACGGCGCAGTGGTCGTTCAGAATCGTGAATAAGATTTCAGCGCTTTCGTCTGGTGTTGTTCCTTTTATATCTGCAATTCGAGCTTGTTTGACTCCGAAGTCTTTTGGCGCGGTCTCCATAGCTGCGACTTCACCTTCTCTTAACCATGCAATGGCTGTTTTACCTGTCGTAGCTATTTCATCTAAACCGTCCAACCCGTGAACAACCATTGCTTCTTCGCATCCAAGCCTCTTCAGAGCATAAGCCATAGGAACTGTTAGTTTCGAGTCGTAAACGCCGAGCAACTGCGCATTGGCCGATGCTGGATTCGTCAGTGGACCGAGAATATTGAATACAGTGCGGATGCCTATCTCTCTTCTTGGCTGAATGGCGTACTTCATAGCAGGGTGGAAGGCAGGCGCAAACATAAAACCCACCCCAACTTGCTCAATAGATTTCTGAACAGCCTCAGGTTCAATGTTAAGGTTGAGGCCAAGTTTCTCCAACACGTCGGCGCTGCCGCTTTGGCTGGTCACTGACCGATTTCCATGCTTCGCTATGGCGACGCCCGCGCCAGCGACCACAAAAGCCGCCGCTGTGCTGATGTTGAAAGTTTTTATTTTGTCGCCGCCTGTTCCGCACGTGTCGACGAGACGGTGCTCTACGTGAGGGTGAATTCGGCGGCAGTGTTCTCTCATGACTGTAGCGAAGGCTATGAGTTCTTCAACAGTCTCTCCCTTCATCCGCAAGGCTGTCAAAAACGCGGCTATTTGCG
>Ga0315537_1001190_pt1 | contig 20459 bp, 21 predicted proteins | sample SalMarSW160270MG_FD_203091 | JGI IMG/M metagenome (GOLD analysis project Ga0315537, IMG submission 203091) | Salt marsh sediment microbial communities from the Plum Island Ecosystem LTER, Massachusetts, United States - Salt Marsh Sediment SW1602-70 ...
CCGATTTAGACGGTTTTGTAAAAAGTTCAAATTCAAGGCGTGCAAATTTTGTAATCATGAGGCGTACTTATCGTACGTTGAATGATTGCGAAATGCAGCTCAACGCAGAAGTTGGACTTTTTACGAGACCGTCAAATATTAAATACGGGTTTAACCGGGAAAGCAAAAAGGGGCGTTTTCAAAGGCCTCGAGTAAAGGGAGGGAAACATTCGATGGTAAACGGGGGCAACAGTGACCGCCTCATGTCCGATATTAATGTAACTCCGTTTGTTGATGTTATGCTGGTTCTTCTGGTTATTTTCATGGTAACCGCGCCAATGATGATGCAGGGGGTAGATGTTGCCCTGCCCGAGACCACATCACAGCCGCTTATTTCAGAAAAAGAGCATCTTATCATTACCATCAACAATAAGAATCAGGTATTTATCAACGACTTTCAGGTTGCACTTGATTTTCTTCAGGAAAAACTCAAAAAAATTCTTGAAGGTCGGGAGGACCGGGGAGTCTACCTTCGGGCTGACAAGGAAATACCCTATGGATTTGTTGTTCAAGTCATGTCCGAAATAAAAGAGGCCGGTGTTGAGAAGCTGGGAATGGTGACGGAGCCGATTCGTCAAAAAGATGAAGGGAAAAAACCAAAAGCAAAAAGCTGATGAATAAAAGCATGCATTCAAATTCTTATTTTTCCCAAGATAAGGAATACGAACGCAGGACATTCTTTTTAAATTTTAGCGTTTCCTTCATTTGTCACCTGATCCTTTTTGTGATTCTGATATTTGCTCCGGGTTATGCAACAAATCGAAGGCCTTCTCTTTCAGTTATAAATGTCAGCATGGTTTCCTTGCCCGCCCTGAGAAAATCAGCGGCTCCGGACAATCGGCAGCCCGCAGAACTTAAAAGACAGGAAACAGAGAAAAAAAACGCTCCGGTTGACGAGGCTGCTTCAAAAACTATTCCTGAAACCGTTCAGAAGCCCTCAAAAGCGATTTCTATTGCGCCCAAAAAGAAGAAAATAAAAAAATCACTTAAAAAAAAGACCTTTAAGTCTGCTCGTGTGGTTAAAAGCGCAATCACCCAACTTGAAAAGAAAGTTGAAAAATCAAGGCCCGATCAGATCAGACAGGCGATCGACCGTCTCAAGGATCAGGTAAATAAAACCGGACCCAATGACCGTAAAACCCATGAAGATGGAAAAAGTCCGGGAATACCCGGCGAATCCGGGTCCGGCAGTAAAAAGGTTTTGGAATTAATTGATATATATCGCATCGAAATTGCGTACCAGATTCAGAGAAGTTGGGCTTTTTCCGAACAGCTGGCCGGGGGGCAAAAAAATCTTGAGGCGTATCTGGCACTCAAAGTTATGCCAAACGGCGAGATAAAAGATATATGGTTTGATAAAAGGTCCGGGAACAGTTATTTCGACGAATCCGCCAAAAAAGCTATTATGAAATCAAATCCTGTTCGTCCTCATCCGCCGGGGGTGACAAAGCCCTATGTAACTGTCGGCCTGAGGTTTACACCCGAAGGGATAAAATAGGGTTGTATTTGCAAAAGCCTCAAAGGACAAAATGAAAAATTGCTTTATTAAAACCATATGTTTGATTGTAATAGCATCTTTTATGATGGTTGGCACGGGTATATGCGGGGCAGGATATGATTATATTGATATTACCCATCCTTTTTTACGAAAAATTCCAATTGCAATCCCTGTGTTCAAGGAAATTTCCCCGGGCGACGACACAAAGCGCTTATCCAGAACGGCATCTGATTTGCTCGCTGAAACGTTGGAATTTACAGGCTATTTCAAAATCCTTGACCGTGACGCCTTTCTTGTGGATATGCAAACTGTGACCTCTTTGGCAAATGTAAATTTTTATAACTGGACCAGTATCGGAGCAGAACTCCTGGTGACCGGGGGGGGGCTGATTCAGGACAACCAGGTGGAAATGGAGCTTCGACTTTATGACACGTTTAAAGAAAAATTACTGGTCGGTAAAAGATACAAGGGATTAATCAAGGATCAGAGAAAAATAGTTCGCCGTTTTTGCAGCGAGATTATTTTTTTTCTGACCGGGGACAAAGGGTTTTTTAACAGTGAGATTGCATTTATTTCCAAAAATTCGGGAAACAAGGAAATTTATATATGTGAATTTGACGGATACAATCCCAGGCAGATAACGCAGACAAAAAGTATTACCCTCTCTCCGGCATGGTCATCCGACGGGGAATGGCTGGCGTATACGTCATATGCAAAAGGTAAGCCCGATCTTTACTTGAAGCATTTAAAACAAAAACGCGGGGCTGTGATTTCAAAAAAAGGAATCAATATCACACCTGCGTGGGTTCCCAACCAATTTGCTCTGGCAGCGACCCTTTCATTTTCAGGTGACCCGGAAATTTATCTATTGACCGGAACCGGGAAAATTATTAAAAGGTTAACAAACAAAAGGGGTATTGATCTGTCGCCCACCTGGTCCCCGGACGCCAAGCATATGGGTTTTGTTTCAAAAAGATCCGGAACACCCCAGATTTATATTAAAGATATATCTTCAGGAGAGGTAAAAAGATTGACGTTTCAGGGACAATATAACACACAGCCCAGCTGGTCGCCCAAAGGGGACAAACTGGCCTATGCAGGGATGGGAAACGGCCGAAATGATATCTTCGTGATCGGTATTGACGGCCAGGGCCCGATTCAAATGACACATGATCAGGGCGACAACGAGGCACCTTCATGGTCGCCGGACGGAAGCCTTATCGTGTTCAGTTCTACACGGGAAGGGCCTTCCAGAATCTATGTTATGACTGCTTATGGAACCGACCAGAGACGATTACTTGTCTTGAAGGGTGAGCAGACAGAACCGGATTGGTCACCCAGAATGGTTAATAATTAATAAAAAATTTTTGATAAAAAGCACAAAATTTACAAACCCAATTAACAGGAGGAAAAAATGCGAAAAAACTTATTAATACATTTGGCCATGGTACTTGTAATCCCCGGATTACTGTTCACCGTTTCATGTGCAAAAAAAACCATCCGGTCTGAAACTTCTTTAACGCAACAGGCCGAAGATGAAGCGGCAGCCAAAGCGGCGGCAGAGAAAGCAGAACAGGAAGAGTTGGTACGGCAACAGGCCATCGAAGAGCTACGCCTTCAGGAAGAAGCGGAACGTAAGGCCGCTGCCCGAAACCTGTTTTTAAATGAAGATATATTTTTTGAATTTGACAGTTCCGTTCTGCTTGCCGAGGCACAGGTAATTTTGAAGAAAAAAGCGGAATGGCTGATAAACAATCCCGATGTGACTGCAACCATTGAAGGACACTGCGATGAGCGGGGTACAAATGAGTATAACCTTGCGCTGGGTGATCGGCGTGCTGCAAGTGCCAAGACCTTCCTGATGGATCTCGGTATTGCAGGATCACGACTTAACTGTATAAGCTATGGCGAAGAACGCCCTGTGGACCCCGGCCATAATGAAGAAGCCTGGGCAAAGAACCGGAGAGGTCACTTTACAATAAACTAAACGTTTCGAAAATTGTATCCCGCTTTAAGCGGGAAAAACAAATTGATTTCGAACCGTAACCCCTTATAAAACAAAATGGGGCAAATCCCCTTGTGTTTAATTTTGCCATGAAAATTACACCGATAGTTGTTTTTTTGTGCATGATAATTTTATGCGGCTGTGCGTTGCAGCGGGATGTGATTACCCTCGACAATCGCCAGGCTTTGATTGAAAAGCGTTATCTTGAATCTCAGCAAAAGAACACGGAACTGGCATCCCGATTAAATGCCCAGAAACAAGACAACCAAAATCTGAGAAGTAAATTTGCCGAGCAGCGTGCCATGATCGAAAGCCTGAGACAAGAACTACAAATCTTAAGCGGAAGGCTCGAAGAGACGGAATATGTATTAAAACAGAAAATAAAGACTTCTGAAGACTCATATGAAAAAAAAGAACTCCGGTTGGACAGAATAGACCGGACTTCAAGTGAGAATAAAGGCCGTATCGCACGTCTTGAGCAGTACCTGAATTTTGAGTCCACGGAACCCGATGTAACAGCGGGACAGACTTCGGGTATAAAAACCCATGAGCGCGCTGAAAACAATTTTTCAGAAGATGCAATTTATCATTCGGCAAAACAAGCATTTGATCAGGGTAACTATGATTCGGCCCTGGAAAAATTTCAAAAATTAATAAAAAAATATCCAAATTCTAAAAATGCCGACAATGCACAATTCTGGATCGGTGAAACCTACTATCATGAAAAATGGTATGAAAAAGCCATTTTAGAATACCAGAAGGTCATTGAAAAATATCCCAAGGGGAATAAGGTGCAGGCTTCGCTGTTAAAGCAGGGCTTTTCCTTTTTTAACCTGGGAGATAAAGCAAATGCCCGTCTGATCTTTACAGAACTGATTAAAAAATATCCAAAATCCAATGAAGCCCAGATCGCTAAAAAAAAGTTAAAGGGGATTTCTCATTAATGCGGGTTCCTGTATTCGAGTCGCCGGTTGCCGGATGCAAAAAAATAAAATCGTAATCGTTTGGTTCGGGTGTAAATCACGCCTGTTGGTATTGATTTACACCCGTTTAATTCTTTAAAAAAATCCATTCCAAACAAGCTCGAGGGTTACACATAATCATTACCCGGAATCCGGAAAAGAGCATTACATGATAAAGGTTATCGGTATAGATCCAGGTCTCTCTGCAACCGGTATTGGAATTGTCAAGGGAACGGATCTTAAGGTTAAAGGCTTTTCCTTCGGCAGCATCAATACTTCAAAAAACCTTCCTTTGCCAGGCCGTCTCGATAAAATCTTTTCAAATCTTCTCCTTCTATTAAAGGATGAAAGACCCGACCTTATGGTAGTGGAAGACATCTTTTCCATGGTAAAGTTTCCAAAAGCCGGCATCACATTGGGAAAGGTTACCGGTGTTGTTCTTCTTGCAGGATACCAGGTTGACGTGCCCGTGACAGAGGTCCCGGTTCGCGAAGCCAAACAGGTGCTGACCGGAAACGGAAATGCAAACAAAATGCAGCTTGAAAAAGCGGTTCGGCGTCTGTTAAACTTGAAGGATCCCATTAAACCTTATCACGCCTCTGATGCAATGGGCTTAGCGCTTCTGGGCCTGTTTCGCCATAATAACGGTCTGTCGCAAAACCCGCGGCACAAAGCGTAACCAACGGTATCGCATGATCGGTTATCTTGAAGGCAAACTTTTAAAAAAAGAGGGCGACAGAATACTGCTTCTAGCAAATCAAGTCGGATATGAAGTTCTGCTTCCGGCAGTTGTAATGGAAACCTTCAGGGCAAAAAAAGTCGGTGACCCGGTTTCCCTCTATATTTATTATCAACAGACCGAACGGCAGCCAAAACCGGTACTGATCGGTTTTAATCTCGAGGTGGAAAAAGAATTTTTTCAATATTTTATTTCTGTAGAAGATATCGGTCCCCTCAAGGCGGTTAAGGCCCTGAACATACCGGTTCGTGACATCGCACGGGCCATAGAATCGAAAGACATCCATAAGCTTAAACAATTAAAAGGCATCGGCGACCGGACGGCCCGTAAAATTATTGCCACCCTTGAAGGCCGGATGAATAAATTCGCATTGATCCGTGAATTAGAAAAAATAAAAGTGCCTGTGGTCGAAGACTTTTCAAGGCAGGTTTTGGATGTACTTGTTATTCAACTGGGGCACAAGATAACCGACGCAAAAAAGATGGTTGCCCAAGCCATGAAACGGAACAGCGCCATCGCAACTCCTGAAGAACTCTTTGAAGAAGTATATCGCGGAGAAAATTTTTAACCCGATAAAGCGTCAAAAATCATGAACGATATATTAAAACATTCTTCCGACAACCCGGGACTTCTTGAAGGTTCATGTCTCCCTGTGGACAGGGAACCGGAAATACTCTCTTTGAGGCCTGAACATTTTTCAGACTATGTGGGTCAGACAGAAGTCGTGGAAGCGCTTAAAATTGCAATTGAAGCAGCCATAAAAAGAGATGAAGCGGTTGACCATATTATTTTTCATGGACCTCCGGGCCTTGGAAAAACCACGCTTGCGCATATTATTGCCAATGAAATGGGGGGCAATCTCATTACCACTGCCGGCCCTTCCCTTGAAAAGGGCGGCGACCTGATCGGCATTCTGACGCATCTTGAAGATAAAGACACCCTTTTTATTGATGAGATACACCGGACCCCTAAGATTGTAGAAGAATTTCTGTATCCTGCCATGGAGGACTTTGCCATCGATTTTGTGTTTGACAAAGGCATACATGCCCGCAGCCACAAATACCGTTTAAACCACTTTACCCTTGTCGGTGCCACCACACGGGTTGGTCTTTTATCCGCACCGCTGCGGGATCGGTTTGGTATTTTCAGAAGCCTGGATTTCTATACGGAAGATGACCTGGTTAAAATCATTGGACGGTCGGCTGCGTTACTTAACGTGACCATTGATAATCAAGGTGCGATCGAGCTTTCCAAACGATCCAGGGGAACCCCACGGATTGTAAACCGGCTTCTTAAACGGGTGAGGGACTATGCTCAGGTAAGGGCGGATGGAATCATTACCCGAAAAATCGTTGAAAAAGCCCTCTCCCTGGAAGGGGTTGATGAAAAGGGGCTGACCCATCTTGACCGCCGCTACCTGAAAACAATTATTGAGTTTTATAAAGGGGGTCCGGTGGGCATTGAGGCCATCGCCGCAACCCTTCAGGAAGAAACAGATACACTTGTGGATGTCATTGAACCCTATCTTTTAAAAATCGGGATGGTTACGAGAACCTCTTCAGGAAGAAAGGCTTCACAGGAGGCATACCGTCATCTGGGGTTCAGCTCTCAAAAAAGAATGTTTCAATGATCGACCGTCTCGTTAAAAATCATCTAATGAACGGCAATGTCGATACTTACACTCCTGACGGACTTTGGCACTGAGGATGCATATGTGGGAATGATGAAGGGGGTTATTCTGTCCATAAACCCTCAAGCGGTCATTATCGATATTACCCATCACATCGATCCCCAGGACGTCATCCAAGCCGCATACATCATCAAAGCTTCCTACAGATATTTTCCTGAGGGTACGGTTCATCTTCTGGTTGTGGATCCGGGTGTGGGCAGCGACCGCAGGATCGTGGCCCTTGAAATGATGGGCCACATTTTCCTTGCGCCGGATAACGGCGTGTTAACGCTTTTAATGGATGAAGGAGAAACGGATTCCATTGTCAGCGTCGAAAATACGCGCTATTTTTTAGAACCGGTGAGCCGGACCTTCCATGGCCGGGATATTTTTGCTCCTGTGGGTGCTCATCTATGCGGGGGATTGGATATAAAAAACTTGGGTTCACCCCTTGATCAACAAAACCTGGTTCACCTGAAGATATTAAAACCCTATATATCCGAAAATAGTCAACTTGTGGGAACGGTTGTATGGTTTGACCGCTTTGGAAACTGCATTTCAAATATTGACGCAGCCCTTGTTAAAAAAATGGATAAAAGCGGCTCCGGAAAAATGCTTGAAATCAAAATCGGTAAATATACAATTAAAGGGGTATCACTCAGCTATGCCGACACAGAACCCAAAAGGCCCCTTGCAATCATAGGTGGTTTGGGATATCTTGAAATTGCCTTGAATAAAGGAAATGCAAAGCACGCTTTGGGGATCGAAAAAGGAGAACCCATCACGTTAACCCCGAAACCTGAATAAGCAAGGTTGCACCAGGAGACGCATTGTGAAGAATGAATCCAAAGACTTTTCTATCATCGACAAGGAATTGACCATAGACGGCACGGTTTCTACAAAAGGACGGCTGATCATCAAGGGCGTGGTAAAAGGAACGCTTGTGGGCCAAAATGTGGTTATTGCCGAGGAAGGGGCTGTCTACGCTGATGCCAAGGTCGGCTCCATTACCATCGGAGGAATTTTTGAGGGAGAAGTCAGGGCGTTAAAAGAGTTGATCATCCTTTCAACCGGAAGCTGCAAAGGGAAGATCGTCTGCAAGGATTTTGTGGTGGAGACCGGTGGAATCTTGAACGCCCAAGTAACCTGCATTACCGCCAGGGACGATGATCCAGAGAAAATATTGTTAGCATCCGGAAAAAATAAATAGCCCGCCATCAATTTTTCCACCAGGAGGTTTTATGAAAGATTTTAGAACCATCAGCGCCAACACCCAAATTTGCGCGGTTATCGGTAATCCTATCGCTCACAGCCTTTCCCCGGCGATCCACAATGCCGCCATCGCGGAACTGAACCTGGATTTCATTTATGTGGCCTGCCGGGTCGAGGATGTAAAAAATGCATTGGCAGGTATGAGGGCGTTAGAGAATTTTCGCGGCATGAGCGTCACCATTCCGCATAAAATCGAAGCAATGAAATATGTCGATGACATTGCGGAGGCAGACCGCAGCATCGGTTCAATCAATACGGTTATCAATGAAAAAGGCAAGCTGGTGGGGTTGGGTACGGACGGGCCGGGTGCGTTAAAGGCCATTGGTGATGCGGGTGTGGAAATTGACGGCAAACATATTTTAATGTTGGGCTCGGGCGGTGCGGCACGGGCCATTGCCTTTACCCTTGCCCTGAATACAAAGCCGGGGCAACTTTCCATTTTGGATATTGACAAGCGGATGCTTGAGCAGTTGACGACCGATTTAAAGGCCGGCACGGATGCTTCCATCACATCCCGATTGCTGACCCAAAACTCTCTTGCCTCAGCAATGGACACTGCGGATATCATCCTTCATTGTACGCCGGTGGGTATGCATCCAAACCCGGATGCCTCCCTGATTCCTTCCGACCTATTTCGATCCGGACAGGTGGTCTTTGACATTGTCTATACCCCCCTTGAAACCAAACTGCTTGCCGATGCAAAGTCTCGCGGACTTAAAGTCATTTACGGAGTCGAAATGTTTGTCAACCAGGCGGTCCTGCAATTTGAACGTTTTACCGGTGTTGACGCACCGGTTGAAGTCATGCGTGGCGTGGTAATGGAGCATTTGAATTCATGAATATCGTATTGATCGGATATCGGGGTACCGGAAAAAGCGTGGTGGGAGAGCTTCTCGCCCTGCAACTTGACATGCCGTTAATGGATATGGATGCGCAAATCGTCAAAAAGGCACGCATGCCGATTCCGGAAATCGTGGAGAAATTGGGTTGGCCCGGGTTTCGCGATATAGAATCTGAAGTGGCCCGGGAACTGGCGGGGCTTGATAATATTATTATTGATACCGGTGGCGGGATTATCGAACGGTCGGAAAATATTGAGGCGCTAAAAATCAACTCCCGTATATTTTGGTTAAAGACTTCCGTGGATGCGATCGTCTCGCGAATTCAAGAAGACACCCAGCGTCCTGCCTTGACCGCCGGAAAGACATTTACCCAAGAAGTCGCAGAAGTCCTGGAGCAACGGATTCCCAAATACAAAAGCGCCGCTCAATACGAAATTGATACAGACCCGTTAACGCCCGATCAGGTGGCGGAAAAGATTATCCAAATCTGTCGCAAAGCATAGGAGGACGAGCCCGCCAACTCCTTCTCACTTACGGTCAGCGGATATTTTCTTTTTGTTTTAGGGTTGTTATTATATCCGCCAATAATGTTTGCCCTGCTTCCAGGGTGTTCAGATCATAAACCCCTGCCACAAACGCCCCGACCTGTGTTTCCATGATCTTTTGATGATAGGGCTCCTCGGAAACAAAACCGTACTTGCCAAAGCGGTCAAGGGGCCGGCATTTTTTACCGGATTTCAAAAAGAACGACCGGTGTTGCTCCAAGGCGTGCACCGCATCCTGAGGTGAGGCCAACATGGCAACAAAGGCCGTTACTTTTTGACCTTGGATGCGATAATTGCATACCATCCCCCTGTCCAAAAACGCATGTCCCAGTATGCCGCCGTTTATATAGCGTTCGGATCCGGCAATCCTATTCTTTTCAGGAAGATAGAAAAGCTCCGGCGGCGGGGTATTGTCGCCCGGCAAATGCGCCGCAATGCTTGCGGCCATGGTCTCGGCCATATGTTTTTCTTTTTCGCGAGTGATATAAGCCTGTATTTCAACAAAAACTCGATCTTTATAAAAAGCAAGGTAACCATCGGATCCGTCAGATGCTGCGCCCAAGTTCAAAGCGGATGCCCGGCCGCCTCTTTTGGACTGGAATACCCCGAACGCATTCAGTTTGTTTCCCATATCATAAATATCGATGGTCACCGTGTCTTTTCCGCCGGCAACGGATGTATAATTCGCCCCTTTCAGTTCAATAAAACCAAATGCAATAAAAAATTCGGCTTCCCCATTAATGTATTCATAGAGATTCTGGGGAACAAAACCATAGGGCTGTCCGTCTATCTGCCATTCCGGGGACGGCAGGGCCGACCTGAAAATCGGTCCGGGGACGGATTCAGCCCGGGGGGTGATGCAGGTTACGGCCAAAAAAAACAGAATCATCAAAAGAGTTATACAACAGCGCAAGGCCGGGCGAGCGGGGCCGGTTTCAGGTAAAATGAATATGGGCATGGCGCATTCGCTCCGATATTTTTATTCCGTTAATACAATTACAGGTGGGGGCTGTGCAGCCCATGCAGGCCAGGGCATTCTCCGCGGGCGAAAGTTGTCGGTAAGTGGCCCGGCCCAGGTCAAAGTCTTCATAGCCTTCCCAGTACATGAGACAGCGATGAATGGTGGAAATGTCCACCTGTTTTTTGCATGAAGAAATGCAGTTGCCGCACCTCAAGCAATAGCGATCTTTAACCGCATCATAATAGGCCGAAAGGGTCTTGCGGTCACTCCACCCGATTCTCTTCCCCATAACGCCGGCGTTTTCCGCAAGCTGCTGCCGGTTAACCATTCCGGGAATGGCACAGTCCACAAACCCGCAGTCAAGGACCCATTTCAACGCTGCCTGATGCGGATTGAGCGATAGTTTTGCTTCGGGTTTATAGCCGCCGGCCTGTGTCTTCATGGCAATAATGCCCACGTCTTTTTGACGCGCGCGTTGTAATGCCTGGATGTGTTCCGGGGGGCTCTTATAATTCAGTGTGGCCAGAAAAACATCGTAGAACCCGGTCTCCAAAGACCGGTCTACCGTATCCACGTAAGTTTGGCCCGTGGTGTGGAAAGAAATTCCCACAAAACGGGCTTTCCCGGTTTTTTTCATTTTTTGACAAAAACCCAGCATTTCGTCATGCACCGGCCACTCCGGATCGGTAATGCTATGGAGGAAAACCACATCAACATAGTCAGTCTGAAGCCGTCTTAAGCTTTCTTCCATCATGGTTTCCATGGATTTTTGATCGTTGAGCCGCTTGCTTCCAAACTGTTTATAATAAGGTGGGATTTTAGTGGCAATAAACACCTTGGATCTGCCGTACTGTTTGAGGACCTTGCCCAGCATGATTTCGTTATTGCCGTTCTGGTACCTATGGGCCGTATCAAAATAATTGATACCCATGTCCAGGGCTTTAAATAATACCGCAGGCTCGGACAGTCGCATTACGCCAAAGCTGAGCGCTGAAACCTTGAGGCCTGTTTTACCGAGGGTCCGGTATTCCATGGGCGCCGATTGATTGGAGCCAGCCCCTTTAGGGGGTTTCCCCCAGACATGACGCGCAGTCAGCGCATGCACGCCAAGGGTACTGCAGGTACACGTCAGGGTAAGATTTTTTAAGAATCGACGGCGGGTGAATTGTTTTTCTTTCATTTTGCCCTCCATAGTTTTTTTCATGATAAGGATTGATCGTCAAAACCAATAGCTATTTGGATTGAAGCAATTAATTTCTCTTTATATTTGTTCAGATCTGCGATGAGAAGGTTGATGTCCATTGTTTGTTCCAACTTGTGGTAATAATAATTTTTTTTTGGTTGTTGCCAAAGCCATAAAGGTATGTGTGTTGAATCTTCAGTGCCGGGCCAACGCCGGGCATCGCCTGACCCAAAAGCCGATAGGCTATTGAGATCAGAGTGAATGCTCATGTTGGGTGGAGTCCTTTAATGCCTTAGATATTGCGTCTTTTACCCATATATTTAAACTCTTCCCTTTTTTACGTGCTTCCGTCGTGATATTCTTATGAAGCTCTGGTTCAACGCGTACAACGAACTTGCCAGAGTAAGGCTTTTCGGGGTCCTCGCCCCGCTCGGCACAAAAATCCAGATAATCGTCAACTGAATCCTGAAAAGCCTGCTTAAGCTCTTTAACTGTTTCACCTTCAAATGTAATCACATCTCTTAAATTGATAACTTCGCCATGAAAGATGCTGGCATCATCATCAAATTCGACTTTTGCAAAATATCCTTTATATTCCATCATGTTTTCACCCCCGATTCTATTAAGAATCTTCGCACAGACTTTACAGACCCTTTGTTTGTCACTCGCTTAGGATGGGGCCGGTGAAAAACGGCACGAACGTCATTAAGTGCCACCCGCACACGTGACCCTTTGCCTTCGGCCACTTCAGCGCCAAGAGCTATAAATAATCCCTCAATATCTTTCCATGAAATATCCGAACGCTCCGGCTTCTCAAATATTTTCTGTAGAGTCTGTCGTTGCTTTTTATTCATAACAATATAGTATCATATATTAGTATCATGTCAACAGGAAAGAAAAGATATCTTTTGATTTGTTCACCCAACCAACAAAACACGCAGTTAGCGAAGTTTGCCTTTTATTAATAGGTGTTTAATGATAAAGCATGACCCTATGAAAACGGGGAATTGTCATCATGCTTCATTACTATTGCAAACAGTTTTTAGATTATTGCCGGTTTGCCGATTTATCAATACGTTCAATCCAGAATTTAAGCATCCGGCTGAATGAATTTAAAGCCTTCCTGAAATCTAAAAGAACCCCGCCAGCTAAAAAGATTATATACCAGCATCTGTTTAATTTTGTCGCCGATTATAAAGAATCCTCAGTCCACGTCAGAAAGTCCCGGGTCTGGACGCTCAGACAATTTTTCCACTTTTTGACGATTCATCAGCACATAGTAAAAATCCTGGTCCAAAGGACGAGACTTTGGTTTGCCCCTGAAAGAGGCTGTTTTAGTTAAAGCCGTACAAGTGAAAAGTGTCTAAAGTGATCTAAAGTGCCTAAAGTTATGGTGTCGCTGCGCTCCGCTGTTTTTATATAATTGACAGAATTCCTTAACCCTGGCCCAGACCGATCACCAATAGGCCATATTCAAAAAGGCAGGTTTGCAATGATGTATGGCCGATATCCATATACATGGACGAGTCGCACCAGGGCGGGCTTTAGCTCACTTTAAACTTTAGTTCACTTCAAACTCTTGCAGCGATTCTTCAGGCAGAGCCAGAGAACTCTGACCCCCGCAATGCGGGACAGGCATAGCCCAAAGGACCAGGTTTTTCAAGGCAAAATAAACCAACATATCACGGATGAATGGTTATCCCTGGCACTAAATTTCATTAGAGCCAGTCGCTTTTCGTATGGTTAGCGGATGGTATCCTATTAAAATGACGCTGCATTTTTAGCTTAACCATGAACTATGATTTGTTTAGGTCTTCATTTTATCCTTGGATAAATTTTTGATCCAAAGCAAAAAAAGTTTAAATTAAATTTGCTTATAAGCAAAAAACATTGACATACCAATAGGAAGTTCCCACAATCTTTACATGAAAAAACAAAGATATCTTACAAATTTTGTTATTAAAGGCGTTCGGGTTGTATCTGCGGATCGCTTCCTTGCAGGATTGATCTGAGCGATTTTTTACGAAGACTTTATAAGGTCTATGTCAGACTGCCCACGACTGTCGACCACGGTAAGTTGAGGGATAAAATTAATGAATAACACCCGGTTGGTTTATTCCACAGAATCAGGTCGAATTTGTCCTTCCTGCGGACATCCGGCTGCGAAATGCACCTGCAATAAGAAAAAAACCGCTAAGAAACAATCCATATATTCAAAGGATGGAATTGTAAGAATCAGGAGGGAGATCAAAGGCCGGAAAGGGAAAACAGTAACCGCTGTTTTGGGTCTCCCGTTTGATGATAAGAAACTACACCAATTTGCCAAAACATTGAAACGCTTATGTGGCACCGGCGGTACCGTAAAAGACGGAATTATCCTTATACAGGGAGATCACAGGGAGACTCTTTTGAAAGAGATCAAACAACAGGGATACACTGTAAAACTTGCCGGTGGTTAAGGTTCTTGAGAATTTGAGGGATAAAACAGAAACCTCGGCCTAAAAATACGAAAAAATCATACTCTTGACCGATTGCAACTTAATATATATTTTGGTAAAAGGTACATGAATCATTAAATTTTGTTTAGTATCCAAATAATCAAAAAATCTTGCATGATATTTGGCATTTCGCCTCAGAAAAGGGAATTTTTATCAATGATATATAAAAATCTCTGTGAGTAAATTCAGGATGTCCGGAGAATCACCAACCACTAAAATCCCGGATGAAGTTTTTTCCCGCAATTCCTCAGCCTGGCTACTTTGTGATTTTCTTGCTTTCACTTTAAAATCCTGCCCCAACTCATTTATAAGTCGCTCCTGCTTCTTTCCTACCCCAAAGTTTTTTATGAAAGTCCTATTCCTTTTCCTGTAGGTTCTTCTGCTGCAGCGTAGCTGTCCTCAACGCCTTTTTGATGTCTGTATTTTGAGGGTCAATGACAAGGAGATCCTGCCACAGTTTAATTGCCTCGCTGAGGTTGCCTTTTCGGTATTCCTGAAATCCCTGTTTGGAAATAGCCTTCTTGCAGTAACAAAGTTTTTCATTCAGATAGATGCTATTGAATGAGATCTCCTTGTCAAACCCCTTAAAGTGCGCGTAGTTTTTCAGCAAAACATCGTAGTTCCTGCCAGCGGATGCAAAGTCTTTCTCATCTAACGCCTTGCCGGCGGCTGTTGCTATATTCTTGATGCTCTTAACATACTCTCTTGCCAGAGATAGATCATGCGGGTGCTTTTGGTACTCGACATTGTATATGTCAATCGCCTTCTGGTACTCACCTGCCTCCATATGTTCTTTGAACAGATTGTCAGCTTGAGTTGATACTTGAATGGATGTCTGTGAAGAATCCTTCACAGGAGCCGATGTCTTAGCAGAATGTTTTTTGGCCAGGTTGGCAGCTTGACCGGAGGATGTTCGACTGGATGTCTGTGAAGAATCCTTGACAGGAGCCGACGTCTGAACAGAACTTTTTGGTGAAATCCAGCTTTTCATTTCCGCACACGACATGACGATGGGCAAGAGCATACTAATGAGGGCAAGCCGTTTTGAACCGCGAAGATTAGTCATCAGATGGCCCCCACAACAGAGAGTGGCGCATCCTGGACGTGGTTATTTTCCATCAGTTCAAGAAAGATAGCAACCAGTTCCGGACGGAACTGTGTTCCTGACATACGAGCAATCCTGCGCAACGCTTCCTCTTTAAAGAGGGCCTTCCTGTAAGACCGATTTGAAGTCATAGCATCAAATGCATCTGCTATGCTTATTATTGCTGCAAACAATGGAATATTGTCGCCAACGAGCCCATCAGGATAACCCTTGCCATTGTGCCACTCATGGTGGTGACGGGTGGAAGGGATATACTTGAATAATGATGGCGCCCAGCTAAGGATGGATGCTCCATACTCCACGTGTTTCTTCATCTCCGTATATTCAGCCTCGGTGAGTTTACCTTGCTTGAGCAAAATAGAGTCAGGTGTCTTTATCTTACCTACATCGTGAAATAAACATGCGACCTCCAGATCTCTCAGATCCGCTTTGGAAAGGCCTATCTGTTCTCCAATGAGCAGAGATAGCTGAGCAACCCGGGCGGAATGACCATGAGTATAGGAGTCTCTCGCGTCTATGGCTGCAGCCACCACCTTAACCATGGAAACGTAGGCATCTTCAAGATCACGAGCATACTTGGTGAGTTTTCCCCGCTGATCGGCTATCAATGCTGACATTTCATTAAAGTTACGTGTCAGTTTCCCCAGCTCGTCCTGAGAATAGATCCTGAGCGGATTTTTTGCAGTTCCATACTTCAATTCTTCCACACCCGCTGAGAGTTCCTTTATGGGCTTTATCAGGAAAGATGCCAGCAGCGAACTCGCGAACATTCCGAGAACGACAATGATTCCGAAGACTATCAATATCATGCTGCTAACTTTTCGCTGTGCTTCCAGTAGGATGGACTTGTTCATGCCAATAACCACGCTACCCAATGACTTCTTCATAAAGACTATGGGGCACAATATTTCGAAAATACTGCCTGATGAATTTGTCAATTCTTTTACAGTGGTCCCGTCAGCAGCCTCTCTGAAAAGCTGACCCTGGGCAACTGGTTTGGTCTCCCCGATCATTTCTGTCGCACTATGGACAACAGTCTTCATGTTCAGATCGATGATGGCTACATAGAGCATGTCGCTATTTGATGACTTCGCCTTAAAAACAAGATTGTCCAGGCCCAAGAGATCCTTCGACAAAAGGTTGTATCCTGCCGAAGCAGCAATACTCTTACCCACTGATTCCCCTCTTTTGATAATCTCATTCAGTATGTAATTGTTCATTATCTGGACCGTTACGATACTGAGAGCAAAAGAGGTACTTGTCATGAGAATAACCACAAAGAAAGCAATCTTGAATCGAAGACTTGCAGACCGATATTGCTGTGTCATCAAGTTCAATGCGGCCTGGAAGAACTTTAGGAGTGCTTGAAGATATGAAGTTGTTTTAAGTGCAAATAAGCGAAGGTCCGCTATCATGATGTTCTCTCATCATCACTGGCATTTTTCAAATTAGTAATACCTTATTTATCGGCTAAATATATGGAAACTTTAATTAAAATTACCAGATTTAAAGAAAATAAATTAAAAAAGAATATACCAATGCCTGGAAAATCAATAAAAATGTCAAAAATCCTCAGGCCGCCAATTCCGCAGGAAGAGAATGAGTCGGGAAATGGTATCAAATCTTGACGGGCTGTTGCCGAAACGGAAATCTTTTTAAGCGCTCATCGAAACGTTTTTTGTTCATAAATCTTGGCGAAGTGAAAGAAAAGCGACTCTAACAGTTTGAGCCCGAAGGGCGAGTTTTGAAATCGCCTGGAACGAGCCTTAGATTTATCAAAAATTTTTTAGCGCCGGCGACAAATAATTTGGGCAACAGCCCGTTGAAGAGTGAATAAAAATTTGACATAAATAGATGAGAGGTCGTGGCTAAATCCTTTTGATGTTTATCCAAGTTGTCCATCAGGCGCAGTTTGTTTTCCGAAGAGTTGATTACCACCTGTTGATATCTTGCAAATACCTATTTTCACATGAAAATGAGATGCGGCATAGAGGTATCTCTAAAATGATGCTCATTGAATTTTTATGACAGCCTGCCATAAAATCCTTTTTTATATATACCAAATTTTTGTGATATATTCAATTTCAGGTGGGAGGTGATTATGTGATATCCATTCCTGTTCTCAGCAAAAGTGATTTTGTTACGTTTTACTGCTATAGAACAAAAATCCGAGCAGGCGAAAATATCTTGTGTCACAAAGATGTATCTGAAAAAAAACCAACCTTCTGATCGGTAATGGAGACCACATGAATCAGCCATGTTTCAGATCGTGGGATAACTCCGACATATTTCACGTGTATCTCGATTGTCGATAGCTGCTTAAACGAAATTCCACAGGGATAGCCGTAAGGAACTTAAGCACATCATCTAAGACCTAAATTCTGCAAGCCTTGTATCTGCCGGATATACCCCGATAACGGGATCTTGGTTTCACCACGACAAGGCATCAATCGTGAAGCCGTATTGTAATACTGCAATCCATTGATACCGCAGTAGATCCGGTCGAGACGAGGCTCCCCAACGGTCATTTTTTTTCAATAGTTAACAGGGCAGGTGAAGAAAGAATAATAAGGAGACCTTTGTGCCTGCCCGCCATCGGCTTCGCATTAGGCGAGGCGGGCGGGTCTTTGTGTCTTTGTGGCAAATATTTTTGGTTCCAGCCCGTTCGCCTTACTCCGCTTGGCAGGAGGGCGGGCTTGTCCGGGTTAAGGGGTTACAGGAGGATCTTGTTGATCTTTTTCCACAGGTCCGAAGGCTCGGGCAATTTTTTTCCGTCTATGCTCAGCACCGGCACCGCCCCGATCAGAGAGTTTGTAATCATAATCTCATCAAAACTTAACAAATCTTCTAAAAACAATTTTTTGCTCTCTATGGTAAAGCCCCACCCGGTGAACAAGTTACAGACTTCAGTATCCATAATGCCCGGCAACACATGCAAAGAAACCGGTTTGGTTACAGTGTTGTCCTTTATTAGCAATATGTTGGCCGTATGGGTTTCTGATACCGTATTGTCCGGGTTTAATATCAATGCCTCGTCGGCGTTTCGGGCCTTGGCCCATTTTCCGGCCAGAAAGTAATATAAATAATTCAATGTCTTATGATCGGCCAACGGGGTTTGTCGCGGGTGCGGATATACCGCCAGGTTTAATCCTTTCACCTTTTTTTCTGCCAGGCGATGGGTATATGGCCGGGCGGTAACCAGAAGCGTATGATTAAAAGGGGGGGTTTCCCTGTCTCCTTTGGTGGCGATCATCTTTATGGCTGCGGTTTCATCGCGCAGTCTGTTTTGGACAATCACCTGATTGATAATTTCATCCCAGGTCAAATCCGGCGGTTTTTCAGCAAAAAGATGTTCCCAGGTATGGTTAAATCGATCAACATGCGCGTTGAGGTGCCCGGGGTTCCCCTGGTCAACCCTGATGGTTTCAAAAAATCCGTACCCGTATTGAAATCCCAGATCCGTAACCGGTATACCGGCCTGATCTAAAGGTTCGAGGGCGCCATTGAACCATACATAGTCTTTATTTACAGATTGTTTTTCTTTTCCTTTAAAAACCTCCATCAGTGTCCTGCCTTTATGTAGGGTTTCTTCATATTCATCCAGTGGATCAGAGTCGAATACAATACCCCCGCCCACCGAGAAAATCATTTGCCCGTTGTATATTGTGGCGGTTCGGATGGCTATGGATAGATCCATGGTGTCGTGGAAACTGATGTAGCCGATGGAGCCGGTATATATATGGCGCCGGTCAGGTTCAAGTTCGTCTATGATCTCCATGGTTCTGATCTTGGGACAGCCTGTAATCGACCCGCCGGGAAAAGTTGCCTTGAGAAGGTCAACGGAATCGCGGCCCTGATCCAGTCTCCCTTCGACGATAGATACCAGGTGATACACATTCTGGTAGGCTTCCAGTCTTTTGTGCTCCATTACACGGACAGATCCGACTCTGCAAACCTTTCCAATGTCGTTACGCAACAAATCGACAATCATTGAAAGTTCGGCATCATCTTTTTTGCTTTGTTTTAGCTCCCGGCCAAGCTTTTTATCTTCCAACGGTGTTTTGCCTCGGGGCCGTGTCCCCTTAATAGGTCTGGTTTCAACCTGTTGGCCGGTTTGCAGTAAAAACCGTTCCGGAGATGTGGAAACAATATGGTGGTTACCTGCATGAATGTATGCGAAAAAAGGGGCGGGATTGTTATTATAAAGTGTTTTAAACAAACTGAACGTATCCCCTTGAACATCCATTTCAAAACGCTGGGACATATTGACCTGATATATGTCTCCCGCTGCAATGTACTCTTTGATTTTCTTAATGGCATTCATGTAACCGGTCTGGGTGAAATTAGACTTAAATCCCCCGGCATCTCCTCTAAATTTCCCATATTCAGGCGGTCTTTTAGAAATGATACGTTTAAATGAATATAGATCATTCCCTAAATTGTTTTTTCCGGCAAAGTTACGTTCCGGTATACAAAGCCGAGTGGTATCATTGATTTTATCATGGACAACGATAATTGACGGCGCCATAAAATATAAATGCGGCAGGCAGAGCCTGTCTATGGATGTGCGCGGTAGTTTTTCCAGGCAGTCTTTAAGGTCATAAGCCAGGTATCCAAGGAGACCGGCATATATGGGTTTCGGCAAATCAGATGGGTCCCGGTCAAGATCATTCAGGCGGAAGGCTTTTAATATCATGCGGAGGGTATCAAAGGGATCGGCCGTAAAATCAAAAGTTTGATTTTCAACCGTAATGGTCATGTTACGACCCCGTCCTGAAAATACCAGCCATGGCTTTGCCCCGAGAATATGGTATCTTGCAGAATCAAGATCACCCCCGCTCATCAGAACCGTTGTACCGGGCATTGATGCAAACCGGGCTGAAAAATCGATAAACGGTTCGGACAGAGAAATAGGCTCGGTATAAATACCGGTTATATGTCCGGCGGCTTTTTTGATTTCTTCCATAATCAAATTAAATAGGACGCAGATTTTCGCAGATATACACAGATAATATTACAAGTTAGTTCGCTTCGCTCACAATTGGAATGATGGAACAATGGAATACTGGCCCCGGTGAAATAGAAAAAAGTTTCACTGGGTAAAAATATTGGGTCTTTTTTGCATCGCATTGAAAAAAATT
>Ga0315537_1001194_pt1 | contig 20409 bp, 20 predicted proteins | sample SalMarSW160270MG_FD_203091 | JGI IMG/M metagenome (GOLD analysis project Ga0315537, IMG submission 203091) | Salt marsh sediment microbial communities from the Plum Island Ecosystem LTER, Massachusetts, United States - Salt Marsh Sediment SW1602-70 ...
CTCTTTGACGTACGCCTTGCGTCCTTCCCAGTCAAGCTCGGTGACCTGGTACTGATCGGCATCGTGCAGATATATGGCTTCGGGATGCAGAAATATCGGGGCGGAATAATAATCGACTTCACCGATGACGCGATTATTATCCGACTGATTCAATATTACAAAATTTTCAGGCGAGGCTGACCGAAGGGATACTTCCTGAGCGGGATAAATCTCCGATGACCAGTGGTAACGACCTTTGGCTTCACGTAAAATATTCTGCGATTCGAGATAATCGAGAATCTCGCCGGTTCCGTCACTACGGAAATTTTCACCAGATGCCATCGGCAATTCAAAGCTGGCGCATTTTATGTGGCTGGAGCTGATTATCAAATTATCAGGGTCGATAATCCCCATTTCCGGAGTACGCCTGAGTAGATATTCCGGGTCGCTCGCCAGGAATTGATTGACGGCCGAACTATTGGCGACAAAGATAGTGAGCGACGTTCCGGAACGTCGTCCGGCCCGCCCGGCCTGCTGCCAGACCGACGCGATGGAACCGGGATAACCGCAGATGATGGAAACATCGAGGGCACCGATATCAATGCCCAATTCGAGGGCATTAGTCGAAACGACGCCGGTAATTGTACCATCGCGCAAACCGGCCTCGATTCTTCGCCGCTCATTGGGGAGATAACCGCCGCGATAACCGGCGACCTTGATATTTTTCCCGAATGGTTCGGCAAATGATTCTCTTAAGTAAGTCAGCAGGATTTCGACCTGCAGGCGAAAGCGTGCGAATATTATTGTCTGAATGCGCTGACTGATAAAATGTTTGGCCAGTTGGTACGATTCCCTGAGGGCCGATTTGCGAATTCCCAGTTGCCTATTTATTACCGGCGGATTATAAATCACGAAATGTTTTTCGCCGGTGGGGGCGCCGTTTTTATCAATTAGATTGACTTGTCGGCCGATTATTTTCTCGGCCAGTTCGGCTGGATTGGCGATAGTGGCCGAACAACAAATGAATGTCGGATGGGAGCCATAAAATCGGCAGATTCTTTGCAATCTTCGAATGACATTGGATAAATGCGAGCCGAATATTCCGCGATAGTGATGGATTTCGTCGATAACGATAAACTTCAGATTTTCGAACAACTTTATCCACTTGGTATGATGCGGCAGAATTCCGGTATGAAGCATATCGGGATTGGTGACGACGATATGACCGGCCGAGCGGATTAATCTTCGCGCCGTTTGGGGAGTATCGCCGTCAAAAGTGAAAGTCTTTATGTCGACGTCAAGGGTATCGATAATATCCGTCAACTCGGCCAATTGGTCTTGAGAAAGTGCTTTGGTGGGGAAGAGGTACAGCGCGCGTGAAGAATTATCCTTTAAAATATTATCCAGAACCGGCAGATTATAACATAGTGTTTTACCCGATGCGGTCGGTGTCACGATGACCGTATCGTTATTATTATGGACGGTGTCGACTGCCTCCGCCTGATGGGAGTACAATTTCCTGATTCCCCGAGCCTGTAAAATTCGAATCAATTTTGGGTCAAGATAATCCGGGAAATCGCAGTACACACCTTCACGCGCGGGAATAGTCTGCCAGTGAGTAATGTTCCCGGCGATTGCGGGATCGTTTTTGAAACTCTCAAGGATTTGAATCAGGCTCATGTTTATTTCTTGCCGGTTAGCTGGCGGATGCAAATATCGCAGAATTTTTCGCCTTTGTTGTCGATATCGAACATTTCCTGACTGTAATAGTTTATGCATTTCGAATTTCGGCAACTGCTGACCTTGAAAAGATGCGCGATATGGTGAACCGACTGTTTAAACAGGCGATTGTAGACTTTCATTTCATCTTCAGGCAAACCGTAAAATTCCTGCCTGATCTTCATCAGTGAAACGATGGCCGTTCCCAGAATAGCGTCGGAATGACCCAGTATCGAGGCTTCATCGGGAAGATAAATATCCTCTTCGCAAACGCCCAGGACGTATTCACGCGGATTGGCTTTGACACGTTCCAGTTTGGCAAGCAGTATGCTGGCATAGTACTGATTGCGAATGACATTATATGCTTCTTCGGGTATTTTCATACCCTTTAAAATATCCACCGAGCGGCCGAAAACCGGGCCGATGTTGGTAGCCAGCCGATTGACAAGCATGAAATCAACTTCACCCAGGGGTACAACAACTATTTTGGCTTTAACAAAGGGCATACTTTATTCGGCACTAAAGAAAATGCTTTTCGAACCGGTTGGTGAAACCTTGACTTCCATCCTCGCTCCGCACCTGGGGCACCATCCGACAAAAGCGTTACCTTTCTTGTTAAGATAAATTCTGTAATAAACGCGGCAACATTTAAAAATCACTCCTATATGCGGCCGTTTACGTGATTGTCCGCTATTTGTCTTTTGCGTTGCCAACGGAAATCTTTCTTTAAAATCCAGTTCTGGTTTGTACCTGATAGTACTCTTCCATAATATTCACCGAGGCCGAGGAGCCGATTCTATCAGCGCCGGCCCGGATCAGCTTTTCGGCCGTATCTAAATCGCGAATACCGCCGGAGGCCTTCACTTTTATTTTGCCTTTGGCTGCATTGTACAGCCGCTCGACGATTTCGACGGTGGCACTGCCAAAAAAGCCGGTAGCGGTTTTTACATATTCGGCACCGGCGTTTATTATAATATTGACCGCTTCAATCTGCGCTTTAGCGGTGATACGCGGAGCTTCGATGATTACTTTCAAAAGAATATTATCAGGCAGATTTTTCCGCACCTCGGAGATTTCTTTTTCCACCAATTTATATTCACCCATCGCCAGATAACCGATATTGGCTACCATATCGATTTCATCGGCGCCGTCCTCGACGCCCCTGACCGCTTCGGCCACTTTTATATCAACCCGATTAGCTGACAGCGGAAATCCGGCGACCGAGATAATTTTGATATCAGAGCCGGATAACTCCCTTTTGGCATCGATTACCCAGCAGGGATTGATGGCGATCCCGAAAAAATCATATTCGATTGCATCGCGGCACAGCGAAATTATATCCTCAAGTTTGGTTTCCGGATAAAGAATCGAGTGGTCGAAGTACTTGTTTAAATTGTCAATCATCCCGGTGTCTCACATTTATTTTGGCCTCAGGCCGGATTAATAGTCTGTTTTATTTCATTTAAAAAACTTTTGCCGGGAAAAGTATAGTCAATCTTGAAAATTTCCGCAAGAGTTTGAGCGATATCGGCAAAAGTCTCTCGCGCACCCAGATTGCTACCCTTTTTTATTCGTTTGTTATATGCCAGGAGAGGGACGTATTCACGAGTATGGTCGGTTGAGTTTTTCAGGGTCGGATCGCAGCCATGATCGGCTGTAATGATAAGTAAATCATCGTTATTTAAAATACCAATAAGCTCGTGAAGTTGATGATCGAAATCTTCCAGCCCGCGACCAAAAGATTCAGTATCATTGCGATGTCCCCAGAGCATGTCAAAATCCACCAGATTCGAAAGAATCAGACCATATTCGGTCCGAGACAATTCGTTAATCATTTTATTCATCACTTCACCGTTGTTTTTGGCTTTGACGGCTTTGCTGAATCCACGGTGGGCATAAAGATCATATATTTTCCCGATAGATATAGTGGGAATTTTTTGTCGATATAATCTATCCAGGATCGTATCGGAGGGCGGTTCGATTGAAAAATCTCTGCGGTTGGTTGTTCGGACAAAGTTACCCGGCTGCCCGATAAAGGGTCGGGCGATGACTCTGCCGACCGCATGTTCACCCTGAAGGAGTTCACGCGCAATTCGGCAGATTTCGTACAATTTTTCCGTCGGTATTATTTCCTCGTGGGCGGCCAGTTGAAAAACCGAATCGGCGGACGTGTACAATATTATCTCGCCGGTTTTCAAGTGACGTTCGCCGAGTGTTTTGATGATTTCCGTTCCGGATGCCGGGATATTGCCGATGGTCTTTACGCCGGCATTCTTTTCAAATTTCTCAACCAGTTTGGAGGGAAAACCATTAGGGTAAACCGGAAACGGTTGTTTTAGAATTACGCCGCCGATTTCCCAGTGGCCTGAGGTTGAGTCTTTACCGGCCGACTTTTCCGCCATCCGGCCATAGCAGGCTATCGGCGCGGCGGCCTTATCGATGCCTGCGATTGGAACAATATTCCCCAATCCCATTTTTTGGCAATGGGGCATCGTCAGTCCGCCAAATTCACGGGCGACATTGGGAATAGTGGCCGCGCCGATGTCGCCGTACCGGCCCGCATCGGGAAGCTCCCCGACACCGCAGGCATCAAGGACAATTATGACAACACGATTGAACATGCGCTTAATCTATTAAAAATGTCGAACGAGAGACAATAAAAAAACGGCCGCAAGACCGCCTGAGTATAAAAAGTGATTCCCGGATTACTTATGTGTTATATCGACGAGACGTGTCAGACTGTTTCGATCTTCATCGATTTTAAATGATGTTGTCTTTTTATTCTTTTTCTGTGTTCCCTCGCGGACCAGGTGTGAATCCTCCTCCTGCCGGATCATTATTCCTTCCGTATATGAAAAATAACTGACACCCTCGACTTCGATACGGTCAACACCCTTTACGGTCACGGAACCATCGCCCATTGGATTGGATCCCAGTGGGATCACGATATTACCTTTATATTCAATCACGGCACAATCATAACCGGCCTCACGGACAAACGCTTTGATTTTATAACTTGTCGTGGCCTCAGTCATGCCTTCATCAAGCAGGACTTTGTAGCTGTTGGTCCAGCTGTACCCCTCGGGGACGAGTTCATGCGGATAAATGGGAGCCGTTTGCTCGAATAGGCGGCGGTAGTACTTGAATGATTCATCCGAAAGATTGCTGTCGGGAAAAAACTCGATAATCTTGCCATCGGTCGCCATAATACATCCGGTTGTCCATTTAACCTGTTCTTTCTCTTCTTCGTCCGCCCGGGTGTACGAAAAAAGCAAGCGAGAAATATTACTATCAATTGTCTTCGTTACTTCCTGCGAATATAAAATGCGGCCGGATCGTTCATCGGTAATTGTCGTCTCGCCGTTTTCATTGACGACGGCCGAACTTTTGCTGTCATAGGTATAATGATAGACCTTATCGGCCGGAAACTTAAAAGCCAGCCGGACTTTTTTTGTTTGTTCGCCGCAGCCGGATAGAACAACGACAAGGGCTATGACAATCAATAGCCGATTAATTAATCTGCGAGTCATTATTATCCTTTCCATAGGCTGTATGGCTTATTCGGCCCAAGAATATTCCTTGTTGTCCGAAAGAGCCGGGAGAAGAGAGCAGGATGGAACTAATCAAAGCCGACCGCGAATTTTGTGCGGCAATCGATGATTCGTCCAAACGGGAGATTTTTGCGACCGGCCGGGACTCTCCGGTCTCGATACCCAAAATCGGCCATTTCGCGGACCCCGACAATACGATGGAAACGGCAAAAATGGCGATCGCGGCAGCCAGTGAAACGGTATATTTCAGGAATGAAATTAGCGGCCGTGAAGGTCTTTCATCGACGTGCGACTCAGGCTTTTCAATGGTTTTTGAAAGAATATTCGATTCGAGGTTATCCCAGTATTTTTCGCCGGGATCGGGCACCTTATCGACAGTCAATATGCCGACAAGTACTTCCAGCTGTTCCAATTCCTCGCGGCATCGATCGCATTTTCCAAGATGTTCATCCAGTACGGCGCGGAAATCAGGCGTCAGACGATCCGCCAGATAATCGTCGAGATAAGGCTGTATTTCACGACAGGTCAAGGAACACCTCAGCTAAAAGTCTTTGACAACCATTTTCGCAGTTTGCGTCGGGCGATATGCAGATTGGAACGAACCGTCGCCTGCGGGCACGATAAAGCATAGGCGATTTCGGCCTTGCTGTACCCTTCGATATCGTGGAGGATAATCGCCATCTTCTGTCGGGGCGGCAGTTTTTCAATTGCACGGTTAATCTCCAATAATATTTCTGCGTTCTCGAGGTCGCTGTCCGGTTTGACGATTTTCCCGGATAATTCGATTTGAACGTCCGGATGAAGGGCCAAATCGTCGACCGAAATAAATCCCTTTTGTCGTCTGCGAATTAAATCTATACAATAATTCGTTGCAATCCGCAATATAAAGCTGGAAAAATAAGAAATTGACTTCAGCTCATCTCTTCTTTTGTAAATCCTGACAAAAGTCTCCTGCGTAACTTCATCGGCATCAAGATGATTTCCCAGCATTCTAAATGCGACCGAATAAATTTTCTTTTTATACCTCCTGACCAGCTCGGCATATGCCTCCCGGTCTCCTTTAGCCACCTTTTCGACCAGATCCCTTATGTCCCGATTCATTCCTGTCCGGCCCGCCCGTCGGCTATCAAAAAGACGCCGACAAAAAGAGACTGTTTAAAACTAAATTATTGACACTCGGCCACTCAAAGATTATGATTTGTAGTTTTTATGTCAACTTATTTTAAGACAAGAGGTTGTCGAACGGAATGAGCGCGGCGGAAGATTACTCGAAATATAAGCATAAGTCTTTGATAGTCAGTGGGCTGGGAACTTTCATGGGGACGCTTGATTCCTCGATTACCAATGTCTCGCTACCGACTATCAGCCGCGATTTGCAGACGACCATCGAATTGGTCGGATGGGTGATTCTGGCCTACGGGATAACACTTTTTTCGCTATTGATGATTTTCGGAGTGGTTTCGGAGAAGAAAGGCTATCAGTTTTCTTATAAATACGGATTCGCCGCTTTTATGATCGGTTCCATTCTCTCGGGACTGTCACCCAATATATATTTTTTAATCGCTTCCCGCGTATTACAGGGAATCGGTGCGGCGCTTCTAATAGCAGTCGGGCCGGCCTTAATTACGCGCAGCTTTCCGGTGTCGGAGCGGGGGAGAGGTTTAAGTATAATCGCGATGGTAGTTTCGGTCGGTCTTATGTTGGGGCCGCCTCTTGGCGGTTTTATTATCGGGCTGGCGGGCTGGCGCTGGATATTTTTCGTCAATGTGCCGGTCTGTATTTTCGGATTATATTTTACATTTCGTTATATCGGCGACTTCCCGATAACCGATCCGCATAAAAAGATAAGTATCGGCGGCGTCGTCAGTCTTTCAATGGGGCTTTTATTACTGATGGCGGCCTTGCTGCTGTACAGCCGTCAGGTTTCTGAAATGATTTTTCCGATTGGAGTGCTGCTGATTTCCTTCCTGGCATTTGGCTTATTCTTTTATTTCGAGAGCAAACCGGAAACGCGTTTGATCGGCCTCGACATTTTTCGCAATCGAGTTTTCACTTTCTCCGGATCTGCTATGCTTCTGGTTTTTATTTCATCGATTTCGGTTACAGTTTTGATTCCGTTTTATCTGGAGGAGATAAAAAATTTAAAACCGCATCAGGTTGGTTTATTTTTGATGGTCATTCCGGTTTGTAGTTTCTTTATTGCACCTCTGGCGGGGTATTTATCGGATAAAATCCAGGCGGTGTTTATATCCTCATTCGGGGCTTTACTAATGGCGGCCGGGATTTATCTGGTGAAGGGATTTCTCCCGGGGACATCGTTGACGAGTATCGGAGTGGCAATATTAGTTATCGGGATCGGAATGGCCTTCTTCGGGACGCCTAACACGTCGGCTATCATGGGATCGGTCAAAAAATATCAACTGGGCTCGGCCTCCGGAATACTGGCAACCATCCGAACGCTTGGAATTTCATTGGGGGTCGGATTTTCGGTAGAGATTTTCAGCTTTTATCGGGATAGTTATTCCGGTGAAACTCTCAGCGGCAGCGAGCCATTTATTTATGGTTATCATTCGGTTTATCAGATCATATTATTCGTCATAATTCTGGCCGTAATTTTCAGTCTGGTACGGGGGAAAAACCTGAATAAGGCCACGTAGCGGTTTAAAACAGTTGACAAAGGCTTTTTTCATACTATCTTGCGAAGCTGATTTAATTTAAGCCTGGTAAATAAAATGAATTCGATGACCGGATTTGGAAAGGCGGACCTTAGAAAAGATAAGCTGGCGGTGTCGGTTGCCATAACATCGGTTAATGGCCGCTTTCTGGAATTCACATTGCGGCTGCCGAAACAACTGGCTTTTATGGAACCGAAGTTTAAAGAACTGATTGCCTCCAGCATCAACCGGGGCAAAATTACTCTGACATTAAATTATGAAGATTATGGCCTGGGTGTTGATAAGTTGGTTATCAATGAAAAGATGGCTGATGAATTTTACCGTCAGATCAATCATTTGAAAAAGAAATACAAGTTGCAAGGTACGATTGATATCGGCCATTTTATGGGCTTTCCCGAATTATTCAGGCTTGAAAAAGTCGACGAACTTGAGCAGAGGATTTGGCCGACCGTGAAAAGAGCAGTAAAACTGGCGCTCAATGACCTGATCGCCATGCGTCAGAGGGAAGGCGAAAACCTGAAAAAAGATCTGGCTTCGAGGTTAAAACAATTGTCTGCCAAAATCGGGGAAGTTGAAAGACAGGCGGCCCATAATATCCCCATATATCGCGAAAAACTCACCAAAAGAATCACCGAGGTGATGGGTGATAAATCACTCAACGGGTTGAGACTTGAGGAAGAAGTGGTCTATCTGGCCGAAAGGTCGGATATTACCGAGGAATGCATCAGATTCGAAAGCCATTTGAAGCAATTCGAAGGTGATTTAAAAAAACGTGGTCCGGTCGGTAAAAGGCTGAATTTTATTCTCCAGGAGTTAAATCGCGAAACAAATACCATCGGCGCTAAGGCCGGCAACACGAAGGTTGCCCGGCTGGTCCTGTTGCTTAAAGAGGAAATTGAGAAGATACGCGAGCAGGTTCAAAATATCGAATAATCAACTATGCCCGGCAAAAAGATAAAAGGTAAAATCATTATAATTTCATCTCCGTCGGGTGGCGGGAAGACCTCGATTTGCAGGGGCTTACTTCGGCGAAACAAAGACTGGCGTTTCTCGGTATCGGCGACAACGCGACCCAAAAGAAAAAACGAACGGCACGGCCGTGAATATCTTTTTATGGAATATGCTGAGTTTAGAGAGCATGCCGGCAGAGGATATTTTGCCGAATGGTGCCAGGTGCATAGATATTATTACGGGACGCCGCGTAAACAACTTGAGGATACTCTTTATAAAGGTGGCATTATTTTACTGGATGTTGATGTCAAAGGAGCGGCCAAGTTGAAGAAGGCCTATCCCGAGGCGGCCACGGTGTTTATCTTGCCGCCCAGCAAGACGGAGCTAAGAAAGCGCCTAAAGCGGAGGGGAACTGAGGACGATAAGCATTTTAAGATACGACAGAAAAGAGCCTTAAGCGAAATGAAGCTTTATAGGAAATTTGAGTATACCATAGTTAATAAAAATCTAAATACTGCCGTTAGAGAAGTGGAGATGATAATAAAGACGCTCCACTGCCGCAAAAACAACCTTGATTTGGAACAAATCAACCGGATTGTCGGTTAATTCATTGACGTTCATAGGAGGCGTTATGACAAAAATCTCATTGGAGGAATTGGATAAGTTGACCATAAACAGATATGAAGCGGTTCTAATCGCCGCCCAGCGGGCGCGCCAGGTAAACGCGATGCGTTTGGCCCAACTCGAGAGAATGGCTGAGGAAGACGTAACAATCGACGCCCGGAAAGTGACATCGATTGCGCTCCAGGATGTAGCGTCCGGCAAGGTGAAGTTTCGCCGTATCGAGGAAGAAGAAAAGTAACCGGAATTTTTAAATGGCCAAAAACCTTCTGATAGTAGAGTCACCCGCCAAGTCGAAGACCCTCAAAAAATTTCTTGGTCGGGATTTTGAGATTCAGGCGACGATTGGGCATATCCGCGATTTGCCCAAATCGAAACTGGGTGTCGATACCGACAACGGATTTAATGTACAATATGAGGTTATCAGCGGTAAGGCCAAAGTAATTAAGAAGTTAAAAGAATCGGCAAAAAAATCAAACATTGTTTATCTGGCCCCCGATCCGGATCGCGAGGGCGAAGCGATTGCCTGGCATGTGGCGCAGGAACTCAAAGGGGTTAAAAAAATCACCCGGATTACATTTAACGAAATTACCAAATCGGCTGTTTTGGGGGCTCTGGAAAATACGCGTGATATTGATGAAAATCTGTTTAATGCCCAGCAGGCGAGACGGGTTCTGGATCGATTGGTCGGTTATAAAGTATCGCCGTTTTTGTGGAAAACAGTGACCTATGGTCTGTCGGCGGGGAGGGTTCAGTCGGTTGCTTTAAGGATCATCTGCGAGCGTGAGGCCGAGATTGAAGCCTTTAAAATTGAAGAGTACTGGGAAATCAGGGCGCTGCTGGCTGATAACAAAAAAGCGCAAATTATTTCGAAGTTGGTCAAAATCGATGGCGAGAAGCCGGAAATAAAATCCGAGGCAGATTCGGATAAAATCTGCGAAGATCTAAAAAAGGCCAGCTTTATCGTCGATTCGGTAAAAGAGGCGGAGAAAAAAAGAAAGCCATCACCCCCGTTTATTACCAGTACGCTTCAACAGGATGCCGCGCGCGTATTCCGTTTTTCACCAAAAAAAACGATGATGATCGCTCAGCAACTTTATGAGGGTGTAGAGCTTGGTGATGAAGGTCCCACCGGGCTGATTACGTATATGCGCACCGACTCGACACGCATAGCCGAATCAGCCTTAAAGGCGGTTCGTGAATATATCGGAAAAAACTTCGGTGACGCGTACCTTCCCAAGACGACGGTCAGATACCGAGCAAGGAAGGGCAGCCAGGATGCCCACGAGGCGATTCGCCCGACTTATCTGGATCACCCGCCAGAAAAGATTAAGAAATATCTGACCAAGGATCAGTTGAAGTTATATTCGCTAATCTGGAATCGCTTTGTCGGCAGTCAGATGAAACCCGCCGTATATGATACAACTTCCGTGGATATCAGTGCCGGTCGTTATTTGTTTCACTCACATTCACAGTCACTGAAATTCGACGGTTTCCTGAAAGTATATCAGGAATCGAAAGAAAACGGATATAATGGAAATAATGGAGAGAACGGCCTGGTTGACTTTATCCCCGACGTGAAAGCCGGTGATAGACTTTCCCTGATCGAATTAACACCATCGCAGCATTTCACAAAACCGCCGGCCCGATTCACGCAGGCGTCGTTGGTGAAAACGCTGGAGGCGGAAGGCATCGGACGACCGTCAACATATGCAACTATTATCTCCACCCTGCTCGACCGCAAATACGCCGATTTGAAAGAGCGCTCTTTATATCCCACCGAACTGGGGCGGACCGTCAGTAAAATATTGAGTAAATATTTTCCTGCGATATTCAGCGTTCGCTTCACGGCCGATATGGAAAACGATCTGGATCAGATTGAAACGGGAAAGAGTAATTGGGTCGACGTTGTCCGGCAATTTTATGTGCCGTTCGATGAGAGTCTGGAAATTCTGTCATCCAAAGAAAAAGAGATTAAGGAATCGCTAACCGAAGCAACCGATGAAAAGTGCGAGAACTGCGGTTCACCGATGGTAATCAAGTGGGGTAGAAACGGCCGTTTTCTGGCATGCTCGGCCTATCCCGAATGCCGGACGACAAGGCCGCTCGGGGGCGAAGGAGAGGCGCTGGAAACCGATGAGAAGTGCGAAAAGTGCGGGTCCCCGATGGTTATCAAAACCGGTCGCTTCGGCAGATTTTTGGCCTGTTCGGGATATCCGGGATGCAAAAACACGAAACCGCTTCCGACCGGTGTCAAGTGCCCCAAAGTAGGTTGTGATGGCGATGTCGTTGAAAAACGATCCCGCAAAGGGAAAGTGTTTTACGGATGCACAAAGTACCCGGGCTGCGATTTCGTCAGTTGGTATAAGCCGGTTGATAAGGTTTGCCCTAATTGTTCGGCCAACTATATGGTCGAAAAGTTCTCCCAGAAAAAAGGACCGTATCTGGCATGTATCACCTGTCGGCACAAAATCTATCTCGAAGAACAACCGGCGTAAATCGTTTTGTTATATAAAAGACATTTCCAGAATTAAATTGACCTCGATTATTTAATAGGCTATTATCCGGTATGCTTAAAGAAGCGCTCGGAAAATATTTGCGATTTCTTTCGGAAAAAAGACAACTTTCCCCCGGAACGATTGATACCTACCGAATCAGCCTGACGCCATGGGTGAGTTTCATGGAAAAAGAGTATGAAAACACGCCGCCGGCTCCGAAAACAAATGCTATTTTATTGCGGCAGTATCTCTCCAAAAGGAGGCGGGAATCGATTTCGATAAGAACTCTGGCCGGGTTTATCTCGACCCTGTCCGGTTTTCAGCAATTTCTGGCGTCGGACAAGAAATTTGCGAAATATTTGTGCAAACTCAGCCGGTTAAAATATTCTGAAAAAATCCCGGATTTTCTGCCCCAGAAAGAGGCTGATGAGCTTTTTGATCTTCTGGAAAAAGACGGTTATCCGGCCTGGCGCGATTATCTGATGGTATTATTGTTTTATCTGACGGGGGTCAGGCGGGCAGAGATGGCCCGATTAAAGGTGCCGGATATTGATTTTAAAAAGTGCATCATGTCGGTCATAGGCAAGGGGAACAAACAGCGGCTGGTGCCTTTTGGCGGTACCATTCTGGATGAGATGCAATATTATATGACCTTAAGAGACCGTTTTTCCGATAGCACTAAGGTCGATCGCGGATTCATGTTTTTGAATTATCGCGGTGAACCGCTGACAGTCCGCTCGATCGACAGGATTGTGAAGAAATACTGCGCGCGGTTGGGGCGGACGGTCACACCGCATATGCTCCGGCACAGTTTCGCGACGCACATGCTCGAGAACGGAGCCGATATTTTCGCCATAAAAGAAATGCTGGGTCACAGTTCGCTGGCGACGACCCAGAAGTATACGCATATCACGACCGAGCGATTAAAATCGGAATATAAAAAGGCTCATCCGAGGGCCTGATGGAGGGTATCTTAATGAAAATACATTCGACGACGATACTCAGTTTGAGATATAAAGGTGTCGTTGCAATCGGCGGCGACGGACAGGTGACATTCAACGATACAGTCATGAAAGCGAAGGCGAATAAGATCCGAAAGTTGCATGAAGACAGGATATTGGCCGGTTTTGCCGGATCGGCGGCTGATGCGCTGGCGCTATTTGAGAGATTCGAGTCGAAAATTGAGGAGTTTTCCGGTAATCTCCCGCGCGCGGCGGTCGAACTGGCCAAGGACTGGCGAACAGATAAGTACCTGCAAAAATTAGAAGCTTTGCTGGCGGTGGCAGACAAGAAACATTCGTTGTTAATCGCCGGGAGCGGCGAGGTGGTCGAGCCGGATGACGGTATTCTTGCGATCGGTTCCGGCGGACCGTACGCCCTTGCGGCGGCGCGAGCCTTGCTGTCGACAAAACCGAAAATGAGCGCCGAGGAGATTGTCAGAGAAGCACTGACAATCGCGGCTGAAATTTGTGTTTACACCAATGAAAATATAATCGTGGATTCAATAAAATGATTAACGAACTGCATAAGACACCCAAGGAGATAGTTGCATATCTTGATAAGTACATAATCGGGCAGGACAGCGCCAAGAAATCGGTGGCGATTGCGCTACGCAACCGCTGGCGGCGTCAGGCGGCGCCGGAGTCGATACGGCGCGAGATTCAGCCCAATAATATATTGATGATCGGCCCGACCGGGGTCGGCAAGACTGAAATTGCGCGACGATTGGCGGAAATGGCCGGAGCGCCCTTTTTGAAAGTCGAGGCTTCCAAGTTTACCGAAGTGGGTTATGTCGGCCGGGACGTGGAATCGATGATTCGCGACCTGGTTGATCTGGCAGTCAATATGGTCAAGCAGGAAAAAGCGGAAAGGGTCGCCGAAAAAGCGAGGCAGAATACCGATGAGCGATTGCTGGATATTCTCCTGCCGCCGCCAAAACCGACACCGAAGCCGCCAATGACAGCGGGGGCAATTGAACTCGCCGCGATGCAGGAAAAGCAGGACACCGGGACGCGTGAAAAATTAAGAGAAAAACTGCTGGCGGGCAAACTCGACGAGCGTGTGGTCGAATTGGAAACACCGCAGGACAGGTTTCCCGTGGTCGAGATTTTTTCTCCGATGGGGATGGAAGAGCTGGGGATAAATTTTCAGGAAATGTTTTCCGGATTGATGCCCAAGCAGACCAAACGGAGAAAGGTCACGATCAGCGAGGCGCGAAAAATTCTATACTCGGAAGAAGTTTCTAAATTGGTGAATATGGACGATGTTATCAACGATGCTCTGGAGCGGGCGCAGGAGTCGGGAATTGTTTTTGTCGATGAGATCGACAAAATCGCAGGGACGAAATCGAAAGTGGGACCGGATGTTTCCCGGGAAGGCGTGCAAAGGGATATTTTGCCCATCGTTGAAGGCTCGGCGGTGATGACCAAGTACGGGATGGTGACGACCGATCATATCTTATTTATCGCGGCCGGGGCGTTTCATTCATCGAAACCGTCGGACCTGGTTCCTGAACTCCAGGGTCGTTTCCCGATACGAGTGGAACTGGAATCTCTGACCGCCGAAGACTTTGTCCGTATATTGGTCGAACCGGAGAATGCGCTCGTCAAACAGTACACCGCTTTAATGGCCTCGGAGGAGGTCAAGCTGATTTTTGACAAATCGGCCACAAAGAGGATTGCCGAGATTGCGGAGCAGGTAAATAAAAACACCGAGAATATTGGCGCGCGGAGATTGCATACAATAATGACAACGCTTCTGGAAGATATCATGTTCGAAGCGCCCAATAAGAAGAAAAATATCAAAATTAACGCGACGGCGGTCAATAAAAAGCTCTCGGAGATAATCAAGGACGAGGATTTAAGTCGGTATATATTATAGGATGTAAGACTTTGGGCTATCATGGCTGAGGGGAAATTCGTAACGGTGATTAACTGCATGGATGGCAGGGTCCAATTACCGGTTATCGAATTCCTTAAGAAAAAATATAAGGCTGATTATGTCGATGTCATTACCGAGCCGGGGCCGATTAAAATATTGAGCGATAATCTAAACAATACGCTTGTCGAATCAATAAAGCATCGCGTGACAATTTCTATCGAGAAGCATGGCTCGAAAGTAATAGCTGTTGCAGGACACTTCGATTGCGCCGGTAATCCGGTTGATAAAGATACACAATTGAATCAACTCGATGCTGCGGTAAAAATTATCGCGGGCTGGAATTTTGATGTCGAGCCTATCAGACTCTGGGTCGATGAGAACTGGCAGGTGCATCCGATTTAGTATCCTGTAGTTTTGTCGGCAGGGCAGAACCCGGGTTCCCCGGATTTATCGGGGGGACGATGTGATTCTGCCAATTGTTTCTATATTAATCGTGGTAAGGACCATTTTTTCCGTATATTGTACTATAATGTGCGACGACGAAATAAAACAGGACCCTGAATTCAAAGAGCGGGCAGGGGAAGAGGAAGAACTTGAGGGGGAAGGATTTGATGAGATAATCAAATTCACCATCCCCGGATTTATCTCGGCGATTACGGCCGGGGCGCTGTTCGATTATTTCGGATTTCAAACCAGTGCGATCGGGCAGTGGATAGTTCGGACACTCTCCGGTGAAGGGGAGTCTATCTTTGAGGGAATATATTCGATCCGAAAGCGGCTTTCGCGCGCGGCCGGGACAATGGCGGAAGCGTACGGCTGGGGGAAATTGCTGGGGATGTTTCTGCCATGGATTGTGGACTGGGGGAGTCGTTTAATGGGTGTCGACGTTTACGGTGTCGAGAGTTTTTATATACCTTACTTTTATGCACTCAGCGATCAGATGGGGGCGAATATTTCCGGATCGATATATCTTCGCCGCAAGGAAGGTTCATGGTCGGCGGCGTTTAAGAAATATTTTCGTCATCCGGTGATGATAACCAGTCTGTTGATTATTTTGATAGTCCCAGTTGGATTGTTGATAGTGCGCCTGATGGGATTCAGCCCAACAACTCAGAAGTATACAGCGCTGGAAACAATCGCGGCCAATTTATGCTGGTTGCCGCCCGTGGTGGGGTGGTTGTGGGAAAAGAGGCGGAGGTAATTTAATCCTTGTTGGCGCACGAGGACGTACGCCAACCACGGGTTTCTTTTTAATTGGCAAAATCACATCATTCCCCGATAAATTGTGGAATTCGGGTTCTGCCCTACTTTTACTACCCGAGATTCTGCCTACGATTTATAGACCTTTATATCCCCGAAGGTGGCGGCGGCGGAGATGAGGACTTTGTCGGTAGCGGCATCGTAGCCGTCGCTTTGCATTGTGATGCTTTTTGATATCCCCGACGCTGACCGGCCAAGAACATATAAATCACCGAAAGTCGTCGCGCCGTACGCCTTGGCCTCCATGTTATTCGGTACTATCACCGTTATATCGCCAAAGGTCGTCGAAACATGGACTTTGTTTACGCCTGATTTCAGTTTGGCTTCGGCCAGGTTCAGGCTCATATCGCCAAATACTGATGAAAAATCGAGCCCGTCGATTTCCATACCTTTGGTTTCAATATTGGCGTCGCCGAAAACACGGGAAGATGATCCGTGCATATTCAAAGTTGTTTGTTGCGAAAAGCTGTCTCTGTACCAGTTGACCTTACCTTTGCGGCTGGAATGCTGAATGATAAAAGCGATGCCGATAATAATTAAAATAATCGGCCATAGATTATGAATTAATCGTCGGGTGGAATAATCAAGAATTTCAAGATTGCCCAACAGGAAAATCAACCCGATTAAAATTATAATACCGCCCCAGAATTCTCGTCGGTTAAGCATAATATATCCTCCGTTATAGACAACTTACGCAATTTTGATAAATTTTGTTTCCCGGCGCAAGATTTAATTCGAAATGTGAATTAAAAAAATATCATAATCGCTTGTGCTTGACTTTATCCACCGATAGGTGTTATCTTCGGCCGATTTATGCAAGAATAAGGAAGGAGTAATTATGCCCAGATCATTAACCGAAATAGTCGATTTCAGTGCCGAAGAAGTCTATAAAATATTTGAATTATGCGGCGAAATGAAACGCGGGGAAATCAGCCCCAAGCCGCTGACCGGGAAATCGGTGGCCTGTATTTTTACCAAACCGTCGTTGAGAACCAGAGTTTCATTTGAAGTCGGCATCAATCAGTTGGGCGGCCATGCGTTATATATAACGGATAATGAAATCCAGCTGGGCGTCCGGGAATCGATTTATGATGCGGCCAAGGTTCTCTCGCGATTCGTGGGACTTATCATGATTCGCACTTTCAAGCAGTCGGATGTGGTCGGATTGGCCAAACATGCCGATGTCCCGGTGATAAATGGTCTCTCTGATCTGGTTCATCCCTGTCAGATTCTGGGTGATTATTTTACAATTTTGGATCATGGCATGAAGGATTTTTATAAGATTGCTTATCTTGGGGATGGCAATAACGTCGTTAACAGCTGGCTTAATCTGGCCAGTTTAATACCGATGGAGCTAAGAATCGGGACTTCCCGCCAGACCCCGCCGGACAAGGCAATTCTGGAGCGGGCCAGGCAGAGTAAAAAGAGCAAAATCATCCTGACCGATGATCCTAAAGAAGCGGTTGCCGATGCCGATGTACTCTATACGGATGTTTGGGCCTCAATGGGCCAGAAAGATCAAATAAAGGAAAAAGAGAAATTATTACGTAAGTTTCAGGTTAACACGGCATTATTAACCGGAGCCAGCCCCGATTGTGTGGTTCTGCATTGTTTGCCGGCGGAGAGGGGGAAGGAGATTACGGACGAGGTCATGGACGGCCCCCACTCGCTGGTTTTTGATGAGGCCGAAAACAGGCTGCACATTCAAAAGGCAATAATGACATTCCTTCTGGGGACTTAAAAGTTGCGGCCGGCCGCCCGGTTATTGCTGCCGCGAAAGGAGAAGCGGAATGCGCACAAGAAGCATTTTACCGGGATTTGGCCTGCTGTTACTGGCGGCGTTCGTATTCGTCATTGCCGGGTGCTCGGATGATAAGACACCGGCAACCAGTAATTTGACGCCGGGTTCGGAAACCGACCCCCAATTTCTGCTGATTCAGGATCAGATTAATGAGTACCTCGATTCGACTCAGAATGTCTTTTCCATTGGTTTGGAAAATATCAGCAAGTTACCGACTGATACGGATGAAGTTGTCATTATTAACGGTCCTCTCGGGCCGAATGATACGGCATTGTATTCGTACGCCAACGGCTGGCATGTGATGTATATTGCAAAGTATGCCCTGAATTTCGATGTTCGTTTCCGTGATTCTGTCCAATTCAAAAATGACGGCGTGGCTGTCGAGACACCCAATCCTCTTGATTATCTCCATTTCATCCGCTACTGGGTCTTTACCAGTAATCTGACTTCACAGACTCATACCGATATGTCGCGGTATATAAATCTTATATATGATAATCTCGATACCGATACGGCCTCAATCAACGGTACCAACAATTCCGATATCGCGTGGACTTATATCAACGGTGATACGACGATAACAGCGACCCTTGATATGAATGTAACCGTCGATAATATCAACGTTGTCCGATCCAACCTTTACGGCTGGGTTTCCGGATGCCCGTGCAGTGGAACTCTTGATATGACCATCGGCGAAGAATATGAGGCCACGGATGGCACCAACCAGGTCAATCTAAGCAAGGACTGGACGGTCACTATTGAAGTCGAAGATGGCGTCGCCACGATCGATATTGTCAGCGGAACCGAGACCTGGCATTATACCTATACAATTTGCCTGCTTGGTTAATCGCTTATATTGAGTAGCTATAAGCCCCGCTGCTATCCGGCGGGGCTTTTTATTTATTGACATATGGTTCCGTATGCGTAACATTTTAGCGTATGAAAGAGATCGCCAAATACTCGGGGTGTTTTGTCTGCGGTGAGCAGAACAAAATCGGATTAAAGGCCAAATTTTTTTTCAATAATGACAGGGCAGTGACCGAGTATATTGCTGAAAGACGTTTTGAGGGATACAAGAATGTTTTTCACGGCGGGATTATATCGACGCTGCTGGATGAAGTAATGATTAAGGCCCTATTGAGCATGGATATTTATGCAATGACGGTGGAGTTGAATATCAGATTTCACAAAATCGTGACGATTGGACAAAAGCTGAATTTTATGGGATGCCTGGAGAAAAAGCGCGGCCGGCTGTATCTTACCCGGGGCGAGGCGAAAAATGAGGGCGGCGAGGTGGTTGCCTCGGCTAACGGTAAATACCTCGAAGTTAAAGACAATATGAAAAGTATGTTGCTGGAGTCGCTGGATGATAAATGATTCCGCGATGAATAGCGGTGGCGACTCCATAAAAAGCCATTGACAAGAGGATTATAGAGCTTATTTTTAAATAGTTACCTGCATCGCCGCAAGAATTCCTCCCGGCACGGGAGAGTATAGGAGAGATAAATCATGTATAAGAAAATCGGATTAGCAACCGTGCTATGCCTGTTTGCCGCAATACCGTCAATGGCCGGGGACCTTTATTTACTCAAAATCGACAGCCGTGCCGATCTTGAGAAAGTCACGGAGATCGTGGATTATGCCCACGGAACGATCGACAACAGGTTTATTGTGGATCTTGACAAAAAGCAGGTTTCGCGCCTTAAAGCAGCCGGGATTTCGCTGGATTTGGTGGCTGAAAATATAATTTCGGATCAATATTATCTGTTAAGTAAAGTGAATCCGGAAATGAAATCGGCGCCGCTTTTTCCTGAACCGGTTTATTCGTCGGGGAATAATTATCTCGTGGCGATTGACAAATCGGATGCGGATGTTCTGAGGAAAAGCGGCTATATGGCGGTGCCTGTCGGGGAACGCATGACGCCGTTTTTCTACCAGCCGGCACTTGTTGCGTCAAAGTATCAGGAAGATTTCCCGCTTGATACGGTCGCGGACCTGGTCAATCAGGATTCTCTATACAGCTACGATACCCGTCTCGAGGCATTCCAGACCAGATATATATACTCCGACTCGGTGGATGCCGCCCGGGATTGGCTGGTGAATAAATTTCAGGAATTCGGATATACCGAAGTATATACAGATACGTTTTATTATAATTCGGAACCATGCCATAATGTAATTTGCTTTAAACAGGGAACCTCGGAACCGGATAAGTTAATAGTTGTCGGCGGGCATTATGATTCGATCAATGGTCAATCGGACCCGATGGTTTTTGCCCCCGGCGCTGATGACAACGGCAGCGGAACGACGACGGTTCTTGAGCTGGCGCGTATTTTTAAAGATGTCAATACACGGAAATCGATAATGTTTGTCGGTTTTTCGGCCGAGGAAGTCGGCTTGTATGGTTCGGCGGCATTGGCCGGCAGATTATACAGCACCGGACAGGACGTTGACTTCATGCTGAATTTCGATAT
>Ga0315537_1001198_pt1 | contig 20398 bp, 17 predicted proteins | sample SalMarSW160270MG_FD_203091 | JGI IMG/M metagenome (GOLD analysis project Ga0315537, IMG submission 203091) | Salt marsh sediment microbial communities from the Plum Island Ecosystem LTER, Massachusetts, United States - Salt Marsh Sediment SW1602-70 ...
ACTAAGGGACAAATTGGCAAATCAAACTCCTAAGAATCTAAAAGAATTGCTCAAACAAGGCATTGTTAGTGTAGCAAAGATTCCAGAAAAAAATAATTTTTCTGTATCTGATTTAGATAACTTAGATGCGTATACTCTTCTTTTGACAGACCATGATTATGCTTCCAAGTCTCCATTAATGTGGAACACATTATACGGACAATTAGGGTTAAATATAAGATATATAGTAATTGTAGCAAACCCAGAAAATGCAGAATTCATTATAGCTGTGTTAAAACAAGACCCAAAATATTTAGGAGGGGGTTTTGGAAGCGGATGGAAAGAACAAATGAAGCATCTTAATCAAGTTATTCCTCCAGATTTAAAATCAGCAAATATCCCTGTTAAAAAAAATGGGAAACTTTCAGCATATAATACAGATGCAAAAGGATTTGTTAAAAGTTTAGAAGAAAAATTTATTGAAACACACAAAAAATTAGAAAATAGCAATATAGTTATTTTAGGTGCAGGAGGTGTAGGAAAAGAAGTTGCAAGATTTATTGCAACAAAAAATCCTAAAAAACTAGTAATCCTTAACAGAACAGTTTCAAAAGCAGAAAAAATTGCAGAAGATATTAATAAAGAACAACAAGTTGCAGAATTTGGTGGAGAAGATAAGATAAAAGAAACTTTATTAGACCAAAACAATATCCCGGACGCAATAATTAATTTAACACAAAAAGGTACAGATGGCAAGTTAAAACAGTATTCTGCTTTTGCAGAAGTAAATGAAAACAATAACCAAGAATCTTTAGAAATATCTAAACAACTTAAGAAATTAAATTCAGAAGTTATTGTAGCAGATATAAATTTAACAAAAACTCCTCCGACAAAAACACTGGAGATTGCAAAAAAAGCTGGAATAAAAAATTTACTTGATGGTTTGGGAATGGTGGTTTACCAGGCAGCTCCAGCCTATGTTTATATTCAAAAAGCAAATCCTGAGCTTTATCTGAAAAAAGTCACAGAAGAAGAAGCTTTAGAAGTTTTTAAAAAGGCTATAGGTTTAAAATAAAAATAAGATGGATTTAGAAAAAGAGCTATCAGAATTATCAGAAAAATTAATCCTTCCTAATCTTGATTATAGCTTACTAAAATTATTTGGGATTTTAGAGGAGAATTTATCTTCAGAAGAGTTTTCTGAAATAACACATTCAGACACAGGACAGGAGGAAGGATTTAATCTGTTGATTAAAAAATATCCGCAAGTAGCAAATTTGATTAAACAAGCACACAAAACAATATTTTCTTATGAAGCAGAAGACAATCCAATAGAAATTAAGGAAAATAAAGATATAGAAAATGCAATAATACTTGCTGGGGGAATAGCAACAAGGTTAAGGCCCATAACTTATCTTTTGCCCAAGCCTTTACTACCAATAAATGGAAAAACACTAACAGAGCATGTGATAGATGTAGTTAAAAGACAGGGGATTAAAAATATAGTTTTATCAATAGGGCATGAAAGAGAATTAATTAAAGAGTATTTTAAAGACGGCTCTAGAGTTGGGGCAAACATAACTTATGCAGAAGAAGTTAAGCGTTTAGGAACTGCAGGACCTTTATTTTTAGTAGATAAACCAAAAAAACCTTTTGTGATGATTAATGGGGATAACTTATTTGACCTAAATATCGGCGAAATGTTTTCTTTTTTTAAAGAAAACAATGCTATAGGGGTCATTGCACTAACTCCTGTAAACAATCCTTCAAGAGGAGGGGCTGTCAAAATGAATGGAGATAATATAGTTAGGTTCTGTGAAAAACTCTCTCATGAACAGGCAGAAAAAGAAATTGGAAAACCCCCCTACTGGCTTAATTCAGGTTACTATATTTTAAGTCCGGAAGTATTTGATTTTCTTCCAAAACAAACACAATTTACAATGATGGAAAAAGATATTTTTCCAAAATTAGCAGAGACAGGAAGATTATTTGGATTTAAATCCACAGCACAATGGCATGATTCAGGAACTCCAGAAAGATATGAAGAAGTTGTCAAAAAGTGGAAATTTAATTTTCCTAAATCTAGCTAAGTTTTCTCAATAAGTATTCTAAAGGCCCATAACCTAATTTGCGAATTGACAGATAACAGATTAAACCAAGAATAACTAATAAGGAGATTATATAAGGGATTACAACCATCAAACCCAGTGTGTTGAACCTGTTGGCGAAATAAAAATATCCCAAACCAAAAATTATATGAAAGACATAGATACTTAATGAAACAGTTCCAAGAAATATTACTGGTCTTAAAACTTCAGCAATACTTTTTTTCTTTGAGTAATCAAGCAGCCAGAAAAATAATCCGAATATGAATAAAGACACCCCAAGGTAGAGTATAATATAAGAAACTGTGGCAGGATAAAAACCAATTCTCCAAGGAGAAAAAACATCCAGTAACAGTCCGATTATAAATAATATAATCCCTGCTATTAAAGCTATAATACAAAAGATTTCCTCTTTTTTCTTTTTAACAGATTCAAGAAGATACTCCCCAACAATGCTTCCGATTATTATGTAAAAAATCCAGGGAAACATAGGATAAAAGCCATTTGCTACAAGATTTGTAAAAAATCCCTGAAATGTCCAAAAATTAGCTAATTTATAAGCAAGGTGCTCCCATCCAGACATATAATTAATATAGAGGAGTATAACCGGCGCCCCCCATAAAAAAATATTTGCTATAATAAATCTGGACAATTTTTTAAATCTTAATAAGAAAAAAGCAAGTATAATATAAATTCCAATATAATGGATAATATCAGCATTCCATATATTTATGAATAAGAATCCCAATAAGATAAGAAACAAAACCCTCTTAGTCTCATGTGATAATGCTTTTTCTTTTCTCCTATTAACAGAAATTACTAAGCTTATGCCCACAGCTGTTAAGAATAAAGGAGCTGCAAGATAAGAAATTCTGTTCATAAAAAAATATAATATAGAAGATTTTCCTGTTGTCAGGGTAAGATACATAGCAATATGTATCTGAACCATTAAAATTAAGCCAAGTCCCCTCATAAAATCAAGTGATTTAAACCTCTTTTTATTTTTCATGACATTATAAGAGAGTATTAAAATTTTTAAACTTTCTTATTATAATATTCTAATGCAAGAAGCAAAATTTTTAGACAATTTTGAAAAAAAGGTTAAAAAAACCATTCAGGATTACAAACTTTTAAACAAAAAAGAAAAAATAATTGTAGCAGCAAGTGCAGGAAAAGACAGCACTGTAATCCTATATTTGTTAAAAAAATTAGGATACCATGTTTCTGCATTTCATATTAATCTTGGTCTTGGAGAGTATAGTGATAACTGCCTCCAGAATCTAAAGAAGTTTTGTAAAGATCAAGGAGTTGAGTTATCTATTTTGAATATAAAGAAAGAGTTTGGAATGAGGATGTGCAATATTAGGGCAGGTGTTCAGCAGAATATAAAAGTAAGCAATTGTATGGTTTGCGGAATAGTTAAAAAATGGCTGTTGAATAAAGAAGCAAGAAGACTTAAGGCAAGCAAGATTGTCACTGGGCATAATTTAGACGATGAAGCTCAGACTGTCATAATGAACTTTCTACAGGGCAATTTAATGTTAGGAGCTAATTCAGGACCAAGAACAGGCATCATCAAAGATAAGAAGTTTATACCTAGAATAAAGCCCCTCTACTTTTCATTGGAAGATGATATAAAAGAATACAGCAAACTCAAGAAACTGCCTGTGGTGTATGAGCTTTGTCCTTGCGCTATCAGCTCTTTAAGAATAAGAACAAGAGCTTTTTTAAATAAAGTTGATGAGAGAGTAAAGTCAAAAATTGTAGGAAATTTTTTAGAACTGCTTCCTGAATTAAGAAAGAGATTCAAAAAAGAAAAGATTAATTATTGCAAGATATGTGGAGAGCCTTCAAGAAACAAGACCTGCAAGAAATGTCTTCTTCTTAATCTAGAAAAAACAAATTATGGAAAAATATAAATATATTCAATTCCTGATTAAAATATGTTATTAGAGATATTTAATTTCTTACATTTTATTGGTTTAGCATTTGGACTTGGGGGAGCAACAATTGCCGCTGTTATTTCTGCTAAAGCTGAAAAAGACAAGGCAGTTGAAAAAGCCTCTCCAAAAATTATGCCTCCAATAATCAAATTTATCTGGGCAGGTTTAATCTTATTAATAATTTCAGGAATTGCACTTCCTTTTTATATAAACTGGCCTATAAACAAACAACTTTTAACAATAAAACACGTTCTTGTGGCATGGATCGTTATTATAGGGATTATTATTGGAACTAAACTTAAGAAAGTACAGAATTTAGCTCCTGTTTTAAAAGAAAAAACCTCTCCTGAATTTTTAAGAGCTAAAAAACAGGTTAAAGTTTTAAGCATAATCAATCTAATACTTTGGTATGCTATAACCCTTATGTCTGCTTTTGTATAAATACTGTTTATCACATAAATATTTATAAACTATTTTTTCTAAAAAAGAAATAATGGAAATAATGGATGTTAATAAAGTGATGTATTATTGTGGTGTAGAGTGTCTTCATCCAGGGGGTTTAGAAAAGAGCGAAGAAATGGCTTTAGCCTGCAGAATAAATGAGAATTCTAATATTTTAGATTTTGGTTGTGGAAAAGGAGCTACAGCTTTTTTTCTAGCTAAGAAATATAGATGTAATGTTACTGGAATAGACTCTTTTGAAAAAATGGTTAAATATGCTAATCACCAAGCAGAAAAATTCTGTTTAGAAAATAAGGTTGAATTTTTATATCAAAATTATCTTTCATTTACTAAAAATACTTATGACATAGTTTTACTAGAAGCTACTGCAAGCTTATTAGATAAAGAACAAGCATTTCCAAGATTTATTAATGCATTAAAAAGAAGAGGATATATAGGAACTCTTGATTTTATCTGGAAAAATGAGCCTCCAACAAAGCTTGTTGAAGAATTAAAAGAATTATGGGGAGGATTTACAACAATGACTCTTGATGGTTGGGAAAATTTTTATACACAGCAAGGTCTTAAAGTCACAAAATCACTTGATTTTTCTAAGGAAGTTCCAGATTTAGAAGCATCATTTTCAAAACAACTGGGCGCAGTAGGTAAAGCTCAATTAGGTGTGTCTATAGCAATTAATCCTTCTTTAATCCCTACTCTCCACAGATACAAAGAGATTCTTAAAAACAATAAAGAGTATATTGGTTATGCCTATATTGTTGGAAGAAAAGATTAATTTTTCTTAAAAATCTAGCCAAAAATTTTTTTAATTTTTTCTTTCTTGCATTTATTGCACAACAAAGGTTTCCCTATAGGGTATGAAATAAAAGTATAGAATGTTTCTCCGCAATCATCACAAAAAACTTTGTGAAATCCTCTTTTTCCAAAATTCCTTTTATCCCCTTCAACTCCCGGGTTGCTCACCTTGATTTTTATAGTTTTGTTCATGTTATAATTTAATTGCAATATTAGAACACTGAAGTTTATAAATATTATTATATAAAAATATATCTTATAATACAATAATGCATACTAATTTTCTTTTCAATAAATAAAATTATCTGAATTTATCTATTATTGCCATTGCTACTCCAATAATTGTCAGTATAACTACAATCCAGCCTGCAAGTGGAACTATTGGTTGCACTCCAGGAACCCTCAATGTTCCATCAGCCATTCCAAATCCTACTGCTAAAGCCACTAGCACTCCTGTTATCCACCCTACAATATGTATCAACCTTCCGACATGCCTTGTTCTTACCTTCTTACTTTTTCTTTTTGCCATTCTTACCTCCTTTTTTTATTTAAATAAAAAATAGAAATTATTTTTTTCTTTTTTTTACTGATTTGGCCTTTGGTTTTCTTGGTTTGTATATCAATAGGTATATTATTGCTAATAGTCCTAAATCTCCTAACAAGAATGCTGCAACAAATAAAACTGTAAACCAGATGATCTGCTTCCTCTCTATAGTCTTATAAAGAGCTAATCCATACCACACAAGTTTCCAAATCATTACTATAATCACTAAGATTAATATTTCTGTTGTTAAACCTGCTATTTCACCAAGACCAAGTCCTGCTAACTCTGCGAAGTCTGCCATTTTATTTTCTTTTACCCCCTTTTCTTATTTTAACAAAATAGTATATTATGGGAATTAATGGCATTAGTATTATATTAAATACCAACCACCCTCGCTCTTTTCTATTAACACTCTCTTGGATCATTGAGACAGAGAATAATGCAATTATTAAAAATAAAGGAACAAAAAAAGCGATTTTCCAAAATGATAATACAGCAAGGATTACTATTAGGAATACACACGCGTCATGAAGTTTCTTGAAAACTTTATCATCTTTTATTTTTGAGCATATAAATATATAAGGTATTGCGAAAAATCCAGCAGCATTTATTAATAATGCAGCTATAAACCATGCTATTTGTTTGTTTTTTGAAGCTTTCCATAAAGCAATTCCTTTCCAAACCAACCCCCAAAGTGAAATAAGGCTCAAAAGAACTATCGCAGTTAATAAAGAAATCCCTAAATAATCTGCCACTATCTGATAGACATTCCCACCTTCTGACAGTATAGTTGCAACATCAGCCATTTTAACCTCTTTCTTATTAATTAAAAATAAAGGAAGGTTTTTAAATGTTTTTGAAGACTTTTATATAGTAAGATTTTATTTTTGAAATAAAAATGAAAACAAGAGAGCTGAATGATTTGATTAAAGCATGGTTTATGATTTCTTTAGCTTTTGCAGTCTTATTTTCAGGAGGTTATATGTTATTTGCTGAATTTGATTCTATTGGCTTTCTTGTTGTTTTTTTAATTTCAGGATTTACAGTAGGATTAGCTTTTTTATTCCATGAGCTAATGCACAGGGCTATTGCCCATAAATACAGATGTGAAGCAGAGTTCAGGGCATTTCCAAATATGTTGTGGCTCGCCTTGCTTATGAGCTTTTTTGGTTTTATTATTGCTGCTCCTGGAGCTGTGATGATATCTGGATTTCTGACAAGAAAGCAAAACGGAAAAATCTCCCTTGCAGGCCCATTAACAAATATTGTTCTTGCTATTTTATTTCTTATCATTCTCCTAGCAACGTCCCCCTTTTTAGTCAATGATTTAATCTCCCTTATTTTAATTTATGGTTTTAGAATTAATTCACTCCTTGCTTTATTTAATATGCTTCCTTTTGGAGTTTTTGATGGAGCAAAAGTTCTTGACTGGAACAAGACAATTTATACAATTTTTGTCTTGATAGCACTGGCTTTATTTGTTATTGGGTATGTAATTTAAAACATATTTTCAATCACAGAAATCTTTAAATACTACCTGTTTCTAATAAATACTGCATATTGTATTTAAAGTCCTAAGTAGATACAAGATGTTGTAGTTACTATAAAGTTAGTAACCTACAAGTCAAAACGAGGTAAAATGAGATGTATTTTTTGCAATGGAGAAACAAAAGTTACTGATAAAAGAGACAGCCATACTGAAACCAGAAGAAGAAGAGAGTGTTTAAAATGCAGGAAAAGATTCACTACTTATGAAAGAGTTGAAGACCCTAATTTTATTATTATAAAAAAAGACAAAACCCGAGAACCCTTCTCTAGGGAAAAATTAAGATTAGGAATTTTAAAAGCATGTGAAAAAAGGCCTGTTGAAACAGAGCAGATTGACAAACTTATAAATGAAATAGAGAGAAAATTAAGAAACAAGATTAAGGGCAAGGAAGTTGAAAGCAAGATTCTCGGAGAAGAAGTTATGAAAGAGCTGAAAAAGCTTGATAAAGTAGCTTACATAAGATTTGCCTCTGTTTATCGCGATTTCAAGGATATTAAGGATTTTAAAAAAGCAATGAAAGAGGTAAAGTGAGATGGTTGCTGTTGCTAAAAAAACTAATTCCCGAAGGGTTGAAAAGACAGGGAAAAATATCTATTCTCCGTATCCTTTGATAAGAAAGAATCCTGAAAGACAAATTCTTATTGAAGATGCATACCAATTAGTTAAAAGCCAAAATGATTCTAAGCTTCCTGTCAGTTCTCTTGAGAATGCGGTCGCATCTGGAAAAATAAAAACTTACAATTTTGGTGGAAAGCAATATTTAGACAGATTAGATATTGGAAGAGTCTATCATAAGAAAAAAGATGAAACAAAGGGCATGAAACTAGAGAGATGTTTCTCAAAAGAAGGAAAAGATCCTTTTGATGTTGGAGAAAGATATACTAGAAGAAACCTTCTTCTAAAAGGAGAAAAATCTGAAGAGGTTGTCTTTGAAATAGAAAATGCTGAATTTCCAGAATCTTGGACAGATAATGAGGCAAGGATTGTAGCTCAAAAATATTTTTTCAGACCAAATGAGCAAAAATGGAAAAACAGGATGAAAAAGAAGATAGGTGTTGAATATGAAGATTCCATAAAGCACCTAATAAAAAGAGTATCTAGTTTTTTTGCTCAAAAAGGCTGGAAATTAGGATTTTTTGAAACAGAAAAAGATAGAGATATTTTTGAACAAGAACTTATTGCATTGCAAATACAAAGAAGAGGGGCATTTAATTCTCCAGCATATTTTAACACAGGAATTTATAATGAATATGGAATTAAAGGGCCTCCTTCTCTTAGTTTTGTTAAAGACCCTAAAACAGGAAAAATTAAAAGAATAAAAGATGGATGTTATATAGCTCCTCAAAATCATGCTTGTTTTATTAGAGGGCCTACAGATGATTTAGTTAGTATTTTAACACAGACAATGGATGAAGGAAGTATTTTTAGCGCAGGGTCTGGATGTGGGGGAGACATAGGTGCTTTAAGAGAATTAGGAGCAAAACTAGGCGGAGGTGGTAAAACCTCAGGCCCTCTAAGTTTTATGGAAGTTTTTGATAGAGGAGCAGGATCTATAAAATCCGGAGGAAAGAGCAGGAGAGCTGCAAGAATGCAGACAATGAGGCAAAACCATCCAGATGTTCAAGCTTTTGTTATGGCTAAAGTAGGAGAAGATAAAAAAGCATTAACATTACTAAAAGCAGGATATTCTGGAGGGATGGACGGAGAGGCTTATACTACTGTGGCATTTCAGAATACAAATCTCTCAGTTAGGCTTAATAGGTATTTTTTTGAACAAGTTGAGAAAAAAGAGAAAATTCAATTAATAGGGGTTAAATCAAAAGAAGTTGTCGGAGAATTAGATGCTGAAGATTTGCTTAAAAGAATCTCTTTTGGTTCTTGGAGAATTGGAGATCCTGGAGTGCAGTATGATGATCCTATACAAGAATGGCTTACCTGTCCAAATTCAGGAAGGTCAAATGCAACTAATCCTTGCGGAGAGTATATAAATGTAGATGATACTGCATGCAATCTTGCTTCTCTAAATTTATTAAAATTTTCTGATGAACAAGGAAATCTTGATGTCAAGAACCTTTCTAAAGCTTGCAAGTTAATAACCCTTGCTCAGGAAATTGCAAACAAAGCTTCTTCTTATCCAATTAGAGATGTAGCAAGTGTGAATGATGAATTTAAAGCAATTGGATTAGGGTTTACAAATTTAGGAGCTTTATTAATGAGAAAAGGACTTGCTTATGATTCTGATGAAGGAAGAGCCTATGCAGCTGCAATAGCTGCTGTAATGACTGGAAATGCTTATGAAAACTCTGCTAATATGGCAAAAAACCTAGGGACATTTTCCCAGTATGAGTTTAATAGAAAGCCAATGTTAAATATAATTAGAAAACATAAAAGTAAATTAGAAGAGATTGCATGGGAGCATATTCCTGAAAATCTAAAAACAGAGGCTTTTAGGGCTTGGAAAAGTGCAGAAAATAAAGGAAAAAGGTATGGTTTTAAAAATTCTCAGGTCACTGTGTTAGCTCCAACAGGAACAATTTCTTCTTTAATGGGTTGTGCCACTACTGGAATTGAACCTTCAACTAATTTAGTTATAAAGAAGAACCTTGCAGGAGGAGGGACTTTAATTTTAGTAAATAAAGAGCTTCCAAATGCACTTAATAATTTAGGTTATGCTTCAGAAGCTATAGAAGCAATAAAAAAATATACAATGGAAAATGGCTCACTAGTAGGATGCCCTGATACTATGCATGAACATAGAGATATTTTTGCAACAAGTTTTGGAGGAATCAATGGAGAAGGCGCAATTCCTTTTGAAGCACATATTAAGATGGTTGCAGCGGTCCAGCCGTTTATTAGTGGAGGAATTTCAAAAACAATGAATGTTCCAGAAAATGCAACTGTAAAAAAAATATATGATGGATTTAAATTAGGAAACAAATTAGGTCTTAAAGGGCTGACTATTTTTAGAAGCAACAGTAAACCAATTTCAGCTCTTGGTGATAACAGAAGTTTCAAAGAACCTAGAAGAGGAGAAAAAGTAGATCTTGCTACAAAAAGAGATGCAAAAGAATTTGAAATTAAATTAATTACTGCTAAGGGAAAGAAACATCCAATACATTTGCTTGTAAGCGAGTATCCAAATGGCAAACCAGGACAAATTGCTTTTTTAGCTTACAAATCTGGTTCTTCTGTAGGTGATTTATCAAGAATTACCGGAATAAGTACTTCAGGTTCATTAAAAAGAGGAGTAATAGTACAAGATGGTCTTAAAGGATGGTTAGACCATGAATTTGAGCCATATGGAGCAGTTTATGGTCACAAATATATAAAAAGTTGCAAATCCCTATTGGATATGGCAGCAAAAATAGTTTTATTAGAATATACAGGAGATAGGACAATGGCAGAAGATCCTAATTCCGTAGATATAACAGAACTAAGAGGTTTTAATAATGGCGCATTCTGGGCATATGATAGGGAAAAAGTAGATGATTGGGATTTTAAACAAGTAATGAAAGATCATTTATATGGAGGTTTTGTTCCTCAGCCAAAAGATTCAATAATGGGTGTTCCAAATCATAAAATTCAGCAAGAAGAGGTTATTCCGTGTCCAAGTTGTGAAGGAAAAATGAGAAGAATAAGCTCTAATTGTTATAGTTGTGATTGTGGGTATTCAATAGGTGGCTGTTCATATTAAAATGCTCTTAAAAGTAAAAAAACTAAATTCAGAGACAAAATTGCCAAGTTATGGGCATAAAGGGGATGCAGGACTTGACTTATTTTCTTGTGAAGATGTTGTCATACCTGCAGGAGAAAGGAAAATGGTTTCTACTGGAATCTCAACAGAGTTTCCAGAAGGATATGTTGCTTTAATCTGGGATAAATCAGGAATAGCCTCTTCTGGAATAAAAACAATGGGAGGAGTCATAGAATACACATACAGGGGAGAGTATAAAGTTATAATGTTTAATACAAGTAAAGAAGATTATGAAATAAAAAAAGGACAAAAAATTGCCCAATTATTAATTCAGCCAATACTTACAGCCGAAGTTCAAGAGGCAGGAGAATTAAGTGAAACAAAAAGAGGAAATGGTGCATTTGGCTCAACAGGATTAAATTAACCAACCTCTCACAACTTCTATATTTTTGTGATAATACTCATAATTTTTTTAATAGGGAGCCTCAGTATCTCTTAAATTAAAAGGTTTTTCCATAAAACAAAAACCTTTTAAACTATCTATTTCTTAGTTTTTTCATGATTAGTAGGGGTGGAAGTTTAAAATGGCAACAAACAATGATAAAGCAGTTGATATCTCAGCAGGCGAATTTGAAGAAACAATTAATAATTCAGGAAAAACTATTGCTGTTATAGATTTCTATGCTGAATGGTGCATGCCCTGCTTAATGGTTGCCCCTATTCTTGAAGAGCTTGCTGGTAAGTTTAAAAACATCAGGTTCGCAAGAATAAATGTAGATGAAAACAAAGAACTCTCTTCTAGGTTTAATATAGCTTCTATACCCACCTTAATTATCTTTAAGGATGGAAAAGAAGTTGAGAGGATTATTGGGGCTCTTCCAGAAGAAGTTTTAGAAGAAAAAATAGGAAAATACACAAAATAAATAGAAGATTTTTTAAACTCAGAACTGTTATTTAAGCTACGGTTCCGTAGCTCAGTCTGGTTAGAGCACTGGCCTTTTAAAGTAAGGTAGGAAACCAAAATACTGTAAGAAAGCCAGGTGTCGGGGGTTCAAATCCCCTCGGGACCATTTTTCTATCTTTAATTTTATAAAACTTTTGCCGAAAGCTTTATAAAGCTACTTTTAATTTATTTTTAGTATTACAAAGTTGTTAATGTCAAAATTGTAATAATTTTGTGAATTCATAAATATGCCCTAAATTCCCAACTTATTTTCAAAAATGCATATCCTTCAGCCGAAACACTTTAAACTTAAGCCAGAAGAAGTTTCTAAATTGATTAAGGAGTACAATATTTCTCTTTCACAACTGCCAAAGATAAAACTTGGTGATTTTGCTTTGTATGGGAATTGTGAAATCGGAGATGTTATTAAAATAGAAAGAAAAGAAAAAGGAAAGGTGAGGGTATACTTTAGAGTGGTAGTAGCCTAAAAATAGGAAAAAATAAAAAATGAAAGAAATAAAAAAACAACAAGACAGGCACCTGCTTGTTAAGAAGTATCTACAAGAACACAGCCTTGTAGAGAGTAATATTATTTCTTTTAATAATTTTGTCAATGAAAGAATGCAGCAAATTGTCAATGAATTAAATGAGAATCTTATAAAAGAAGATATTGAAGTTAAACTTGGAAACATAAGAGTAGAAAAGCCAAATATAATTGAAGCTGATGGAAGCCAAAAAAATATAACTCCTGCAGAAGCCAGACTAAGGAATTTAACTTATTCTGCTCCTGTCTATCTTGAAATAACAATCAAACAATCTGGACAGATTGAAAGCCATGATGTTGAAATTGGAAGAATACCTGTTATCGTTAAAAGTGATGTATGCAATATTTCTTCTATGGCAAGAGAGGAGTTAGAAGAAAATTATATAGATCCTCTTGATCCTGGGGGTTATTTTATTATCAATGGAAATGAGAGAGTTATGGTTATGACTGAAGATCTGGCTGCTAATCAGCCATTCATAGAAAGGTCAAGAGGAAAGCTGATGTTGCGTTTGTTCTCGCAAAGAGGAAGCTATAGAATACCAGTATCTATTTCTGAGACAAATGATGGTATACTGGAAATTTCATTTTCCAGATTCAGGAATATTCCGGCTGTGATTATGTTAAAGGCATTAAATTTAGTAAAAGAAGCTGAAATTTCTCAACTTATAGGAAAAGAAACAGACAGTTTAATTGTTAATTTATATGAGTATGCTTCTGTTCAATCAAGTGAAGAAGCAATGATGAAAATAGCAGAAATCACAACATTACAAGGAACAAAAAAAGAAATACTAGACAGAGTAAAACAGAGGATAGACTCTTACTTCTTACCCCACATAGGACTAACTGAAGGAAACCGAAAAGAAAAGGCAATGAGTTTATGTAAGTTTATAAAGCAGTTCTTGATAGCTAAACAAAATCCTGAGGTTTTAACAGATAAAGATCATTATGCCAACAAGAGAGTCAGATTAAGTGGAGATTTGCTCGCCGATCTTTTCAGAGTTAATCTAAATATCTTGTTGAGGGACATACAATATAGCTTGCAAAAAATTTCTAAGAGAAAGAAATTTTATTCTATTAAAACTATAGCTAAATCAACCTTATTTTCACACAGAATGGAGTCAGCTATAGCAACAGGAAGTTGGATTGGTGAAAGAACTGGTGTAACTCAAAATATGGATAAGACTAACTGTCTTGCAATATTATCTCAGCTGCAAAGAGTATCAAGTATGTTGCCAGGAGAACAAGAAAATTTTCTGGCTAGAACCCTTCACCCAACACATTATGGAAGATTTTGCCCTATAGAAACACCTGAAGGAACAGAAATAGGGTTAAGAAAAAATTTATCTATTTTAGCAAGAATTTCAACAGAAACATCTTTAGATGAAGAGAAATTTCTGTCTATCTTACAGGAATTTGGTATGGATGAAGAGATAGGTAAAACAGATGTATTCTACAATGGAAGATTCATAGGGTATGTAGAAGGACATGAAGAGTTTATCAAAAAACTAAGACAAAAAAGAAGAGAAGGAGAAATTCCAATAGAAATTAGTATAAGATATGATAAATACTTAGATACAGTTTTAATATCTACTGAAGTAGGCAGAGTTCTTAGACCTTTGGTAGTTGTTGATAATGGGAAACTGACATTAAAAGAAGATCATCTTGCTTTAATTAAAGAAAATAAAATAAAATGGGATGATTTATTAAAACAAGGAATCATAGAGTATTTAGATGCAGCAGAAGAAGAAAATGCCTTGGTCGCATTAAAAGAAGAAGAATTGACTGAACAACATACCCATTTAGAAATAGACACTATAGACTTATTGGGACTTGTGACAAGCCTTGTTCCTTATGGAAATCATGATCAGAGTTCGAGATTGAACAGGGGCAGTAAGACACAAAAACAAGCTCTTGGTTTATATGCAGCTAATTTCTTATGCAGGTTAGACACTGATGTTTCTGTTTTGCATTATCCTCAAAAACCAATAGTTAAGAGTTTTATTTATGATACTCTTAATGTTTATCCTGCAGGCCAGAATTTAATTGTAGCAGTTATGACATATGAAGGATACAACACCGAAGATGCTCTTGTTTTAAATCAGGGAAGTGTTGATAGAGGATTAGGAAGAAGCACCTACTTTAGACCATACACTACGACTGAACTGCATTATGCCGGAGGCTTAGCAGATAAAATATGCGTTCCAGAAAAAGATACTGTTGGCTACAGGACAGAAGAAAGCTATCGTTTTTTAGAAGATGATGGGATAGTTTACCTTGAATCTAAATTAACTGGAGGAGAAGTTGTCACTGGAAAGGTTTCACCTCCTAAGTTCTTATCAGAAGCAAGGGAAATAACTATAAAGACGAAAAAAGAATCAAGCTCAGTTGTAAGGCAAGAGGAACAATCAACAATAGATTCTGTTTTCATTACAGTTGATTCTGAAGGGAACAAAATTGTTCAGGTTAGAACAAGAGATGAAAGAAAACCTGAATTAGGGGATAAATTCTCTACACCACACGGTCAAAAAGGTGTTGTAGGATTATTAGTGCCTGAAAATGATATGCCCTTCACATCCAAAGGTGTCAGACCTGATTTAATCTTTAATCCTCATGGAATACCAAGCAGAATGACTGTAGGTTATCTACTTGAACTTTTAGCTGGAAAAGTCGGCTGCCTTAGTGGGAGGACAATAAACGGAACCTCATTTTCAGGAGAGAGTATGGAAGAATTAGAAAATGAATTAGAAAACTTAGGTTTAAGATATGATGGAAAAGAAACACTATATGATGGAATAACTGGAAAAATGATGAAAGTTAAAATTTATATTGGAAGCATGTATTATCTGAAACTAAAATACATGGTAAGCAATAAGATGCATGCAAGAGCAAGTGGAAAAGTTACCTTACTTACCCGTCAGCCAATTGAAGGAAGAGCAGTTGGAGGGGCTTTGAGATTAGGGGAAATGGAGCAACAAGCTTTGGTTGCCCATGGTTCATCCTTATTATTAAAAGAAAGATATGATTCTGATAAAGTTATAGTGCATATTTGTACAAAATGCGGGGCAATGGCAATTAAAGATGCAATACATAATAAATTAGTCTGCCCTATTTGCAATAATCAGGAAATAGAGCCAGTTGAAGTATCTTATGCATTCAAACTTCTTGTAGAAGAGTTGCAAGGATTACATATTCAAGCGCATTTTGAATTAAAAAATAAATATGAATAAAATGGAAACAACACTTGTCAAGCCATTAGGTGAAAATTGCAAAGTTCCAGTTAAATTGAGAGAATACTGCGATATCGGGCCTTGTCCTCTAGATCCAAAATTCTCAGGAAGGAGAAAATAAAAATGTCTGAAATAATAAGAAAACAAATTAAGACGTTAAGTTTTAGTTTACTCAATCCTGAGCAGATTAAAAAAATTTCTGCAGCAAAGATTGTTACTCCAGAGCTATATGATGTTGATGGATACCCAGTAGATGGGGGATTAATGGATTTAAGGCTTGGCGCAATAGATCCTGGAGTGAGATGCAGGACATGCGGAGGAAGGCTAAAAGAATGCTTAGGCCATCCAGGAAGCATAGAGTTAGCAAGGCCTGTTTTACATGTAAAATACGTTCCTCTTGTTGAGATGTTCTTAAGATGCTTTTGCAAAAATTGCGGAAAAATACTTTTGAGTGAAAAAGATATAAAGAAGTATAAGATAGCACAAAGAATTAAGAAAAGCAAGGATAATAAAAAATGCCCTAACTGCCAGGTAAGCCAGGAAAAAGTTAAATTAGACAAACCCACAACTTTCCGTATAGGTAAGAGAAGACTTTTCCCTATTGAAATCAGAGATTTCTTAGTAAAGATTCCAGATGAGCATATTAGAATGGTGGGAGTTAATCCAAAAACAGCCAGGCCAGAATGGTCTATAATAACCTTATTACTGGTTCCACCTGTAACTGTAAGGCCAAGTATTACTTTAGAAAGTGGAGAGAGAAGTGAAGATGACTTAACGCACAAGTTATCTGACATAATAAGAGCCAATCAGAGACTATGGGAGAACTTAAATGCAGGAGCTCCGGAAGTTATTATAGAAGACTTATGGGATCTTTTACAGTATCATATTACAACTTTTTTTGATAATCATATCACAAGGATTCCTCCTGCAAGACACAGATCAGGACAACCGTTAAAGACCATAACAGAGAGGATTAAAGGAAAAGAGGGAAGAATTAGGCATAATTTAGCAGGAAAGAGAGTTAATTTCTCAAGCAGAACTGTAATTTCTCCTGATCCTTTTTTAAATATAAATGAAATAGGCGTGCCTTTTGAAGTAGCTAAGGTAATTACAGTTAGCGAGAGAGTTAATAGTTTGAATATTGAAAAAATGAAAGAATTGGTACGTCGCAAAGAATATCCCGGAGCAAATTATGTAATAAGGCCAGATGGAAAAAGAAAGAGAATAACTGAAGAGTTAAGAGAAGAAATTGTTGAGGAACTGGAAGTTGGTTATTTTATAGAGAGACATCTACAAGATGGAGATATTGTCTTGTTCAACAGACACCCTTCCTTACACAGGCCAAGTTTAATGGCACATTTTGTAAAAGTACTTCCTTATAAAACTTTCAGACTGCACCCTGCAGCTACTTTCCCGTATAATGCAGATTTTGATGGAGATGAGATGAATATTCACTCTCCTCAAACTGAAGAAGCAAGAAGTGAGGCTAAAGTTTTATTAGATGTGAAGCAGAGTTTAATGTCTCCAAAAAACAATACAAATCTTTTAGGATGTATAGCAGATGCCATAACTGGAAATTATCTTTTAAGCAATATAGAATTAGACAAAGGAGAGGCTTCACAAATATTATATGAAGCAGGCATAGATGCTAAATTTTCAAAGAAAATTGTAGGAGGGGAAGAAGTTTTTTCAGAGACGCTTCCAAGCATAACTTTCTCCACAAAAACCAAGGCATGCACAGGTGAGGATTGTAAGTATTATGATAACTGTAAGAAAGAAAAGTGTCCATATAATGCATTTCTTAGTATTAAAGACGGCAAATTCTTGTCAGGGGTGATAGATAAAAATACCTTTGGTGTAGAAGATGGTTTTCTTGTCAAACAATTGGACAAGATTGTAGGAAGAGACAAAACTCTTGAGACAATAAGAAATGTATTTGCTTTAGGAACAACCTATTTGTCAAGAAGCGGCTTTACAATCTCTCTAAGGGATTTAAATGTAAATGAAAGGACAAAAGAAGAAACAGAAAAAATAATTAAAGAAGCAGAAGTAAAATCCAATAAAATTGTCAGCTCTTATTATGAGAATAGTTTAGAGCTTATACCTGGGAAATCCAAAGAAGATTCCAGAGAAATTAAAATTTTGCAGAACTTAAATGAGGTAAGAACAAAAGTAGGCAGAATTGTCAAGAAAGAGTTTCCAGTAGAAAATCCTGTTAATACAATGATTATTTCTGGAGCTGGAGGAAACATCCTAAATATAACCCAGATAGCATGTTGTGTTGGTCAGCAGGTTTTATGGGCAAAAAGAATTAATTTTGGTTATACAAACAGAACTTTGTCTTTTTTCAAAGAAAATGACCTTTCCCCTATAGCACACGGCTTTATTTACTCCTCTTTTATGAAAGGGCTAAAACCTTATGAATTTTTCTTTGGAGCAATCTCTGGAAGAGATGCCCTCATGGATACTGCTTTGAGAACACCAAAATCAGGTTATTTATACAGAAGATTAGCTAATGCCTTACAAGACTTAAAGATAGAGTATGACGGAACTGTTAGGGATGCTTCTGGAAACATAGTTCAGTTTATTTATGGAGATGATGGTTGTGATGTTTCTGGTTTACATAAGAATGAAAAGATTTGTGCTGGAGAGGCAATTGGAATTGTTACAGCTCAATCTTTTGGAGAACCAAGTACCCAGATGGTATTAAATGTTTTCCATTTTGCAGGAGTGCAAGAAATGCAGGTTACCCTTGGACTTCCTCGTTTAATTGAAATTTTTGATGCAAGAAAGACTCCCTCTACTCCATTAATGGAGGTTTACTTAGATTCAGAACATAATAATGAAAAAGAAGCACGAATCCTGGCAGAAAAAATTAGAGAGGTCAAGCTACAAGATGTTACGTCAGAAATAAAAGTTAGTTTTTCTGAGAAAAAAATAGAAATTTACTTTGATAATCATGCAGTTAAGAGAATCCATACCACCTCCTCTACAATCTCTCAAAAACTAAATGAAAAAGGATTTCAAAACAAATTAAAAGGGAATGCTCTTGTTCTTAACTTATCTAAATACGACTTTAAAGATATCTATAGAACAAAAGAGAAATTAAAAGAAACTGTTGTTTCAGGTGTTAAAGGAATCACACAGGTTTTAGTGGTTAAGAGAGAGCGAAATTATGTAATTCTAACTGCTGGTTCAAACCTTTCTGATATTATCCAATTAAAAGGGATAAATAAGGATAAAACAATAAGTAATGATATACATGAAGTAGCCAGAGTTTTGGGAATAGAGGCTGCAAGAGAGACAATAATAATAGAAATAAAGAAAGTCATAGAATCACAAGGATTGGATATTAATGAAAGACATTTGAAGTTAGTGGCAGATGCAATGACTGCAGGTGGAGAGGTTAAAGGAGTTACGAGAATGGGAATTATTTCAGAAAAAAGCAGTATTTTAGCAAGAGCCTCTTTTGAGACTCCAATAAAACAGTTTGTTAATGCCTCAATTAAATCATCAAAAGATGAACTCGCTTCTGTTATAGAAAATATAATCCTGAATCAGCCTGTTCCTGTTGGAACTGGCCTGCCTGGTTTATTTGTGAAAGTTACAGGAAGTTTAGCAGGAAAAGAGAAGAAACAAAAGGCAGTAAAAAAGAAAAAAAGATAGAAAGATGGCAAGAACACTGGATATGAAGTTTATAAGATATTTGAATTTATTTGAAAAAATAACCAAAGTCAGAACCCAACACTGTTTTTGTTATAATTTCTGGATAGTTTTTCTTGTTCATCGAATAGAGATGGTCAGGGCAATTGGAGAATCTGGGAAAAATATTAAAAAATTATCCAGGATATTAGAGAAAAAAGTCAAAATCGTGGCAATTCCCTCTGGAGAAGAAGATTTGGAAAAATTCATCTTAGCCATAGTATATCCTGTGAAATTCAAGAGTGTTGAAATCAAGGATGATTGTATAACAATTAATGCAGGAATGCAGAGCAAAGCAGCATTAATCGGAAGAAACAAAACCCGGTTGAGTGAAATGAAGGATATTCTCAACCAGTATTTTGGAGCTAAAGATGTAAGAATTGCTTGATCATAAACCTCACTAATATAAAACAATCCCCTATGTAATAAAAACTTTTTTTCCTCGAGGGGAAAAATAGAAAATTAGGTTAGTGATATACTTCATATACTTAAAAGCGATAAGTTTATAAACTATCTTTTTCTATTTTTAATATGGAAGAATTAGAATATAAGAAGAAGGTAGAAATTGCTAAAAAGGCTGTAGAAGGATTAGGATTAGATGAAAATTTAAAACTAAGAGCTTTTGATAAAGTTCTAGACAATCTTTTAGGAAATAGCCCCAAACAAAATAAACATGCCAAAAGATCAAGTAAGAAAATAAAAAGAAAGCAGGCACCTATTAAGAACTACAAGTCCAAAGAAAAAGAGGAGGTTATTTCTTTGGTGAATGCAGAAGATTTCCCATATATACATAGTCTATCTTCTAAACTAGATATGATATTATATATACTGAAAGTTTTTAGGGATAAATATAACAAAGATGGATTAATTCCTTCCCAGATATCGAAGATTCTTGTTGAAAAATTTAGGAT
>Ga0315537_1001201_pt1 | contig 20385 bp, 22 predicted proteins | sample SalMarSW160270MG_FD_203091 | JGI IMG/M metagenome (GOLD analysis project Ga0315537, IMG submission 203091) | Salt marsh sediment microbial communities from the Plum Island Ecosystem LTER, Massachusetts, United States - Salt Marsh Sediment SW1602-70 ...
CACTTGGGGCAGAAGCAGTTCCCCTGTTTGCCGAGCTTGTCAGCCGCGGTAGCAGCGCAGCCAAAGCAGACCGCTGTTCCGCACTTGCTGCAGCCCACTCTCACCTTCTGCATTGCGTTGAAGTCAATCTTATCCATCATGGTCTTTGGTTCGTAGAACGTAGTTCCACAGTGTGCGCACGCTTTCATCGTCTTCCCTCACTCCTTTATATCGTTTCACATGTTCGGTCTTCAGATTAGTTCTCTTATGAGGTTTTGTCAACACGTTGTACTCATCCCTGTGATGCGACGGTCAGGGGTCGGGTTAGCTGGTGAAGCCATGCAACCCGCGCCCCCGCTCTGAGCTTATGGCTCGTACTGTACGGCGATGCCCTGCTCTATCAGGTGCTACAATAGGATTCTGAGAGAAATCAGCGAGAGAAACCAGGCAGAGAGCGATTAGGAGGAGGGCTCAACAGGCGACTGTCCTGAATTCCGGGGCCACCTCAAGGCCCACTATCGTCGACAACTGAGATACATACAGATTGCGCCGCAAGCCGCTACGTTCAGCGATTCCGTCTTCTGCCCCACTGTGGCTACTCTCAACCTGTGATCGGCCATGCCAAGCAGCGAGTTCGAAAGGCCAGAGCCCTCGTTGCCCAGTGCAAGCAGGAGCTTGTCCCGGCATTGAAGAACCGAGGTGTCTTCCGCGCCACCGAGGTCTGCGGCAACGAGGCAGTACCCACGACGTTTCAGTTCCTCCACAAGCTCCAGGTAGCGAGAGGTCCTTCTGCTCCATAAGGACAACACTGTGCCGGCAGTTGACTGAACGCATTTTGGAGAAAGGGGGTCAGCGCAGTTGTCCGTAAGGATAACCCCCGAGAAATCAAAGGCTACGGCGGTGCGGATGAGAGTGCCCACATTTCCCGGGTCTTGAACGTCCTCCAGCAGCAGGATGTTGCCAGCGGCGTCGTCCGGCAGTTGGTCCGAGTACGTATCCAGGGGCAGACGGACGACAGCGATGGTTCCTTGTGGCGTCTTCGTGGAGGAGATAGAGGCCAGCTGGCTATCAGTGCTAAACCGCCGGGGGTATTCGTGGTAAGGAGCAGACGGTTCCTCCGTGGATACAATCTCAATTATCTCATCCGGACTGCTATTGACTATCTGCTTGATGGCCCTGTCCCCTTCAACGAGGAATGCTCCGGCTTTCAGCCGCCCCTTTCTTGTGGCAAGACTCCTGTACCACTTGATAGGCTTCAGCGCAGCGGTCCTGTCATTGGGTAGGAGCAACACAGTATCTTCACCTTCTCTTCAGCAGTGATGCCGTGATTGGTTGAGATTGCCCGGTCAGTCGGAATCGGGGCGAGAACGGTGATAGTGGCAGGATTTCGGGGGTCGTATGAAGGGAGTATAACGCGGCTTCCCTCAGGAAGGGCCATTTCTTGAGATAATAAGGTGGTGCCTCAGGAATCGCACCATAGACATTCATAGTGCAGCCATTGTAACACCCTCTCATAACTCATGTGTTACCCATCTATCTGAACGAGATCACAGCGTGTACCCGCTCCTGTGATGTAAGGGTCCGAGATTGCATTGGCTGACCAAGCTATTCAACGCTCCCCCCGTTCTGAGCTCACGGTTTGTACTGTACGGCGATGCCCTGCTCTATCAGGTGCTGGATTTCCGTTTCACTGTAGCCGAGCTCCTGGAGGACCTGGCGGGTATGCTCGCCTAGCTGAGGAGATTGCAGCCTCGTTTCGGGCAGCTCCCCCGAAACCATTATCGGGGTCCGGACCGTCTTGACCCGTCCCTTGCCTGGATAGTCCCACTCCTCAATCAGTCGGCGGAGATGTATCTGGGGGTCCTGGCTGACCTGGCTCACGTCCAGGAGACGGCCGCAGGGAACGCCCACTGCCGCCAGCCGGGACTCCAGATCAAGGCTGCCGTACTGCCGGCAGACCTCGCCCACCTTGTCGGTCAACTCCTCGCGGTGCTGCCGCCGTCCTTCGCCGGTGAAGTAGCGTGAATCACCGGCCAGGTCGTCCAGTCCCAGGGCCTGGCAGAAGGCGAACCAGAACTTGTCCGTGGAGGCTCCGATCCAGACGGGAGTGTCCTTGGTGTCGAAAGCCTGAAATACCGCCCACGTAGCATGCCCTGACCCCACCCGCTCCGGAAGCTTCTCGGTTATGGAGTGGTGAGTGAGATAGTAGCCCATGGCCACAACGGCGCTGTCGAGCAGGCTGACCTCGATTCTCTGCCCTTTGCCCGTCTTCTCCCTCTCCATTAAGTACCCCAGGATGGCACAGGTGGCGTACAGGCTGGCGGTCATATCAACCAGGGAGGTAACCTGTCTCACCGGCTTTCCTTCAGCCTCCCCTGTGGCTATCATGATGCCCGACATGGCCTGTACCAGCGGGTCGTAAGCCGGACGCTGGCTGTAGGGTCCGCTCTGTCCGAAACCGGACACCGAGCAGTATATTATTCGGGGATTCAGTCTGTTCACCTGTTCGTAGCCCAGGCCGAGCCTGTCCACGGTGCCGGGAATAAGGTTCTCCACGAAAACGTCAGCCCGGCTGGCCAGTTTCAGGGCCACCTCCTGCCCCTCCTTCGTTCTAAGGTCCAGGGCCATGCCCCGTTTGTTGCGGTTCATAGCCAGCAGTATGGCCCCGTCTATGGCGTAGCGGTAATGCTCTCCCTGGGGCGGCTCGATTTTGACCACGTCAGCGCCCATATCACCCAGAATCATGCTGCCAAACGACCCGGCGATGACCGAAGTCAAGTCGACGACCTTCACTCCCTGCAACAGGTTCATGACGACCTCCTGTGAGCGAGACCTTGCTCTCGAGAGCTATCATAGCAGCTAACCTTCTCCTCTGTCTGCCGCACAACCCGCCCCACAGCGGTTGACAGGTAGCTGCCTCAGTCTGTATCCTGCCCCTTTGGAGGATGATATGAAGATCCACGAGTATCAGGCCAAGTCCTTGCTCGCTCAGTACGGAGTTCCCATTCCCAGGGGCGACGTGGCCAGAACGCCCGAGGATGCCAGGAGAATCGCTGAGCAGATTGGCGCCCGGGTGGTGGTCAAGGCGCAGATTCACGGCGGCGGCCGCGGCAAGGCAGGCGGTATCAAGACTGCGAAGACGGCAGCGGAGGCGGAGGAGGTGGCCAGGAGCCTCCTGGGAACCAGGCTGGTCACGCATCAGACGGGGCCCGAAGGGTTGCCGTTGAATGCTGTTCTGGTGGAGGAAGCCGTTGAGGCTGAAAGAGAGCTTTATCTCAGCGTCCTGATAGACACATCGGCAAGCGTGCCCGTCATGATAGCCAGCGAGGCGGGAGGAATGGAGATTGAAGAGGTGGCAGCCAAATCCCCGGGCAAGATACTCAAACAGCGTATCGGCCCGGTCACCGGGTTGCTGTCATATCAAGCGCGGAACCTCGCCTACGGTATGCATGTGGCGCCTGAACAGGTCAGGCCGGCCACCCAGATAATGGCCGGCATATATCAGTTGTTTCTCCAGAAGGACTGCTCCCTGGTCGAAATCAACCCCCTGGTTGTCACGGCCGATGGAAGGCTGCTGGCGGTTGATGCCAAGGTGAACTTCGACGACAACGGGCTTTCCCGCCACCCTGAAATCGCTGCGCTGCGCGACGCCTCACAGGAGGACCCTCTTGAGGTGGAAGCGACGAACCTCGGGGTGAACTATGTGAAGCTCGATGGCAATATAGGGTGCATGGTCAACGGCGCTGGCCTGGCAATGGCCACGATGGACCTGGTGAAGTTGTGGGGAGGCGAGCCGGCAAACTTCCTGGACGTCGGGGGAGGGGCGAGCGAAGACCAAGTTGCAGGCGCGCTCAAGATACTGCTGTCCGACCCCAAGGTCAAAGCGGCGTGGGTTAACATCTTCGGCGGTATTCTCAGATGTGACCTGGTGGCCAGGGCGATAGTGCGGGTGTTGCAGGAAACGGAGCTTGGAGTCCCATTTGTCGTCAGGATGAACGGGACCAACCTGGAAGAAGGTATGCGCCTTCTGAAAGAGTCGGGGCTGGACATAATGTTCGAGTCAAACCTGACTGAGGCGTCGAAGAAAGCCGTAGCGGCCGCCGAGTCAGCCGGGGAGGGAACTTGATACTCGTCAATGAAAAGACGCGCCTGGTTGTCCAGGGTATCACGGGCAGGGAGGCGACCTTCCATACGGAAAGGTGTATTGAGTACGGCACCAGTGTTGTCGCCGGCGTCACGCCGGGTAAAGGGGGAACGACCTGGGGAGAGCGGGTGCCGGTCTTCAACAGCGTTGAACAGGCGGTGGAAAAGACGGGGGCGAACGCCAGCCTGATCTTCGTCCCCGCCGCTTTTGCCTCCGATGCCATAATGGAGGCGGCCGACGCCGGGATAGAGGTCATTGTCTGCATCACGGAGTTTATCCCGGCCCTCGAGGAGGTTACCTGGCACTATCACCTTCGTGGGAAGAGGGCAACTGTCATAGGGCCGAATTGCCCTGGTATCATCTCGCCGCCGGGGAAATGTAAGGCGGGCATCATACCCGGCCGGATCACCATGGCTGGTGGTGTGGGTGTGGTGTCGCGGAGCGGCACCCTGACCTATGAGGTGGTGACTCAGCTCACGGAGCAGAACCTGGGACAGTCCACGTGCGTTGGGCTTGGCGGCGATCCTCTGCCGGGCAGCAACTTCGTTGACCTGTTGAAGCTTTTCCAGGCCGATCCCGGCACGAAGGCCGTGGTGCTCATCGGCGAGATCGGCGGGACATATGAGCAGGATGCGGCGGAGTTCATCAAGAGCGATATGACCAAGCCGGTCACGGCCTTCATCGCTGGGACTGCTGCGCCTCCCGGCAGGCGGATGGGGCATGCCGGCGCCATCATCACCGGCAGTGCAAGCCGGGCTTCAGAAAAGGTGAAGGCCCTTTCCGCAGCCGGTGTAACCGTGGTTGAGAACCTTGGCGAGATCGGCGTAGCTACCAGGAAAGGGCTGGAAGATAAGAACCTGCTCTAGGTGAGCGAAAGCTACACCTTCCGCTGATACCTGGCTTTTCCCTCTTCGTAAAGGTCTCCGCCATAGATGTCGTCTACCACGGTGACCGGGAAGTCTTCCACCTCGAGGCGGCGAAGTGCCTCGGCGCCCAACTCTTCGTAGGCCACCACTTCCGCCTTCTTGATGCTCTTGGAGATGATGGCTCCGGCGCCGCCTATGGCTCCCAGGTACACTGCCTTGTGCTTCACCATGGCATCCCTGACCGCTTTGGACCGCAGGCCCTTGCCGATCATGCCTTTCAGGCCCTCGGCTATCAGGCGAGGCGAGTAGGCATCCATGCGGCCGCTGGTGGTGGGGCCGGCGGAGCCGATCGGCCTTCCCGGCCGGGCAGGAGAAGGGCCCATGAAGTATATTGTCTGCCCCTTGATATCCACTGGCAGGGGATTGCCCTGGTCCAGAGCTTCGATCATCCTCTTGTGGGCCGCGTCTCGGCCGACATATATGACTCCGGTGAGCAAAAGGTTATCCCCGGCCCTGAGGTCTTTCAATGTCTCGTCAGTGAATGGTAGCGCGACTTTCTTGGCTTGAGCCATAGCAATCCTCCTCTCCTCAGACTTTTAGTCCTTTCAGTATGTCTCTGGCGATGATATTCCTCTGAAGTTGCAGGGCAAGCCTGGTAGTGCTGGCGGCGATGGCATTGCGACAGAACCTCTCCATAGGCAGCCCTCCGACATAGGCGGGCGCATTGAATATATGCGCTGCGTTATCGGCGACGAAGTGAATCATCTGGGTGGCGAAAAGCTTCACCATGGCGGCCTGCCGCTGCACTGGCTGCCCCTGGTCCGCCTTCCAGGCGGCTTCGTAGACCATGAGCCTGGCGGCGTGGATATTCGTGGCGGTATCGGCGAGCGCTGCCTGAACGCTGGGCCTGCCCGAGATTGCCTGCCCGAAGGACATCCAAGTTTGGGCCTGGATGGTGCACTCGTCAAGTATTCGCTGGGCTGCTCCCACACACCTGGCCCCCCGCACGATTCTCCTTGCTGGAAGCCACTTCTTGCCAAGCAGGAAGGCCTTTCCCTCCTCGCCGAGCATGTTTTCCACTCCCACCTTGCACCGGTCGAAAACCAGAGACAGGGGCCTTCTCTCCCTTGCCTCCCAGCCGGTTATCTCCTCGTCACCAGCGACGCTGAAGCCGGGAGAATCCTTGTCAACCAGGAAGCAGCTCACCCGCTCTCTCACCGGTCCCTCAGGACCGCCGGTGGCAAAGACTACCGCGAAGTAGTCCTCGCCCGGCCTGGAGAGGGATATCTTCTTGCCGCTGAGAACATAGGAGCCGTTGCTCTTCTCAGCTCTAACTGCCATCTCCTCAATCTCAGACGCTTCCTTTGCGGGCTCCATCCACGCCAGGTAAGGGAGTTTCTGTCTGTTGAGCGCTGGCTTGAAGTATGTTTCCTTTTGTTGCTCGCTACAGTCGAAGAGCAGCGGCGTCACGTCGCCAAGATCGAAAGGAACGACTGTCTGGGCCAGTTCTTCCTCCACCAGGCAGGTCCCCAGGGTGTCCAGGCCTACACCGCCCAGCTCTTCAGGAACGCCGACGCCCCAAAGCCCCATTTCCTTTACCATTCCCACCAACTCCTGCTCTTTGTCGGGAGGGAGAAACATCTGGGCGTCGCTCAGGTCAGCGGCCCGCCCCAGGACTGTTCTTTCCAGTGGTTTGAGCTGGTCGGTGACGAAATCCCTGACCATGCTCTGAACCATCTTCAGCTCTTCAGGTATCTCGAAATCCATCTGAAATCCCCCTTGACACTCCTTGGCGCCGCATCGCGGTCAGGCCAGAGCTTCCTCCACAAACAAGTCCAGATCAGGTTCGTCTTCGTCCCCTATTCTCTGCTCCAGTCGAGACATCACTTCTATCATGCGGCGGTTGACAACGTAGTTCTTGATGGTGGTATCCACCTGGGGACAGGCCAGAACACAGGCATCGCATTGGTCACAGTCTGCACCCACTATGATTTCCAGCGCCATGGATGTTCGCTGCTCCGTCTTTTCCCGCCTGGACGGCTCGCGAAACAGGAAGGGACAGGCGTCTATGCAGCATCCGCATCCAATGCATTCCTTGTGTCCCCCAATATCTTCAGCTATGTTGAGAGCGTGACCGGGATTGAATCCGCTGGAAAGCAGCCTGCACCGAGCTACAGGTGGGCTGGCAATATTCAGGATCGTGTTCAGTATGGGTTCGACTTCCTTGGCATCCGTTTGCTGGCGTAATGGCATGTCATCCCTCTCCTAAATCCAGCGTGTGGCCCTATCGCCGAATGGAGTATAGGGGCTCACCTGACCAAGCGGCTGAAAGCCGGGGACAGGTTCCTGATGCGCATAGTTGGGCAATAGCATGGGAGAGACGGGCATCCCCTCCAGCCCCGCCTCCTTCATCTCACGCTGCCATTTGGTGACGTGCTCCAAAGTGAGTCTCCCCGGCCTCATCTCTTTAGCCCATCTGGCTGCGGCTCTACCCGCTCGCCGCCCGAAGACAAATAGGTCCAACGTTGAGTTGCCTATGAGCCTGTTCCTTCCGTGCACTCCTCCCTCAACCTCACCCGCGGCAAACAAGCCCGGCACGGCGGTGGAAGCGTCAGCCTTTATGGCAACGCCTCCGTTCTGGTAATGAAGAGTAGGGTAGACCAGCATTGGCTCCTTGGTGATGTCGATATCGAAGCGGCCGAATTGCCGCACCATAGCAGGCAGCTCTCTTCTGATAGTGCCTTCCCCTCGCTTGATCTCAATCATCGGCGAATCCAGCCAAACGCCGACTTCGCCCGTCGGTGTAGTGACACCTTTGCCTCGCTCCTTGCACTCCCGGATCTCAGCCGAGGCTTCCGTATCTCTTGCCTCGAGAGGGTGAATGAATTGCTCTCCATCACAGTTGAGTATCTCCGCTCCTAGAGTCCTCACCTTCTCCGTAACCAGGAACCCCAGGATCTGCGGAGGAAAAGCCGCACCCGTGGGATGATATTGCATGGTATCCATGTGCACCAGCGGAGCCCCCAGTCTATAGGCCAGTACCAGCCCATCGGCGGTGGCACCGTAGTGGTTGGTGGTGGGGAAGCCCTGAATATGAGTGCGACCCAGCCCGCCGGTGGCGATGATCACTGCCTTAGCCCGCACTATGGTCATTCCCCTGGTTTCAAGGTTCATCAATATGGCACCGGCCGCCTGGCCTCTATCATCCAGTATCAATTCGATCGCCGGCTCGAACTCCAGCCAGTTTATCTTTCTGCCATGCATGTTTCTCTGGCGGATCTCGTCGCGTACGACCCGCATCTCCTCGAGTCCGGTATAGTCCCGACATGAATGCATCCTTCTCCTGGACGAACCGCCACCCGACAGCTCATGATATGAGGTGTCAGGCTCCTTGTCCCAGTTGACGCCCAGCGATTCCAGCCACCTGATCACGTCGGGGGAGTCCTTGGCCAGCGCCTCCACCAGTTCAGGGTCATTGACATAATGCCCTCCACCCATTATGTCCAGGTAGTGGATGGCAGGAGAGTCATTGGGTCTGTCGCATGACTGCGTACCCGCCTGGGCTCCTATGGTGTTGGCGTCGCCCAGACGCAGCTTTGACGATATCAGTACGCTGGCGCCGTTTTCCTCGGCCAGAAGCGCTGCCGATCCTCCGGCTCCGCCGCAGCCAACTACCAGAACGTCAACATCGTAATCAACCTCTTCCAGACGGACCTTGCCGGGCTCGATGCGGCTGTTTCCTTCCAGCAGGTCAGCTATCTCCAGGGGCGTGCGGTCACCTTTGTTCGGTCCCACTCGCAGCTCACGAAATTGCTCTCCCTTGAAGTCGGGATGGAACTTGTTGACCAGCGCTTCTCTTTCCTCGGCGGGAATGCGGGGGAACGGCCCCTTCTCCAATCGCGCCAGCCTGCTTTCCGCCACCTTCCTCTTGCTCTCTTCCATGTAACCGGGGTATGGCATAGCGACTACCTCCTTCTGCGCACGAGGCCCAAGCCTCGCACCGTGCACGGTCTCATTGGGCAGGCTCTATCTCGCGCTTGGCATACAGCTCTCGCAGCTCGTCCGTAGACATCTTTTTCAGCTTCTCCAGTTCAGCGTCGAAGTTCCCTTCCTCTATTTCCCTTACCCTATCCAGGTTGTGCTGACTCTTGGGAGCAAGGTGGGCCCCTCTCAACCTTCGACCGGCAATGGCCACGACGTACGGCTGAAGCCCTTGAGGGCACCTGGCGGCACACAATCCGCACAGCAGGCAATCGAAGGATTTTTCGTATACTTTCTCGTAGTCGCCCCTAATGGCGGCGGACATAATCTCCATCACTTCCAGGTCTTGAGGGCAGCTCTTGGTGCAATTGTTGCAGCCAAAACAGGTGAGGGTATCAGGATAGAGCTGCACCAGCTTGTTTTCACCGGCTTCTGGCTTAAGATCCTGCACGTTGTAGAGAGCTTCAGCAGTGGGGAAGAAAGGTATCTGAGTCAGGTACATGTCCTGCTCTATGGCTTTCTGACAGGCAAGGGCGTATCTCAGTTGAGAGTCATTCCTGAAGCAGTATACGGTGGCGCAGGCGCCGCAGAATCCAGAGCGGCAGCCGACGCCCCGGATGAGGTTGTAGCCGCAATACTCCAGCGCAGCCTGGATGGTAAGTCCCTCGGGGACCTGAAAACGCTTGCCCATTACGTAGATGTCAAGCAGTTGGACTTTCTCGGCGACTTCAGCCATTTTTCACCTCCGTCTACAGGGTCGCTTCCTCGTGGCGAGCGCACCAGCATTGCATGTTGACTGCTACTGGCAAGCTGGCGATGTGTGCGGGGAAGACCTCAGCATGGACTGCCAGGGCGGTGATCGTGCCCCCGTACCCCATGGCTCCAATGCCTAGACCGTTGACCCGCTTGAGGATATCTTGTTCCAGTTCGGCTATCTCGGGGTCCGCATTCAGTTCACCGACCCGGCGCAGCAGCGCTTTCTTGGCCAGCATCATGGTCCTGTCCGTAGTGCCACCTATGCCGACGCCGACGATGACGGGAGGACAGGGGTTACTGCCGGACTCCTCGACACGATTCACCACGAAGTCTATGATCCCCTGGCGGCCTTGCGATGGAGATAGCACCGTCAGGCGAGACATGTTCTCACTGCCCCCGCCTTTGGGCAGGACGTTGATTCTGAGCTTGTCCCCGGGAACTACGTCGGTGTAGATGACGGCGGGCGTGTTGTCCTTGGTGTTTGTCCTGGCAGAGAAGGGGCGGCTGACCATGGATTTGCGCAAATAGCCCCCGGCATAACCCCGGCGGACTCCCTCGTTCACCGCTGTGTAGAGGTCGCCGCCTGTTATGTGGACCTCCTGGCCCAACTCCAGCATTACTACTGCGACTCCGGTATCCTGACACAGAGGAATCTTCTCCCTGCCTGCTATCTCTACGTTTTCCAGCAGTCTGTCATATACGTCGCGGCACACCGGTGACTCTTCTTCCCGTCTGGCTTTCTGTAGAGCGGCGAGTGCGTCCGCGGGGAGATAGTGGCAGGAGTGCTCAAACAGACGGGCTACGGTTTCGGTGACGTGACCGACTTCGATCTCTCTCATGGGCTGGATGCACCTCCCTTGGCCTTAGGTTACTGCGGGAGCAATGCTCCCTGCCTTCACCAGGGCATCGTGCGCTGCCTTGGAGCTGTTTATCATGAGCTCGGCTTTCTTGCGGAGCTCAGCACGGCTGATTTGTATTGAGGCGATTCCCTGTTCCTGAGCTTTCATTCCCACGTCTACTGCCTCGCGAATGAAAGCTTCAGGCTCTCCCATCGTTGGGGCAATATAGTCATCGCTTATGCCCTGCTCTTCGGCGTACCTGGCCAGCGATTCGGCGGCAGCGATGCACATTTCGTCGGTGATCGTCCTGGCTCCTACGTCAAGAACGCCGCGGAAAATGGCGGGAAAGCCCGTGGAGTTGTTTACCTGGTTGGGGAAATCGGACCTGCCGGTGCCGACGATCCTGGCTCCAGCCTCCTTTGCCTCCCACGGCCAGATCTCCGGGATGGGGTTGGCACACACGAAACAGATAGCATCTTTGGCCATCGCCTTGATGCTCTCCGGTGCGATGACTCCGGGTCCCGACTTGGAGTATGAGATGAGGACATCTGCACCTTTCAGCGCGTCAGATAGGTCACCGGTTCTTCCCTCGGCGTTGGTGGTCTGGCAGAACCGCCACTTGTCGACGTACGTGTCTTTCGCCTCCTCCAGGTCTTTCCGTCCCGGATGGAGGATGCCCTTGCTATCGGCGATGATGGTGGTCTCAGGATTGGCTCCGTAGGCGAAGAGCAGTCTGGCGGAGGCAACATTGGCTGCGCCGGAGCCGTTCAGGACAAACCTGGCCGCGCCTATCTTCTTGCCCACAATCTTCAGAGCGTTTATCAGGCCGGCCAGCATTACTGTAGCCGTTCCCTGTTGGTCGTCATGGAATATGGGGATTTCCGCCTCTGCTCTCAGTTTGTCCAGAACGTAGAAGCATTTGGGATTGGAGATATCCTCCAGATTTATGCCGGCGAACGATGGCTGCAGCCACTTGACCGCCTGAATGATGTCATCAGGGTCCTTGGTGCCCAGGCAAATGGGCACAGCGTCTACCCCGCCAAGATACTTGAACAGCAGGCATTTTCCTTCCATGACGGGGTAGCCCGCCTTGGGGCCAATGTCGCCAAGGCCGAGCACCCTGGTACCGTCGGTGACCACAGCTATGGTGTTCCCCCTGTTGGTGAGCTCGTGAAACCTTGACTCGTCGGCCTCGATTGCCCGGCAGGCCGCGGCAACCCCGGGGGTATAGTAGATGGCGAAATCCTGGAAACTACGGACCTGGCACTTGAGCATCGTCTGCATCTTGCCGTGGTAGAACCCGTGCAGCTTCATGGCGTCTTCCGCTGGTTTCTTCGCCTTGGCCAGAAGCTCCTCTTTGGTTACCTTCTGTGACATCGCTGCCTCCTTCTTGCTGTTGCTTCGTTGGCGCATATTATACTCCAGTCCCGCTCGACTTTTCCAAGGTTCTGGAGCCCTGCTGGCGAATTTGAGTTGGCCTGGGGGTCTGCTATACTACACTCTTGACTTGAACCTGGAGCTGATTACCCTTGACGGTCCTGTGGCAGTTGGCAAGTCTAGCGTTGGCTCTCTGCTGGCCAGGAGACTCGGCTTCTGCTTTTTTGATACCGGGCTTATCTATCGGGCCTTCACCTGGAGAGTGATCCAGTCAGGTCTCTCTTCGGAGGATGAAAGCGGCCTCTCTTGCCTGGCTGGAATGACGAAGTTTGAATTCGTGGCGGGTCAAGAGGAGCGCCTCTCCGTTCTTATTGACGGCAAGGATGTCTCTTCAAAGCTGACTCGCTCCGAGGTAGAAGAGGATGTCGCTCTGGTATCAAAGGTGGCTGAAGTGCGGGAGAAGATGGTCTCCGAGCAGCGCAGAGTCGCCCGGAGGGGGAAGCTGGTGATGGCCGGCAGGGACATTGGCACAGTGGTTCTGCCCTGGGCTGACTTGAAGATCTTCATGGTGGCCTCCGTTGAGGCGAGGGCCATGCGCCGCTACAGGGAATTGCTTGAGCGCGGCAGGAAACCAGACTATGAAGTCGTCCTCACTGAACTGAAACGCCGGGACGACAACGATATGCACCGAGCTATCTCGCCGCTCAAAGCCGCCGCGGACGCCGTGGTCATTGACACAGAGGAACTGAGCCTGGAGCAGGTGGTGGATAGAATATATGATTTGGCCATTGGGTTTAGTAACGAGGATTCTTCGCCTGCGGACTAGAATGACTCTTCCGGGCTGATGAATCGATGACCCGGTCCCAAAAGGTCGTCTTAGCTATTCTCAGATTCCTCCACGGGATCTTTCTCTCCTGGGAAATTCGGGGGCGGGAGAATGTGCCCCCGGTTGGTCCGCTTATCGTGGTCGCCAATCATGTTCACCTGGTTGACCCTGTGCTGCTGGGATGCACCTTTCCCCGGTGGATTACGTACATGGCGAAGCAGGAGCTTTTCCGCTATCCCTTTGTCGGTCCTTTTCTACGGTGGGCGCAAGCCTTCTCAATACCGCGCCGAGGGACAATCAGGGACAAGCGGGAGGCATTGGCACAGGCCAGGAACATATTGAGCCAAGGACTGGCCCTGGGTATGTTCCCTGAGGGCAAGAGGAACCGCAACGGCAAGCTGCTGCCAGGCAAGCCTGGAGCCGCCGTGCTTGCCTCACAAATGAGCGCCCCTGTCCTGCCTGTGGCCATCACAGGCACAGAGAAGCTCACCGGGATAAGCTGGCTATGGAGGCGGCATCTCATAGTCATCACCATTGGCCAATCTTTTGCACTCCCGGCCGTCGACGGCAGGCTGAGCCGGTCGCAGAGTAGAGCGCTGACCGACTTGCTGATGAGAAGAATCGCCGCCTTGCTGCCTGAGGAGTACCAGGGAGCATATGGAGATTGAGAAGGCCAGGGACCTGGGCCTGTGCTTCGGCGTGAGGAGAGCGGTCAAGATGCTGAAAAAGGCCGCCATCCAGTACGGGAGGGTGGAGACGCTTGGGCCGGTGGCGCACAACCAGCGGCTGGTGCAGCAGCTGGCCGAAGTGGGGGTCACGCCAGTAGATGAGCCGGATAAGGCCACGAGTGGGGTACTGGCTATTTCCGCACACGGCGCAGCCCCGGCTGTGCTGGCTGACGTCGAGGCCAGGAGTGTTCATGTCATCGACACTACGTGCCCCATAGTCCGCAGGGCGCAGAACACCGCCAGGGAGCTGGCTGAGGCTGGCTACCATGTCATCGTTTTCGGAGAGGCGGAACACTCCGAGGTCAAAGGGCTGCTGGGTTGGGCCGGGGGCAGGGGTGTGGCGGCCCTTGATGCGGCCCAGATTGACATATCCTTGTTGCTATTGAGAGGAGAAGGCCTGACCTCAGGCAGGGCGGGAGAGAAGAAGCACCCGGGGTATCGCGTGGGCATCATATCCCAGACGACACAGACTTGGCCTGCTTTCGTTGAGTTTGTCGGCAAGCTTATGTGTGCCGTTCCCTCTGTGATTGCCGCCGGGGATGCCGCAGACGAGAGGAGTGGGGGAGAGAGGGGTGAGAACGGCGATCTTGATGAACTGCGCATCGTCAATACTCTCTGCCAGACGACGCGAAGACGGCAGGAAGCGGCCCTGGAACTGGCCACGAGAAGCCAGCTCATGATAGTGATAGGAGGACGTAACAGCGCCAACACCAAGCGCCTGGCTGAGCTTTGTTCTCCTGTAGTGGAAACCCATCTTGTGGAAGGGGCAGGCGAAGTGGAGAGCTGCTGGCTTGCAGGGAAACGCCATGTGGGGGTCACTGCCGGAGCGTCCACGCCCGATGAGGTGGTAGCAGAGCTAGTGAGCAAACTGGAATCACTGTAACCAGGTTCCCCATCCGGCCCCTTTGGTCATCCGGCTTCCCAGCTCTATCCTTTCCCCGCCAGAGTCCTGATCATGGCGTATCTGGCATTCACCTTTTCCTGAATCTGTTCCAGGTCCTGGGTTGTAAGGTGGGCGTACTTGCGTGACAGCTCGGTATACTCATGGATGGGCTTGGGGTCGGTGATCTCTTGCGTGAGGCGTACCTTTCCCTTTTCGGCTTCCCAGAGGGGGAAGTAGTTCGTTTCCACAGCCGCGTTGCACACATCGAGGCCTCTATCCACAGGGATCCCCCAGCCGGTCACGCATGGCGTGAAGAGGTGGATGTATGACAGCCCTTTTGTAACGTTCATCGCCTTGATGAGCTTCTTGGCATAGTCGCGGGGATAGGCGATTGTCGCCGTCGCGACGTAAGGAACATCGTGGAAGAGCATCAACAGGGGCATGTACTTGCTGTTCTGCTCCTTCCCATGTCGCTTTCTTCCCACAGGGGAGGTAGTCGTGCGGGCCATCAGGGGCGTACTGCTACTTCTCTGGACGCCGGTGTTCATGTAGCCCTCGTTGTCGTAGCAGATGTAGACCAAGTTCTCCTGCCGTTCAGCAGCTCCCGAGAGCGGCTGAAAGCCTATATCCACGGTGGCGCCGTCACCGACAAAGGCCACGGTCTTGGTACTCTTCCCTGCGTGCTGGTAGTACCTTTTCGCTCCGGTCATAAGTGAGGCCACATTGGTCAGCAGGGCAGGGAACTGAGCCAGTCTGACCTGAGAATGGCTTCCCAATCCAAGCGTGAATGTCACTGCACAGCCGGGCGCAGTAAAGAGCAGAACATCCTTTCCCAGAACTCTCAGGGTGAACCTCAATGACAGCTCGACCAGACAGCCTATGCAGGCGCTTGTCCCTGGAGACAGAGGGTCTTCCTTCTGCAGGTATTTCAAGGCCGAGGCTTCTTTGACCAGATTATGCATCTTGTCCCTCCTGACTCACTCCACATCCAGGAAAGCCACCTCTTCACAGTGCCTCCCTTGAGTTGCTGAGTGAACAGTGTCTATGATTCCTCCGATATGCTGTAAAGTTATGTCGGCACCGGCCAGCCCACCGATGAAGTTCAGCAACAGCGGCTGAGGCTCCATCCCGTTCAGGGCAGCCTTCAGTTCCACCATCAGGTGGCCGCAGTTCCAGCCAAAACAAACATTCCTGTCTATTACGCCTATGGCCTTCTTGGCCTGGAGCGCGCCGAGTAGCCTCTCCCTTGGAAATGGACGGAACATCCTGATCTTGACCAGCCCCACCTTTAGGCCCTCATCACGCTTTCGGTCGACTACAACCCGGGCTGTGCCCGTGCAGCTTCCCATGGTTACCAGGACTATGTCGGCGTCGCCGCACCGGTATTCTTCAATCTGGCCGCCGTAGCCCCTGCCGAGGGCCTGCTGGAATTCGCCGTCTATTTCCTCAAGCTTCCCCTTGGAGCGCTGCAGAGCAGCGAGGTGTTTGTAGCGGTACTCCGGCACCAGGGGATCTCCGAAGGGCGCGATGGTCATCCGTGTTTGGGGGTCCAGCTTGGGACTCGTCTCCCGACGCGGCAGGAACTCATCCACTGCTTCCTGCGGGGGAATATCGACCGCCTCTGAGAAATAGGAGAGGTAGTAGCCGTCGTAGGATACGGTGACTGGAACCATCACCTGAGGGTCCTCAGCCAACCTGTAGGCCATGATTATGGTGTCCAGGATTTCCTGGCAAGATTCCGCGTGGAGCTGGATCCACCCGGTGTCCTTGACCAGCATGATGTCCTGTTCCGAGCTGGCGACCGTGGTGGGGCTCATGGCCTCCCGGTTGACATTGACCATGACGATGGGAAGCCTCTGGAGTGCCGCGAAGATATAGGGCTCAAACATGAAGAACAACCCCTGAGCGGAAGTGGCACTGAAGGCACGACCTCCGACCGAAGTGGCGCCGATCAGAACACTCATAGCCGAATGCTCGCCCTCGACCTCAACCATCTCGGCACCCACTGACCCGTCGGCCTGAAAGCGGTACAGCGTTTCAATCAGTTCTGTTTGAGGCGTAATGGGATAGGCACAGATGACATCCGGCTTGCACAACCGGACAGCGTATGCCGCAGCACCGTTTCCGGTTAGGACCCTGCGTTCCTGCTGACGCTCCGACTTGGCATCCATCTTATGCCTCCCTCTCCATGGCGATGGCCCCCACGGGGCATATTCTGGCGCAGATCCCGCACCCTTTGCAGAAATCCAGATCTGCGGTGAACTGATCGCCGATGTCCTTCATGCAACCTGTAGGGCAGAAGAGGGAACAGGCGGCGCACTGGATGCATTTGGTCCCGTCGATTACCGGTCGCTGGTACCTCCACTCACCCGTGTTGAGAACATGCAGCTCTGCTGAACTTGACCAGGGGGCATCATATTCGCTCTGGAATTTCATACTAGCTCCTTCGCAACCTTAGCGCTGTGCTCTCCTCGTAGCCTCTCTGCACGCATCTCCTGTTCTTTTCCAGCAGGCTGCCGTCGAAGTATTCGCCCAGGCTGGACAGGAGGGAGTCGAGTTCCAACCAGCCGGTGGCCCGAACAAAAGCTCCGAGCATGCAGGTGTTGGTGATTGGTGTTCCGATTTCTTTAAGACCTATGTCCGTGGCATCGACGGTAACAACGGCCACCAGGTTCTCGTGCCATCGCTCACGCACTGGTTCAACTGCGTTCATAACTAGAATACCGTCAGGTCTTATGCCAGCGAATATATCGACGGAGCGAATGAGTCGGGGATCCGCCACTATGAGACAGTCAGGTTCATACACCTGCGTCTTCTCCCTTATCGGCTTCTCATCAAAGCGCGCAAAAGCTACTACCGGTGCCCCTCTTCTTTCAAAACCGAACTTGGGAAAGGCCATGCCGTACTTCCCTTCTCTGACAAAGGCGCTGGCCAGTATCCGGGCCGCCACGACGACTCCCTGGCCTCCCCTCCCGTGCAACCTTATCTCCTTCATTTACTGCTACTGCCTCCTTTGAAGGAGGGGGCACTTCCTTCAGACAGGACTATAGCATGTTGAAGAGGGAGTATGTACTTCTTGTGACGGAGAACCCTCGGATTGCCGTTGTCAGGGGTATTGTGCCTTGGCACGTGGGAACGGCCGCTCAGTCAGCTGTGGGGGTGAGACAGGGGATCAATCTAGCCGAGTTGGTCATCCAACTTCCTGCCGCCTAGGAGGTGGAGATGAAGATGGCGTATCACCTGTCCCCCTTCGGCGCCGCAGTTTATCACCAGCCGGTAGCCCCTATCCGCGATTCCCTCTTTCTCTGCCAGCCTTGTGGCCAGGATTATCAGGCGCCCCATGAGTTCCTGCTGTTGGTCAGCAAGATCTGCCAGGGAGGAGATGTGGGCTTTGGGTATGACAAGAATGTGTTTGGGTGCCAGCGGGTTGATGTCCCTGAAGGCCAGGAAGTCATTATCCTGATGAACGATATCGCTCGGTATCTCGCCGGCAACGATGCGGCAAAAAAGGCATTCCTCAGACATGCTCAGCCTCCGAACACGGTCGGTTCACCCAACCCTTTCACACTCGTACTCCCCGGTGATGAACTCGTACGTGGTGCCATCTTGAACCGTTACCTTGTCTTCCGTCAGGGCTATTGTGGAATGCCCTACGCTAACATCGGCGTACAGGTCATCAAACCACTCCCACCCCTTGGGCCAATTCCCTGGCTGCGCGGGCCCTGACTTGCCGTCGATAACGCCGTCACCGTTTCCGTCAATGAGGTTCACTGAATTCACCAGTTCGCCGGACCGATAATACTCGACTCTTGCCATGATGCCTCCCACGTTCACCTGCTCAACGCCAATGTGGATAGCCTGCGAGTATGTTGGCCCGCTGCACCCGGGCAAGATGGATGGCACCAGCGCCACCAGCAAAGCTAGCGCCGCCGGAACATGCAGTCTTCCTCTCCACATCGTCATCACCATCATGTCAGGTATTCCTTTCGCCAGCGGAATTGAGCGGAGTGGCGCCCCCTCTGTTTTCGGCAATTGGCCTTCTCCGTCTGGCGCGGCGTCTGCCTGTCCACAGACCTTCGAAGAAGGAGCGATTCAGTATATGCCGGGCGTCGGCTACCTCCAGCAAATCCTTCGATACACCGCTTTCGAAGTAGGCAACTTCGATATGTTTGCCCATGTTCTTCACTGTTTGAAGTGCGTAGGCGAAATCGGAGTCCCCACTAACGATTACTGCCACGTCGTAGAAATCGTGCCAGGCGAAATATAGCAGGTCTGTGGCCAGCATAACATCTATGCCCTTCTCCACCGGGGTACCCCCTGCTGGCTTGGTTCCGCCTAGGCGCATCTCCAGATACGGGGTCAAACGCAGGATGTTGAGGAATTCCTGCTGTTCCCGGTAGCCCTCGGGCCAGCGGACTGCGTCCTGCAGTACGTTGTAGTAGTATGTTCGGAATAGCTGCCTCTGGCCGCAAAGCTTGGTGGCGAACTCGGCGAAGTTGATGTCATGGCGTCTGAAATTGCCCTCCAGGGCATGATACAGATTGCTCCCATCTATGAAGATGGCCACTCTATCCCCCATGGCTCCTCCTTTGAGGCTTGCGTATTGCCTGTGCTATCGCTTACGTGCCTCTAGTAGTCCATTATACATTAGCCAGTCCGCTCATTTCATTTGTTCTGTCTGGGCCGACCATATCGCGATACTCCTGGCGAAGAGGTCAAAGCTCCTCGACACTGGCCTGGAGCTGTTGTCCTCAGCGTCGCAGGATAGTATAGTTCTGTCGCGGAGACGCAGGTGCGCGACTGTGTTGGAAGGAGATGTCAGAGCGATCGCCTCATGAGCAGGAGCTGTGTAGCTTATGGCCATAGGTGAACTTGCTGGGAAGGCTCAGACGGTACTGGGGCTGATCGAGGGCGACAGCCTGGGAATCACACTCCCCCATGAGCACCTGCTACTCGATGGAAGAACCATCTTCACGGAACCATCCGGAGCCAGCGAGAAAGGACTAGCCCGTCAGCCGGTCGATTGGGGAAACCTGAGCTGGCTGCGCTACCACCCGTATGAGAACCTGGATAACGTGTGCTTGCTTGACGAGCAGGAGGCCATCGAAGAGGCCATGCTGTTCAAGAAGGGTGGGGGCAGTACGATTGTGGACCTCACGGTTGTCGGCATAGGCCGTGACCCCAGAGCTCTGGCACGTATCTCGCGAACGACTGGATTGAATGTGGTTATGGGGGCGGGCTATTACGTGAGATCATCCCTCGGCTCAGAGATCTCTGCCAAGACGGAAGAGGAGATCTGCCAGGAGATCGTGCGGGATATCGCTGTGGGAGTGGGCGATACCGGGGTTCGTGCTGGAATCATAGGTGAAATAGGCTGTTCCTGGCCGCTGCATGACGATGAACGGAAAGTCATCCGCGCTGCCGCCCATGCTCAGCAGCGCACCGGAGCATCGATAAACATGCATCCCGGACGGAACAGGGAGGCTCCGTTCGAGATTATCGAGATTCTGGGTGAGGCCGGGGCTGACCTGAACCGGGTGGTTATAAGTCACATTGACGCTCGCATCCGGGACCACAGCGAACGTTCCAGACTGGCAAGGATGGGTTGCTGCCTGGAGTATGACCTGTGGGGATGGGAAGGACACTTTCCGTGCTACTGGACGGCGGATGACTTCCTGGATCTGCCAAATGATACGCAGCGGATCTACGAGATTCTTCAGCTTGCTGAGGAGGGCGATCTCAACCAGATCCTTATTTCACATGACATCTGTGCCAAGTCGAAGCGAGTTCGCTATGGTGGGTGGGGCTACTGTCACATCTCAAACTACGTGGTGCCGATGATGCACAAGCGAGGCGTGGCTCCAGAGGTGATTGACACGCTCATGGTTGAGAACCCGAGGCGTCTACTTTGCTTCGTTTGAGCCGGAGTGATACTCAAGTTCAAATCTGCCGTACCGGGTATGTGGACGGTCCGGTGAAATAGCGGCGACGGAGGTGACCCGGCAG
>Ga0315537_1001203_pt1 | contig 20367 bp, 18 predicted proteins | sample SalMarSW160270MG_FD_203091 | JGI IMG/M metagenome (GOLD analysis project Ga0315537, IMG submission 203091) | Salt marsh sediment microbial communities from the Plum Island Ecosystem LTER, Massachusetts, United States - Salt Marsh Sediment SW1602-70 ...
TGGAAGGACTACCAATGGGAGGTAGGAATATCCCGTCCGGATGGATGGAAAACCCTGACATCAGTCTCATGATTCTCTCCATGGTAATCTACCTGGTGGCAGGTTTCGTCTTGAGCGTCCTGATAAGCAGAAGACGGCAGCTGGCCTAAACCGGAACAAGTGCTCTCCCCCGAGCATATCAATGAATTAACCACTCTTACCCAGATACCACTGGAACCCCTGTAAGATGTTTCGTTCGAGTGCCACCGTAGCTTGAGAATTTGGACCAGCATGCAATAGTTATCGGGCAGGTGCTCTAGCCTCTATGATAGAGCTGAGGTATCCATTGGTATAGCTTTTGCACTGGTATTAACATTGAGTTCTATGTATACTTTCGTCAGTAGCATGCAAGGTCCTGTTTCAAACTCTAACAAAACTAACAATGGGATGCGTTGGAGTGGCAAAGTATCATTTAAGCCCCAAGGGTGTTGTTGAAGGAATAGTCGGAGCTGCATTTATTACAGTCACCTTTGCTTTCAGTCCTCTCCTCAAGTCTTGGTACCGCAGTTGGGGTGCCAACGATTCCGAAGTGCGGAGGAATTTACCTGGGGATGACCTAGTACCTCATCCAAAAAGCATTGCCACCCGAGCCATAACTATCCAAGCTCCTGCTTCCCATGTCTGGCCCCTACTGTTGCAAATAGGTTTGAGGCGCGGTGGCTGGTATAGCTACGACCTCTTGGAAGCCTTTGCCGGAGCGGCTGATTTCATCGATGGCTGTTCTGCCAAACGGATTATTCCTGAACTACAGGGCTTAAAAGTCGGTGATAAGATATGGATGCATGATAGGATATTGCCTCTAACGGTTGTGACCATGGAACCGGAAAGGGCACTGGTGTTCCTCACCAGGGTGGACGTACAAAACAAAACCTATTTCGAACTCGGCGATAAGATGCCGGAGAAATACGTAAACAGCAGTTGGGGTTTTTTTCTTGAGTATGCTGATAGTAAGACGACTAGGCTTTTGGTTCGTTCACGGCTGGATTATAATCCCAACCTCATGAACAAAATCGCTTGGCGCGTTTTTACCGACCCGATTAGTTTTGTGATGGAACGTAAAATGCTTATAAACATTAAACGAATAGCGGAAGCTCCTCAAGAAAACTAGGCAGCAATGTGAATACGACCTATTGGTAACCTCTATAATGTTTGAAGGTAATTGGAGCTAAGGTATCAAGGGGCAAAATGCACTGTTTCCTATCGATAGACGATGGCTGCGATAATTATCAACCTACTGCAAGATTAAATTCAGTGCACCACCTACCAGCAAGGCAGCCACAATCATTATTCCTGTTGACTTGAGCATACTTTTGACTCCAAGCTCCCTGAGGATGACAACGAAGGTAGCGATACAGGGGAAAAACATAGCCAGGACCACGCTGCCAACAACCAGTTGATTGGCGCTTAATTCTAGAGGGGCAAGCATGCCCAGGGCTACATCCTTACGCAGAAAACCAATAACTATTGCGGTTACTGCTTCCTTGGGTAAACCCAGAAAGCCGGTTACCACCGGCGCCGTAAAATTGGCAATAGCATCGAATACTCCCAGGGCGTAGAGTATATTTATAACTAGAACAGCACCTAAAATGATAGGCACAGCCTCTTTAAGGAAGCCAAATGTTCGCATCCACAGCTTCTGCAAAACTGTCCGCCAGGGCGGCATACGGTAGGGTGGTATCTCTATTAGGAGCTCAGGGCTCAGTCCTTTGGTGAAGCGGTTAAGGATTAAGCCCAGGACAACCCAGACAATGAACAGTGTCCCGTAGACGATGGCTACGTACTGTATCCCACGTTGACCGACCAGGCCAAAAATCATCGCCTGCAGGGCGGCACAGGGTATGGCAATAGATATTAATGTCGCCGCGATGAACCTTTCCCTCTTACTCTCAAGGATACGGGTAGCCAGGATAGCCGGCACGTTGCAGCCCAGCCCCAGCATAGTCGGAATAATAGCGTAGCCGTGCAGACCCAGCCGGTGCATAACGGTATCCATTAAAACTGCTAGCCGTGGTAGATAACCAAAATCCTCAAGCAGCCCGAGCACCAGGTAGAATGAGACAATATAGGGCAGGACCATGGCAAAAGGGACATAGAGACCGGTGGTCAACAGCCCAAGTGATTCAACAAAGTTAATTTCACCACCGACTAACTTACCTATCAGAATATTGTGTAAAAAGCCGCTGCCCCCCAGGAGGTCGCTTAGTCTCAGCATTACCGGTGCCCACAGATTGTCAAATAAGGGGTCAAGTGCATATCCAATCAGGCTCTCACCAATGAAACGGATTACCAGAAAGGCAACAGCGAGAACGACTAAAGCTATTATGCCACCAGTTAGCGGTCTTACACTGGCATCCTCGAGGCGCTCACGCCAGGTATGGTGCCGGTGGACGATGCGCTGGACCTGGTCTGTGATGTGACCTACAGCCACCCAGCGTTCATCAGTACTACGAATAGGAGTTTCGGGCGAAGTGGCCCTGGGGATGTTCTCCACCAGTTCCTTTATACCCTGAGCGGTTACCGCTACTGTAGGAATAACCGGTACACCCAGAAGCTCCTTTAGTTTGTCAAGGTCAATATGAATGCCTCGATGCTCGGTATCATCCCACATATTTAAGGCCACTACCATCGGGATGTTACGCTCCAGCAGTTGCAGGGTTAAGTAGAGATTCCTCTCCAGGTTAGTAGCATCAACAACATTTATGACCAAATCGCCACTGTCAAGCATCTGAGAGGCTACTTCCTCAGCCTCGCTGGTCGGTTCCAGAGTATAGGTGCCAGGTACATCAGTAACCTCAACTGTTTCCTCTCCCAGCTTCATGTAACCATGGGTGTAGCCTACTGTTGTACCGGGATAGTTAGAAGCAATTACCTTAACTCCAGTCAGACGAGAGAAAATAACGCTCTTACCCACATTGGGATTACCCATCAGTAATATCTGCATCTTGACCTAGCTTAAGTCAACCACTATCCTCTTCGCCATACCAAATCCGATGGCTACTCGGCCATTACCTACCTGGATGGTTATCGGACCACGCATAAACATAGAACTGACCTTGGTCACTCTCTTACCCGGTCTTATACCTAGAGCACCAAGACGATTAATCATGCCTTGCCCACCCTGAATCTGGAACACTACACCACTCTGACCAGCCCTCATTCGGCTCAAAGTTACATATTTTTCGTCAGGCATAAACCTTAGTCCTTTCACGTCTGCTCTCCGGGCAGGCTATACTTGAATTAAATGTAAACGCTTCCCATTTGCAACAAAAAGAGCAAAAAATTATTTCCGCTTCCGCCGGCATGCCGGGCAGTAACCTGTCATACGTACTTCGCTACCGGTAATCTCAAAGTCTTTCGCCTCGTTAACCTTCCTCTTGACCAGACGAGCTAATGGGTACTGGAATTCAACAACCCGACCACACTCGAGGCAGACCAGGTGGTGGTGCTCGGTTGTGGGTTTTATCTCATAGTAGTGGCGTGTCTCGCCAATGTGGACCTCCTCTACAAGCCCCACCTTCTTAAGCGCCTGGAGCGTCCGATAAACAGTGGACAGGCTAAGGCGAGGCTGTTTCTCCCGAGCCCGCTGGTAGACCTCGTCGGCGTCGAGGTGTCCGCCTCCCTGCCGCAGAATTTCCATAATGATAGCTCGCTGATTGGTGACCCGCAGGCCAGTGACATTTAGCGTCTGGCGAGTCTTCTCCAGTGATTCAGCTTTATTTTCCATATCTTATCACTAATGCATATCAATTGCATCTAGCTATTATTATAATTCCTGAATATACCACTGTCAAGACCGAGTATCACTAACCCGGCCATGTTTCCCGGCATTCTTGACAAAATCATTAGCCTGTGCTAATTTTAAGGAAAGTGAATGCAACTGTTTGCATTTGAAATTACTTGCAACTATTAGGCCTGTATCAAGCAGGCCTATACTAGATAGTATTATCGCAATAAGTCGCATTTGCATGTTATTGCAGTGCCATTAAACCAGATGGAAGGAGTGTGACATGAACAGCATTGATTTGTCGAAACCGAGACAAGAGATAGAGAAAGCCATAGAAGCCGGTGACCTGCCCCGATTACTGAAGATGAGCGGAACGCTGCATGGTCATTATTGCCCTGGCCTGGCTACGGGAGTAAAGGCAGCCGTCCGCGCCGTAAAAGAACTGGGGGCCAACTCTACAGGCATGGAGGAGACAATCGCTATCGTCGAAACCAATAGCTGCTTCAGTGATGGCGTCCAGTTCATTACTGGTTGTAGCTTTGGGAACAATGGCCTTATCTACTGGGATTTCGGTAAGACGGCACTCACTCTGGCCAAAAGGAACGGAGAAGCGGTGAGGGTGGCAGCTAAACCCGATGCTCTCTCTCTGGAAAGGCGCGAGCCTGAAGCTATGGAGCTATTCCAGAAAGTAGTGACTAAACGACAGGGAACAGAGGCAGACCAAGTAAGATTACAGGAGCTGTGGCGGCAGGTGGCCCTCAGAGTGCTGGACATACCCGATGACGAGCTTTTCAATGTTAGTCGGTCAACAATACAGGTCCCGGCCTACGCTCCTATCTTTGCCAGTGTAAACTGCTCTGTTTGTGGGGAAAGCATCATGGAACCGCGGGCCAGAATAAAGGATGACAAACCCGCCTGTATCTCATGCTCCGGTCACGAATACTATCAGCTTGCCGGAGACGGGATATCACTGATTCACCCCGACAGAGCGGGAGCTTAGACCGGGAGTCAATTTACAGAAAAGTCTACTGGCGAGCCAGTGGTTTTAAGAGGGGGAAGTTAATGACTAAAAAGGCACCAGGACTGCTATCCAGACTGGCAATACTAATAGTGATGGCTTCACTACTTATTCTTCCGTCGTGTGAAACCGGCCCCGCAGAAACTACTTCGTACACCGTTGCCGACACTACCGGGGACTGGGGCTATCCCTCCCCCTACACCCACTATTCCCGTGGTCCGGGGTATGTCCGGATGAGTTTTATCTTCGAGACCCTCGTCTGGAAGGACGCCTCTGGCTTAATACCACAGCTGGCTAAGCAATGGGAATACATTGCCGAAGAAAATGCCTATATATTTGAACTACGTAACGACGTTACCTGGCATGACGGCACCAAATTCACCGCTGACGACGTGGTTTTCACCTTTGATTATACCAAACAGCACCCATACCAGTGGGTTGACAACGGTATTGTCGAATCGGCTGAAGCAATTGACGAATACACGGTAAAACTGTATCTGAGTAAGCAGTATGCTCCGTTCTTACAGGATGTCGCCGGGACACAGCCCATCATTCCCGAGCATATCTGGAAAGACATTACCGAGCCAGAAAAATTTACTGGAGCCGAGGCAGTGATTGGCACCGGTCCCTATACCCTGGCTGACTACAGTAAAGAACATGGTACCTATCTCTATAAAGCCTATGATGACTACTACCTTGGTACCCCTATTGTTGATGAAATCAAGTTCGTTAAGATAAGTGAGGAGATGATTCCTGCGGCACTGAAGGAAGGCTCGGTTAACGCTGGTGACATACCTAGCGAGGCTGTTTTCGAAATTGAGGAGGCAGGGCTTACGGTCATCACCACCCCTCCATCTTGGAACGCCAAGCTGACCATAAACCATCAGAAAGAGCCTTTTTCTTCCAAGCAGTTCCGGCAGGCGCTGGCATATGCCATAGACCGGGAGTCCCTGGTCCAGATTACCCAACGGGGCTATGCCTTGGCTGGCAGCCCGGGTATGATACCACCCACCAGCGCCTGGTATAACCCCGACATTCCGCAATATGAGTATGACCCTGCCCGGTCACAACAGCTTCTGGAAGGGCTGGGATACCAGATGGAGGGTGACTACTTTACCAAAGACGGCGAAGAACTGGAGGTTGAGCTAATAGCCACGGCCGATTACAAGGAGGTCGGGCAATTCATCAAGCAACAACTGGAAGCAGTGGGCATAAAGGTAGACTTCATAACGCTGGAAGCAAAGACGGTTGACTCCAAAGTAGAAGCCTGGGACTTTGACCTCTCAATTTATGGCCATGGTGGTCTCTACGAACCGTCCATTCTGAAAAGGGTGATTGTGGACGAGGGCTTCAACAGCGCCCGATATACATCAAATGAAACCCTTAACCAGCTTCTTGAAGCGCAGTTAAGCGAGATGGATGCTGAGAAGCGAAAAGATTTGGTGTTCCAGATTCAGGAGATTTACGCTGAAGACCTGCCGGCGCTGACCCTTTACTACCCCGAGTCTTATTCAGCACACGATGGTACTATCAATCTATTCTATACCATGGATGGTATAGCCAGCGGCATACCTGTTCCTTTGAACAGAATGGCTTTTGTGAAATAGCCAGAGAGGAGGCATAGAATTGTCAGAAAACAAACCCGGTGGCAAAGCCGCACCCGAGATGTTGCTCAGACCAGTAGGGCGAGTAATAAGCCCGCTAAAGGAGCCAAGCCTGGTCGCCAAGTCCGGTGACCTGGCACGGCAGTCAAGAGTGACGAGGGCGGTAGAGAGCCGAAGGGTAATATCTGAAGTGGTCATCGATAATGACCTCTCTGGCATCGTCGATGGTATCGAAGACTTCTCTCACATTCTGGTGCTTTACTGGGCCCATCGTGTTCCTCCCGAGGGGCGCTCCCTTATTAAGGCCCATCCCATGGGGAGAAAAGAACTACCGCTGGTAGGTATTTTCGCGACCTGCAGCCCGGCACGGCCCAACACTATTTGCGCCACGGTGGTGCGGCTGCTGGAACGCAAAGAGAATGTGCTAAAGGTAGAGGGGCTAGACGCTATCGACGGCAGTCCCGTGGTAGATATCAAGCCTTACAATCCCAGCTACTATCCTGCTAGTGGTGTCAAGGTAGCTGACTGGATGGAACGCATTCACCGGGAGTTCGCTGAGAATTTCACTCCGGGTGACGTCAGCGAAGGAAATAGGTAGCAACAGGAGAGGTTGCAGGAGAAGTGTTCAGCAAGCGGAGCATTATTACCTACGCAATAGCCTTCGCATTTATTATAACGCTCAACTTTCTGCTGCCAAGAATGATGCCGGGCGACCCCCTCATGGCAATCTATGGCAATGAGGCGCTGATTGCCATGACCCCGCAACTCAAGGCCGAGCTCGTGGAGCGCTTTGCCCTAGACAAGCCATTGTGGCAGCAGTTCGGTGCCTATCTTCTGGCACTGTTCCGGGGCGAACTGGGGTATTCATATTACTATAACGCGCCGGTGCTGACGGTGATTCTGGGACGCCTGCCGTGGACATTACTTCTGGTAGGTACTTCACTCGTGCTCTCCACCTTACTCGGAATAGTCCTGGGTATCGAGTCGGGATGGCGGCGTGGTTCCAGAACCGACCGTATTATGCTCACCGGGTTGATGAGTCTGAACGGCTTCCCCGATTTCTTCCTGGGTATGTTACTCCTCATTATTTTCGGGGTGACACTGGGAATCTTACCCCTGGCCGGGGCATTGACTCCCTATTCGGGGCTGTCCGGCCCAGCCCTGGTGCTGGATGTACTCAAACACCTTGTTCTCCCGATGACTGCCCTTACTCTAGCCCATCTGTCCAGTGGCTATCTGCTCACCCGGAATACGATGATTACGGTGCTAAAAGAGCCTTACATGCTTACTGCCAGGGCCAAGGGCTTATCACCACGAATACTCAAATACCGGCACGCCGGCAGGAATTCCATGCTACCGGTAGTTACCAGGACCGGCATCTGGGTGGGCCGGGTGGTTACCGGGGCACTCTTTGTCGAGCTGGTCTTTGCCTATCCCGGGGTGGGTTATTTGACCTACGAGGCCCTGTTAACCCGTGACTATCCGGTCATCCAGGGAGTCTTTTTGCTGGTAGCCATATCCGTCCTGGCCGCTAATTTCATAGTTGACCTTTCCTACCCGAAACTGGACCCAAGGGTTGCATATGCATATTGACATCAAAAAAGAGATAAAAGAGAGCGGCCCCGGGAAAGCCGGCCTTCTGATACTGCTGGTGATGATAGCGTTGGCCCTTCTGGCACCGGTGCTGGCCCGCTATAACCCGTTTCTACAGACAGCCGACTCTCTGCTTCCCCCATCCTGGGAACACTGGCTGGGCACAAACCATGTCGGCCAGGATATCTGGAGCCGCCTGCTCTTCGGTGCCCGGACATCCCTGCTGGTCGGCTTCGGGGTGGGCTTTCTTTCCACGCTGCTGAGCACTATATTCGGGATATCGTCGGCCCTCGTCGGCGGGCTTTACGACAAAGTAGTGATGAGAATAGTCGATGCTTTCATCGTGATTCCGGCGGTAATAATCGTCATCCTTGTGGCAGCTTACATCAGACCGAGTATATTAGTTCTCATCATGCTCCTGGCCCTGCTGAGCTGGCAGGGTGGTGCCAGGGTTGTTCGGGCACAGGCCCTTTCCCTAAAAGAACGGGGGCATGTTGCCGCCGCCAGGTCTTTCGGTGCCAATCACTTCTACATTGCCTGGCGGCATATCGTGCCCGACCTCGGGCCTATCCTGCTGGTTGATTTCATATACGGAGTAAGGAGAGCCGTCTTCATGGAAGCGGGACTAGCCTTTCTGGGAATAACTGACCCGACCATGGTCAGCTGGGGTATGATGATGCGTGATGCCCTGAGGTTCAGTTACCTGAATGTCTGGCAGTGGTGGCTGGTGCCTACCGGAGTCGCCTTATCACTGACCATCATTGGTCTTACCTTCCTCGCCTACGCCGCCGAACCGGTTATCGAGCCCAGGTTGAGAGGTGCCGAAGTTGCTTGAGATTAGGGACCTGAGAGTCAGTTACGGCCAGGACGTAGTTCTTAACGGGATAGATATTACGCTAGAAGCAGGGGAGACGCTGGCTATCGTTGGTGAGTCAGGGACGGGGAAGACCACGCTTGGCCTGAGCATTATGCGCCTGGTGGAGGGTACCGTTCGGGGTGATATCAGCTTTAACGGCAGGGACCTGCTGGCGCTATCTGACCGGGAGATGCAGCAGATAAGGTGGAATCAGATTGCTATGGTCTTCCAGAACGCTGACAATGTGCTCAACCCTGTCTATACTGTCCTTGACCAGGTTGCGGAACCGATGGTAGCGCATGGGCTTAAAAAGAGGAACGAAGCACGTGATAGAGCGGCGGAGTTGCTCAGCCATTTTGGACTTCCCAAAAATCGATTTGCTGCCTATCCGCACCAGCTCAGTGGAGGCGAGCAGCAAAGGGTCCTTATTGCGATGTCAATGGCCAACGACCCCGAGCTATTGATACTGGATGAGCCGCTATCTTCGCTCGATGCTGTTACCAGGTCTGAAATCACTGGCCTGCTGAAACAGACCCGTTCAAACCGAACCATGCTGGTAGTGACCCATGACCTGGACACTGTCAGCAAGCTGTCCGACCGGCTTGCTGTGCTTTATGGCGGTAAAATTATGGAGCTTGGCTCAACAAAGGAGATACTGGCCAATCCCAGGCACCCGTATACCAGAGCACTCATTCGGGCCTACCCAAACATGACCACGGTAAAAGACCTCCAGGGCATTAAGGGCAGGATGACTCGTCCGGTCAGCGGCTGCCCTTTTCATCCCCGCTGTACTCAGGTAATCGATATTTGTCCCCGAGAAATACCGGAGCTTTTACCGGGTCACGGACGAAAAATCGCCTGCCACCGTGGGGGTATAATAACTCTGCTATCAACCAGGAATCTAACGAAATACTTTAACTCACTTAAAGCTGTTGACTCGGTAGATATTCATATTGAAGGGGGCGAAACACTCGCATTGGTCGGCCAGACCGGCTCGGGAAAAACGACGCTGGCAAAAATGATTATGGGACTCCACCAGCCTACCGAGGGTTCTGTGTACCTTGAGGATACTAAAATTGATAATCGAGGGAAGGACTTCTACAAAAGGGTACAGATGGTCTTCCAGAATCCGGGAGAATCACTGAGTCACCGCCTGTCGGTGCTGGAAGCAGTAATGGAACCACTCGAGGTCCAGGGGGTAGGGACCAAGGAAGAAAGGATTAAAAAGGCAATACAGGTACTGGGAGAAGTAGAGCTACCTCAGACTGAGGACTTTCTAAGAAAGTATCCACACCACTTGAGTGGCGGTGAAATGCAGCGCGTGGCCATAGCCCGGGCGCTCATGCTGGACCCGGCTCTGCTTATTGCTGATGAACCCACTGCTTTCCTAGACGCCAGCATTCAGGCTAAGATACTAAAATTGTTACTCAATATGCAGGAGCAGCGGGGACTGAGTATGCTTTATATTACCCACGATATCGCCGCAGCTAGAAAGTTGAGTGACAGGATAGCCGTGATGCATAATGGCAGGATAATTGAGGAGGGCCTCTCAAATGAAATCGTGGCAGCACCCAGGCAAGACTACACCAAGAGCTTACTGAAGGCAGCCTCAGCCATGAACTAAACCGCTTCTGCAATCGCCTGCAATATCACATTAGCCTTGATTGTGGATGAATGATGCTCATATCGCCAGCGCAAAGTCAGTTGAAAAGCTATGCTTATTGTAGAGAGATACGTAATGAAAAACAGGCTACTGTGTAATTCCTAGGGTCACTTTCCAGGCTTTTGTGCGACATTGCGAAAGAATTCCTGCTTCCCGGTTTCACATTGACATTGACCATATGCTTACCGGCTCCACTGAGCTTGATATCCGCTACTCATATGTTTTGGCTTTTTCATCCCCCCTCAGAACACTCAGTCCTGCCCGCGCAAACACTATTGCTTCCTGTTCAGGATACATTTTTACGGGGGCAATAAACTCTACCCTTTCAGTTATCCATCTGACGGCTCGTTTCGAATCCAGGATTTTACCGGTCAGTATAATTGCGTCAACCTTCCCTTTGAGTACTGTGGCCATGGCGCCTATATCCTTGGCTATCTGATAGCACATCGCTTCAAGATAAAACTCCGCTTCCTTATCACCATTCTCTATCTTGTTTTCAACCTCACTCACTTTGTTTATCCCGAGAAAGGCCACCATCCCTCCTTCTCCCCTTATCATCTTAAGGACTTGTTCCCTGGTATACTTCCCCGAAAAACACATTTCCACAACCTGGCTGGCGGGTAGACTGCCACTGCGCTCCATGGTAAATGGCCCTTCGTCGAATGCGCTGGTGGTATCAATAACCCTCCCATCTTCAAAAGCTACTATCGACATCCCGCCTTCAAGATGAGCAATTACTAATCCGACGTCTTTTATATCGATACTCATTTCTCCCGCGGCCAATATGGCTACCGCTTCGATATTCTGACGGTGATATGCAGGTCTCCTGTCGATTCCCGGAATACCAGAAACCCTGGCGATTCGTGGCCACTCGATAGGTGGGGGGTAGGGAACAAAGGCTGGTATCTGGTACTCGTCGGCTATCTCCTTGGCCAGCATGCATCCCAGGATTGCCGGATGCTCGACTCTCACTTTCTCCGATTTCACAACGTCGAACATCAGCTGGTTAACCTCAAAAATACCACTCTCTTTGGCTCGTGGACCGCTACGACCGACCACTGCCGACAAATCACCCTTCTTTATCCCCCACTCCGAAAGCTTTGACTTAATGATGTCGTTGCGGTATGGAAATTGCTCAATCACCCTTTTGAACTGCCTGAGTTCGGCCACCGGGTGCACCATTTGGGCACTTTTTACTTCTGTTTCACCCTCGAAAATATTTATCTCGGTACTGGTTGAACCCGGATTTATTACCAGTATTTTAAACATATCAGTCCTCCCATTTCTAAAAATACTTCTGACTACCTAGTCATCTTGATGCGCCCTAAATAATTTTACCACATAGGACTAATTCGTCAGTACAATAGTACGAAAATACGGTTTTAGGTTAATGCGGGATAAACTATAATTCATAATAGGAAATGTAAAAGTACGGTTTCTACCTAAAGGTATTAAATTATAGACAAAAGCCTACGAATGTACGCGGAGCAACTAATCCAATGTTGGGAAACGTGATTAAAAAACAGGACTATATCTATGTAACGGGAGACCTATGCCTCGACGAGGCTGGTATTATACATGGCAATATATACGCTAAAGGAAATATCCTTTTAAGCAAAACAACTGTAGTCGGTTATTTATATTCAGAACGTAAAATTTCTCTTGGCCAAGACGTTTTAATCCAGGGTGATGTTTATGCTGGTAGGAATCTCGAACTAAGTGAGAACGCCAAGATAATGGGCAATGCCCATGCGTTTGGTACCATTAAGTCCAGTACAAGGTCGATTATCACAGGCAATACTTCAGAAGACTGCACAGAAAATCGACCTTTACTTCCCGATTGGATAGGGGCTTACCTTAATAAGGCTCAAATGTCAGCAGTCCCTTAACATCACCGCCGAGATAACGTCTTCAAACATACCATCTTAGAGCCTTGCCTGCTCCGTTCATATACTTTTGTCCCTTGAATAACCTTAACCGGACTCCTCTTTGGAGGGCACGTCGGCGGCATTAAAATAACAATCTGAGTAATTGCGCGCCAGCCCCGATTTCTACAGTGCCCAAAGCCGGGTCATGCCTGGCGAAAATAGTCCCGCTTTATGTTGTCTCGGGCTGCTGCTTGAAAGGTTACCCGGTACCGCCTGGTGTCCAGGGCGAGTACAAGCTCATACAGAGCCTTTACCCCGTGCCCTTGACGGCTCAGGTGAGCAGGGTATAATCTCTAATCAGGTCGAGGCAAGCGAAATGAGTATGACATGACCCACTCCGATGCACCGGCAGCCAGAAAAGGGCTTGAATCCAAGTGGCTGATTCTAACGGCAGTAATGCTGGGCACCTTCATGACCCCCCTCGATGGCAGCATAGTCAATACGGTCCTCCCCTCTATCACCGCCTTCTTCGATACCGAGATATCAATAGCCCAATGGGTGCCAACGGTCTACCTGTTGGCCATTTGCTGCCTTATCCTGCTGTATGGCCGACTGGGAGACATTTTTGGCTATAAGAGGATTTTCCTATACGGCCTGGCTGCCTTTACCGCAACCTCTATTCTATGTGGCACGTCGCAGAGCATCTGGATGCTAATTGCATTTAGAGCCCTTCAGGGGCTTGCAGCGAGCATGATAATGGCTGTTGGCTTTGCCATCGTTACAGCAGCCTTCCCGCCAACGGAGCGAGGCAAGGCGCTGGGTATCTATGCTATTGGCATCGCCGTCGGCCTGGGCCTGGGCCCAACTCTTGGTGGCCTGATTGCTGAGCACCTCAGCTGGCGTTACATCTTCTTCGTTAATGTCCCCATTGGAATAGCTGCTCTACTTTGGGGTTCCCGGGTCATCCCCCCGAGTATCACGAAACCAGGACAGCGCCTTGATTTGGCCGGGACTCTGACTGCTTTCGTTTTTCTGCTTACCTTGCTTCTCTACGCCAATAGAGGTGAAGACTGGGGATGGACGTCACCCGTGGCCATTACCCTGCTGGCAGTAGCGGTCGTGTTTGGCGTGTTGTTCTTTTGGGTAGAGCGAACCTCGGAACAACCTATGCTCGACCTCACACTGTTCGCCAACCGCCGGTTCAGCTTCGCCAGCCTGAGCGCCCTTCTCAGCTTCATGGCGTTGTATACCCTTGTCTTCCTGACGCCCTTTTACCTGATGTTTGTACTGCACTACAGCGTGCTTAAAGTGGGATTGGTAATGGCCGCTTCCCCCGTAGTTACCCTGATTGTAGCACCTCTGAGCGGTACAGCGTCAGACCGCATCGGAACCAGGGTTTTCGCCGTTGGCGGCATGTGTATCGCTGCCCTGGGACTCTTCCTGTTCAGTAGCTTGCAGGAATCTGCTTCGGCCTTTGATGTTGTATGGCGTCTGGCTGTTACCGGCTTGGGGTCGGGCATGTTCCAAAGCCCGAACAACAGTACGGTCATGGGGACCGTTCCCCCGTGGCAACTGGGGATTACTTCGGGGATACTAGCCGCCATGCGCAATGTGGGCATGGTTTTGGGGATAGCTGTTGCCGGAGCCATACTTTACAGTTTGGCCCCCGTTTCAGCCTCCGCACATCTGGGTTCCTTTAGCCCTACCGACGTGCACGACTTTATGCACGGGTTACGCTGGGCCTACATATCGGGTGCGGTCTTGGCAGCTACTGCTGCTCTGACATCTCTTTTAGCAATAGGTCGCCGCGCAGAAGCTTAGACCACGAGCCCCCCAATAAACCCGGGCCAGACTTGTATGATTTTCTCCTCAAGGGCTACATACTGGCTGCCAAGCTTGCTGGTGTTGGGCATGATTGCTCTCGCCTGGGAGGTGTCTTATGTGGCCTACATCATGAGCAAAGTCTGTTCACAATGCTCACTACCTCAAGCCTCATCGGTTTGAGCTGGCTTCACTGGACAGCATTTTTTTGTTTTAGTAGCTTTTTTGGCAGCCGTGGGGGAGTGACAAACATGCTAGTTCTTGAAATTTCATTTGATGACTTTTTGTGTCAGATGTTAGATGCTGAGGCTGAACAAAACCGGGGACTTTATAGCCAGTCCCAAACCGCAGTTACACAAAGCGCTAAGTGTTCCACTTTACCATGCTTATTTAAAAGTCCCAAGCTAATATGCCAGTTGATAGAACCCCGTGTTAGCAAAGTTATTGAGCATGGAGTTTTATGCAACCATCATGGCTTGAAACAAACTACGCAGATGGACCCTTACTCGAACTTATACTGCTCCCTGAAAAGCTTCAAGCAAGCATCTACTGCTCGGGAGTCGTAGAGTGTTCCTCTGTTTTGCGAAATCTCGTCTAATGCCTTGTCTAAACCGTAAGCTGGTCGGTAAGGTCGATGGGAAGCCATCGCCTCGACAACATCTGCTACCGCCAGAACCCTTGCTTCCGGGACAATATCCTCCCCTGCTATGCCAGACGGGTATCCTGAACCATCCATCCTTTCGTGATGTTGATAGACTATCTGGGCAATCGGCCATGGCGTTTTTAGTGTTTTTAATACCTCGTAACCGAGCAGAGGATGCATCTTCATCAGGGAAATTTCCGCTTCGGACAATCGGCTGGTCTTGCTAAGAATCTCAGCAGGCACCCGAACCGTCCCGATATCATGAATAAGTCCGGCTAACCGGAGCCCAGTGATTTGTTCCGCTGGAAAGCCAATCTCCCTGGCTATAGCGCAGGCAAGTTGAGTTACTCGTCGCTGATGACCAGCCGTATAGGGGTCTCTCATTTCGACTATCATCGCCATAGCCTGCATGGTGTCCTCCAAGGCTTCTATCAGCCTTTTATTACTCCGCTCGGCTTCTTCTTCCGCCTGCTTACGCTCGCTTATGTCGCGGGCTATCGCTAAAATCTCTACGGGCTTTCCGTCAGGTCCAAGCACGAATGTATATTTGACTTCGACCGGAATGATGGAGCCATCCTTGTGTTTCACCTCCAACTCCAACGCCCTTGACCTGGTCATGTCGCCGTGTTTCATCTTTTCTATAGCCAGTTCTTCTACGAAGGCCTCCATGACAGCCTGAAACGAGTCAGGCGTGAAGACCTCTCCCATTGCCTTGGACATTGCTTCCTTAACGCTGTAGCCCAGCAGGCGGCTAATTGAAGGGGTGATATAAGTTAACCGCTCTGGGGAATCTAGACTTACCGTCCAAATCACATCTGCTATGTTCTCCGTGATTACACGGCGCTGCTCCTCGCTCGTGCGCAGCATTCGCTCCAACGCCTTCCGCCCCGTGCTTTCGATGCTTCCCCAGTTACCTCCCTGCTTAACAAGAGTACATCCATGATTACCAACTACATTGACTACATCGGATGTCGTGCACTTGGCAAGCATATAGCAACAAACAGCAACAATATTACGTTCCGCAATAGCAGTGTCCACCGCTGCTTCGTATCCAGTCAATTCTCCCCAATCACTACGCTCAAACCAACTGATATTCCCACTAACTCTAAGACCCTTGAATCCTTTTTCTAGAGCTAGCTGCTCCTTCTGAAGCAAAGCCTGTAGCACGCCGTCAGCATGAAATTTCCCAGATTTCACATACCACTCGCTGGCATCAATTATTTCTATCTGACGCTTTTGAGTATAACTGTCCAGAGCCACAACTGCTTTCCCTAATGATGCCTTTGCTTCCTCAACCCCGAGAGGTTGTGATGTAATCCACACACAAAGTTCGTTATTCTCCAATCCAGCTTTGAAATAGGGCACTAAAACATCAAGTAGGTCTTCCTTAGTCTCATAAAATTGACATATGTGCGTCCCCCATGGAACTCCGCTGACGATATCGACTTCCGCCATTCCTAGCTCCTTTTCATACCGGTGCGATGCATACCATTAAAACTACGTACCTAAGACAACAAAGCATTTTAACACACAATTATAGACATAAGCACACTTATAGCATCTTTGAATTGAACAAAGCGCCAGAATTTACAAAATATGCTTATTTATGCGACCGTCTTTTATTTACACCGACCGTGGCATTCGCTCTGCTATCAAAACCATCCCGCAGAGACGCGATTACGGATTCCCAATGTAAGGACCAGCCAGGGCGGGTAACGCAGTAGCTATGGCTATAGCTACCGTAATGGCCAGGACGAGTATGTACCTCAAGCCCTTCTTCATGTGTTCTCTCCTTCCACTTGGTATTGGTGAGTCAACTACAAAATCACCAACGCCATCATAAACGCCGACCTCTTACCAATCTCTTACCAGGACTGAGACATGCATATAAAAAGACAGGACTCGCTAAGAGTCCCGTCTATCGTGGAAATGGATTAATCTTGAAGAGCTTTGGGGTTGTAAAGATTATTCACTCATAAGAATGCTCCTGTCGAGGTCCTTCATCTCAATCTGGGGATTAAGCCCCATTTCGGTAGTAAATGTGCGTGCATACCTCCAGTACACCTGTTCTGCAGCGACTTTATCTCCTCGGGCTAACTGATATTTTATTATTTTATGGTACACCTCTTCGTGATACGGGTTAATGTCCAGATACTTCTCAAGAAGTTCTACTGCTGTCTTGTAATCGCTTTGATTTTCATTGATGATGGCCAGAGATGACAGGGTTCTCAGGTACTGGTCCTCGAGTTCACGGCGCCGTTGTTCAGTCCATTCATTGTAGAATCCCATCATAAATTGTCCCCTGTACAGGTGAATGGCTTGCTTAAAATGAGCTATTTTCTCCTCGATATCATTGCTTAGATTCTCAGCCTGACTGATAAGGCGTTCGAACTCTGCTACGTCTGAATAGATGCTGATATCGGGATTGAGTTGATAGCGTCCGTGTTCCAATATAAAAACTGAAGGAGATACTGCTCTCCGCGCTCTGTATAAATTGATATGGAAGTTGCTGGTAGCCCTGGCTGGGGAGAGGTCAGGCCATAATGCGGTTGTTATCTGTTCTTTGGTTTGTCCCAATTTGGCATAGAATAACAGATAGAAGAATAGCTCCTTGGCACGACTACTTCTCCATTCCGCTTCAGTAATCTGATGTGAATTCACGACAACCTTTGTTTCCCCCAGGGTGTAAACTTCAACATCACACCGAGGCACAGATGTACTGATGGTAGGAACCATGCCAGGCGTCTGTCTCATTTGCATATCATGACGTTTCCTCATCTTATCCATCACATGGGTAAAGAGGTCACCACCCACACCCTTGGAGACACCATACTGTATCAAGAGTGTCGCGTTTCTTGCCTCGACAGCCAAGAAGTCGTCGTATCCAAGCTCGTCGACCAGTGCCGATACCTTCTTGAGCCAGCTAACGGCAAGGTCATATTTCTTAGCTAAAAACGATGCCTGGGCTAGGTGAAAGCAGGCCTTGGCCGAGGCATCTTTGTCCCCTATCTCGCTCAGACGTGTGTAGCAATCGTTAAGGATACTCGTCGCAGTCTGAAAATCATGCCGTTCGTAGGCGATTATTCCAAGCTGTGTAGCAAACATAGCAGCCTCATAGCCCTGCCCCTGTTCCTCAGATAACGAGACGGCTTCCCTGATGAATACTTCGGCCTTATCACGGTCCCCAGAGAGCCTATAGGTTTCTCCTATTCCCGCTATAGCCCATGCCACGAAATACGACTCCATGACCTGTCTTGCAAGATTGAGCCCTTCGTGATATTTGTCCAGTGCTTCCTCATATGAATCGAGGTCACGTAATACTTCGGCCATATTAATAAGAATACCAGCTTCAGTTCGCCGATATCCTGTTTCCCGCGCTTTATCCAAACCTTTCCGAAGCATTTCCAGTGCCGAATCATATTGGCCTCTACGCTGATATATACTTGCAATGTTACACAGTACCGAAGCCAGTACGCCAGAATTTCCTGCTTTTTCATATCCCTGCCTGGCATGTTCGAAGTGTGTATTGGCCTTGGTGAGATTTCCAACAAGTTCATATAGGATACCCAAGGCATTGTGCGCTTCTGCTATCTTGCTTATATCAAAGACGGACGTGTAGCACTTTAAAGCATGCCGTAGGTGTTTCAGAGCAACCTTGAATTGCCCCTGTTCTCTACATATATTCGACAGGCGGTTGTAGGCCTCGCCGAGTATATCTGCGGGCCCATCATATTGTTGCAGGATAGTAATAGCCTGTGTTACGTCTTTCCTGGCCTCTTTGAAATGTCCAGCCAACAGGAAGGCAGCGCTTCTCCAGCTAAATGCCTTAGCCCTGCACAACCAGTGCTCTTCGTCTGTAACTGTACCAAGTAGGTAAGTTAAGACACGCCCAGCCTCATCAGTCTTGCCGAGATAAATCAAGCTCTGGGCATGTAGTAGGCCAATATCCGGCTCCGACAGACGTATATTAGTAGGTAGAGCCTCAATCCATTTTGCGACCGTAGTCCACTTACCAGCATCGAGGAAATATTGTCCAGCCGCTTCAATAACCCTCAAAGTATCCTGATATTTATTCGCAAGCATGAAGTGATTTATTGCCTCATTCCACCGTTGAAGTTCTTCGAATAGTCGTCCTGCTTTGTAGTGCAGGAGTGAATAGTATTGGTGATTCTCCGCTATTAATTTTGCTTGCAGGAATTCCCGAAATAGACTGTGGTAACGGTAGCATTTCTCTGCACCATCTGTACGAAAAATAAAGAGGTTTCTACGTTCGACCTCAGAAAGTAACCTCCGACAATCAGGTAGGCCCAGTAGCCCGTCAAGAATATCAGGGCTTACTTCGTCAAGTATGCTAGATGCCAGTAAGAATTCCCGTACGTCAGGTGGTTGCCGTTCATATATTTCCGTTGTTAGATATTGGAAAACATCTCGCTGAGAGAACCTAGTTAAATCTGTATCAGGACTTCCATTTTGCAGATTATACATGCTCAGTAGAATACCTAATATCCAGCCATCGGTATCACCAACAAGCTTGTGCGCCAATTCCTCTGACGAACTAATGTGAAAACGTGTATCTAGTAGCTCTTTGACTTCGACCGGTGTAAATGAGAGATGCGACCTATCGAGCCTCGCCGCTAGCCTTCTTATTGTAGTCTTGGTTAGCGCTGGAGATTCGACTGGAATGCGACTTGAAATGATGATGTGACAATTGTCGGGGGCATGGCCTATGAACTGATCCAGCAGTGCTCTTGCCTCAGGGCTATCCGTAATAGCATGGAAGTCCTCCAATACAAGGACGAAATACTCGGGAATATCTGTCTGCATCTCTTTGGCGAGAATCTCCACTAATTGCGCAGTGTTATTTGAAACGCTGTCAAACGTAAGTAGTCGTGACTCTGTTAAATGACCGAAATCGGGGAATCGAATCCGGATTGATTCCAGAATGCCCTCAAGAAGAATCCTCGGATCTTGGTCGGACACATCCATGGTGTACCAACAGGTTAACGCATCGAGGTCACTTGCGAAATCGGCCAGAAGGGTAGTCTTGCCATACCCAGCTGGTGCTTCCACAATCTGAACACGAAGGTGAATGCTGTCATGTAGAAGGTCAATTAGCTTTTGCCGATGAATGACTTCATCGCTTCTTTGGGGGATCAAGACCTTGGATCTGGAGTGCTTACTATACAAACTTATATCAGTCAAGACCTACCCCCCTTAGTCAGGGCACGCGCTTTGCGTGACGCTCTCTAAATTCCAGGCCTGCGATTTTTCACTGAAGCGGCACGTTCCTTTACGCTCCGCTATAGGTCGGCTAATATCTCAATATATGACCATAGTCTAGGCGTAAACTAAACTGATGTCAAGCAATGCCGGAGGGTTACGTGTAGTAATTAGCGGACTTTTTACGGCGTCCACAGTAAGCGGCAGCTGACCACCTGCTAATCCGCCCTATCCGCTTACCCAGTAATAAAATAGTATTATAATTCTTCCGGGCAGAGGCTGTGGGCGAGGAAGAAAAAGCTAAAATCTATTACCACT
>Ga0315537_1001204_pt1 | contig 20366 bp, 16 predicted proteins | sample SalMarSW160270MG_FD_203091 | JGI IMG/M metagenome (GOLD analysis project Ga0315537, IMG submission 203091) | Salt marsh sediment microbial communities from the Plum Island Ecosystem LTER, Massachusetts, United States - Salt Marsh Sediment SW1602-70 ...
TTGTATATTTTTAAGGTCTGGTTTAAATTAAGGAAATATCTTAGAATCTACAAGTTATGCGGCATTACAATCTGAATATTAGCCCTTTGGGCAACACGCCCTCGAGATTTGACCCCAGATACACTGGTGACTTAGTGGCTAATCTTTTCAATTTTTTGCAAAAAAAACAAAAAGTTGACTGACAGTTCCACAGGACTAGACAATCTCTCTGTATAACAGGGAATTTGGTACTTTAACACTAACAAAAACGTAATTATTTACTTTTCGGAAGAACTTAATGAAAAGAATTTCTTCGGAATTTTATTAAGAAAAAAATTAATGCCAGATTTAATTACATCCTGATGATAATCAAAACGGAATTTGCTTTCCAATTTCTCTTTTATGGATGGGTTTTTCTTCAAGAAATCGAAAACATTGTCAACTAACCCGGGTGTAATTCTCGCTACAACATTTCTCACCATAATTCCGTTCTTTATTTCATCTCCCATTTTATCATTCCAGATGTTTTGATATGTACTTAAAAAATCTGCGGAAAAAACATCTGTTTTAGCCCCTTTTACAAGCACTTCCTTGGCAATCGAGGCTCCGACTAACCCGTAATAAATTCCTCCCCCGGTTGTCGTCTTTACCTGTCCTGCAGCTTCCCCAACTGCCATCACTCTATTTCCTACTATTTCTTTAGAATTTCCGCAGGCTATAGGAGCTTTCTCCGCGACATCCAAATCAATATGAAATCGTCCATTGCTCTTATATATTAGACTCTTCAGTGGTTTCCGACTATTATCATTAGAAAGAACTCCTATTCTGGTATACCCATTTAAAGGGACAATCCACCCAAAAGAGCTTAAATTAGGTTCATTTAAAATATAAACTTCGATAGATTTTTCTCTATTTCCTCCGCTAACTTCTACCCTATTCCCCCATAACAATTTTTCAGGAACAGAGATTCCAATATTCTTGTGAAGAGAAAAACTTGTACCCGAAGCTATAATAATACATCGGGCGGTTTTCCTCGATTTTTCATCTCCTTTAGAATAAGCAACCTCGACTCCGCCTTTTATTCTATTTAAATCGAAAACATTACATCCTAAAAAAGTCTCAGCCCTACCATTCACAACCCTTGCAAATAATTCCTTATCAAATATTTTTCTATCAACAACATACGCAAAGGGTTTTTCTTTGCAGTAATCCAATTCTATCAGAGACGGAGAAAAGAGCTTAAGTGAAGATATTTCCCGGATAATAGCTTTTCCCGGCAACGCAAATTTCTCGTAAGCATCTTTTCCGATTATACCGCTACATATCACTCCCTCACCTACCTCCTTTTTCCTCTCAAAAAGTGCTACGGAAAAATTCTCTTCTAAAAGAGAATTTGCCAAATACGAACCAACAGGCCCTGCCCCAACTATTATAAAATCAAAATCCATGGTAACTCGAATATATACAGTGACTTAACTTTCGCAAGTCATTAAAAAAAACAAAAACCTGACAAACTTTATTTCTAATAAAAAACAATATCGAGAATCCGCTAATCTGAAATCTTAAGAATTTTAAAACCATCAAAACCGCATGTAACGTATAACAAATTACCTGTAACATAAACAGCAGATACACTTCCAGCAAAACCAACATTACCGGATAAATAGGGGTTAAAAGGAACTAACATACTTAAAGCCCCTATTATGCTGCCCTGAACAAAATAAAGATAAAAACCTGAAAGGCAAATATTTTCAATACAACTGTATTTAGGTAAAACCTGCACTAACGGATGCGAAACATCCATTATTTCAGCAACGAGTAATCCATTTTCAAACGAAGAGGCAAAAAGAAAGTGTCCGTCCGAAATAACCTGATTGATCGATTCTATCGCACCTATCCTTTTATAATTATCAAGTGAATCGGGATTAGAAATCGAAAAACCTAAAACACCTTTCTCATCGGACAAATAAACATAATCATGCACCACCTCAACCGAGTTAACATAATCGGACTTATCCCAAACCGAAACCTCATCCGGAAAAATAGGTTTCGATATATCGATTATCTTCAACCCCCCTTCTCCCTCCGCGACAAAACAATAATCTCCGGAAACTTTCAAATCTATAGATTTATGTCTCGTTGGAATAAAAGAAATCTGCTCGGGATTGCCTTTATCTCTAATATCGAAAATCTTGACCCCTCCCGTACCATCCGCGATATACAAATTAAAACCCTTTATATCAATAGAATAACTATAATCCATCGATTCTATTACAGAGATTTTACTCGGAGAAGACGGTCTCGAAACATCGAATATATGGACACCATCCTTACCTGCAATCAGAAACGCGTACTTACCTATAACTCTTATATCCGTATAAACGGCATTTTCTCTATACTCCCCTATCTTTTCAAAGGAAAGATAAAGAGAGAACAAATTAAAAGGCAACAATATTACAAATAAAAGGAAAAAGGATATTTTTTTCATAACTTGATGATACAAATAATACCAAAAAAGTCAATATTTAACTTGGAAAATAGAAAGTAGGGAGTAAAGAGTAGTTAGCAGTTAAAAAAACTTTGTGCTCTTTGTGGTTTAATTCTTTTTTTGACTTTGGACCTTGGACACTGGACTTTGGACTATCTTTTACTATTACAAATTCTTCTTTATAAAAATATCGAACATATGTATACCGAAGACGGAAACGATACTTACTATTATACCAGCAATAATAACTCCTAAGATAACAGCTGAGAAAGATTTTCTTTTTTTCATCTTAAAAAACCAGGCTCCGAGAGTCCCGGTATAGGCGCCTGTGACCGGCAATGGTATTGCCACAAATAAAGCTAAACCGAGATAACCGTATTTTTCTACTTTTGGGCCCACTTTTCTCCGGGTTCTTTCGAGAAAAAAATCGAAATATCTCCTGTATAAATTCAACCTCATCAATAATTCATGGATAAAAGTAAGAAATAAATAAAAAATAGGAAAAACTAAAATATTGGACAAAACAGCAATCGGAAAAACGACTGATAAAGGCAATCCGGAAGAAAGTCCCACAGGTATGCCACCACGAAGTTCCGAGATAGGAAGAAGAGAAAAAACTACTACTTTTAAAATAGGGTTCATTAAGCTCCTTAAATATGGAGGCGAGCGGAGTCGAACCGCTGACCTCCTGCGTGCAAGGCAGGTGCTCTACCAATTGAGCTACGCCCCCAAAGATAAAAAATGGGCCTAAGTGGAATCGAACCACTCACCTCTCGCTTATCAGGCGAACGCTCTAACCGACTGAGCTATAGGCCCATTATGTGTTTAAATATATAGGAGCCCAAGAAAATGTCAAGAGGAAAAGAGGTGTTAATTCTGTCTTTTACGCTCTCCCAAGAGCACTATATCTCTCAAATCTTCTATATTCTTTGCCCTCATCCACCTCGTCATAAAATCTTTCGAGCTTACAATTTGAGCTATGGAAGCAAGAGATCTCAGATGAAAATTCCTCTCGTCTTTCGTTCCCACAAGCACAAAAACCGCTTTAATCGAAGGGAATTCTTTTCCGAAGACTATACCATCCTTACATCTTGCAAGAAGAATATCGAAATGCTTTTCTCCCTTGATTATAATATGCGGTATGGCAATATCGGGATTTATTGAAGTAGGACTTTCCTGTTCTCTTTTAATAAACATCTTATATAATTCTTTACGTGAAATATCAAGAGAATCAGAAAGCTTTTCTGCAGTCAACTCTAAAAACTCTCGCAAATCTTTTTTTCCTTCAAGGTCCAGTATTTTACATTTTTCAATCAATTCATCGAAACGATCCTTCTGTATTTTATCTCTTTCTCTAATTATCCCCTTTAATTCTTCTTCAAGCGAGTGTGTTGTTAATTCCTTAGCAGTGATTCTCTCAATAAGATATAACAACGCGTATTCCTCTCTCCCACGTATCTTACCATAAACCAGGTAGATTATAATTGCAAGAGACGCAAGTATCAAAACAATTATTAAAACCTCTATTCCCATTTCAAAAAGCAAAAAAGCGTAACCGAGGATACCGGCCAATTGTATAAAAGGATAAATAGGACTCTTAAAACGAGGCCTATAATTTTGGACTCCACTTTGTCTCATAATTATAACCACAACACAAGAAAAAAGATAAGTCATTATCAAAACAGTAGAAGCAGCTTCCACCAAAAGGTCCAGTGTAAAAAATAAAGACAATACCATAAAAGCTCCGGTAGTAAGAATCGCAACATGCGGGGTGTGGAATTTCGCGTTTATCTTCTGAAAAACACCCGGTAAAAGACCATCACGACTCAAAGCAAGCGGATATCTTGAAGCAGACATAATACCGGCATTCGCGGTAGAAATAAAAGCAAGAATAGCTGCAATACTCAAAAGGATTCCTCCCCACCTCCCCATAAAGACCGTTGCTCCGTCAGAAATAGGAGTCATAGAACCATCCAGGCGAGAAGCGCCGAGAACTCCCGAAGTGACAAAAATAACCAGAATATAAAGGATACCAACCACACAAAGAGAAAGTATCATCCCCAGCGGAATAACTTTTTCCGGATTCTCAACTTCTTCAGCAATACTTGCTATCTTTATAACACCACCGAAAGAGATAAAAACAAAACCTGCTGTGGAAAAAACTGCCGGTATACCTTTGGAAGCGAAATCTTTAAAATACTCGACTCTTATGTTCGGAATTCCTAAAATCACATAAAGAATCATGATGCCGATTAGAGCGAAAACCAACACAAGCTGCACCTTTCCTGCCTCTTTAATTCCTAATATATTAATAAATACAAATATAATGCATAACAATACAGCTATAACCTGAAAATTAAGCCCAAATAATATACTCGAAAAAGCCGCCATACCAACTAGAGCAAAAGAACTTTTCAGGGATAGAGAAAACCAGGTCAGAAAACCATCGACCGTTCCAACAACTGGTCCCATGCTACGCTTAACGTAAAAATATGTACCGCCGGTTTTCGGCATGGCTGAAACAAGCTCTGCCTGAGAAAGAACACCCGCCACAGCAAGAAGACCTGCCAAAAAATAAGACATTATTACAGCCGGACCAGCCTTACTATGGGCAAGTCCGGGTAAAATGAAAATCCCCGAGCTAATCATAGCGCCGGAAGCGATACAAAAAATATGAATAAGTGTAAGTTTCTTTGCTGATTTTTGTTTAGACATAATACATAATAATTAATGATTCTTGTTATGTCAAGGAAGTCCTTGTTGAATGTGTTGTAGCTTTTTCCCCTTTATGGTTCGATTGCCATTTAAGGGACATTGAGCTTTCCGGTTTTTGAATTCTCGATTCGTAATTTTACATTTTATCGGCTTTGTCGCGTTATGCTTTTACTTGAAATTATTTTAGGTTGTGGGTGGGGTTTTAATAAAGAAAAATCAAAAAAATAAAATTCCTCCTTTACTTTTTTGATTTTTTTCATAATCTTAATGTATACAATTTGAAATTTAGATTATGTAATATATTTTGATATTTATGAAAGATAATAAGAAGATAAATAAACAATTAACAAAGAAATTAAAAGACTTGCAGAGTAAAGTCTCTAAGCTCAAGGAAATTGAAGATCGTTCACAACAATTAGAGAAGGATTTAATTCGTGAACGTAGACTATTCGGAAGCTTTCTTGACAACATTCCGATTTCAGTTTATTTCAAGGATAAAAAAGGACGATATCTTCGAGTGGGTAGAGCTTTTGTAGAGCAAAAGGGAGCTCCTTCAGTGGATTCGACAAATGAAGTAATAGGTAAGACCGATTTCGACCTTTTTCCAAAAGAGCTTGCGAAATTAGCCCGTAAAGACGAGTTGCGAATAATGAGAACAGGGGAACCTATTATAGATAGGGAAGAATCGGAAATTGTAGACGGTGAAGAAGTATATCTATTGACTACCAAAGCCCCTTTAACTGATGAAAAAGGTAATATAATTGGGATTTTAGGTATTTCAAGAGATATTACCGAAAAGAAAAAATTAGAAAAAAAATTAGAAGAAAGAGTTGATAAACTAGGAGAAGAAGTCGTTTTCAAAAGCAATCTGCTTACTTCTCTTCTCGATAATATACCAGAGTATATTTACTTTAAGGATAAAAAAAGCCGTTTTATACTGGCCAGTAAATCCATAGCGGAACATTTTGGTGTCGAAAACACGGAAGAAATGATAGGAAAAACCGATTTCGATTATTTCACAAAGGAACACGCGAAACCGGCTTTCCGGGATGAGCAGAAAATAATTAAAACGGGAAAACCAATCAAAACAAAAATAGAAAAGGAAACCCACCCCGACGGAAGAATAACCTGGGTCTCCACAACCAAGATTCCGAGGTACGACGAAGAAGGAAAAATAATCGGTACATTAGGTATTTCAAGAGATGTAACACAACAAAAAGAAACAGAAGAACAATTAAAAGAAAGTGAGGCAAGAAATCGGGCAATACTTTCAGCGTTACCCGACCTGTTATTCCAAATAAAAAAAGACGGCACCTTTATCTCCTACTACACAGGAAAAGAAGGCGAACTTTATGCAAAACCAGAAGATTTTGTAAATAAAAAAATACAGGACGTACTACCAAAAGGTATAGCGGAACAAACCATAAAAAGTATTAAAGAAACAATCAAAACAGGTAAAATCGTAAGTTTCGAATACAAGCTTAACGTTAAAGATGAAATAAGAGAATGGGAAGCACGAATCTCTAAAATCGATAAAAAAACCGCTATAGTTTTGATAAGAAATATAACCGAGATGAGAAAAGCGGAAAAAGAAATATACAAATTAAATGATCTTATAGAACAATCAACAAATTCGATTCTGAGGATGAATACCGAAATGAGTATAGACTACGCGAATAAAGCAACAAAAAATTTATTTGGCTATACTTTTTTCGAACTAAAAGGAAAAACTCTCGAGTTTTTAATCGCGGAAGCTAATTCGGAAGAAGTCCACAGAGAAATATCCGAAAAAGTTTCAAGAGGAAAAACATACTCAAAAGAACATTTAAATATAAGAAAAGACGGATCGGTTTTTTTCTGCCTTATGAATGTTATACCGCTTTTTGACAAGAATGGTAAAATCTACGGTTATATGGCTTCTCTAATAGACATATCCAAAGAAAGAAAAGCAAGAGAAGAACTGGTTTTTCGAAAAAATTTATTGGAGTCTCTTTTAGAGTTAACTCCTGATGAGATATTTTTCAAAGATAGGGATTGTCGTTACCTGGAGGTTAGCGCCTCTAAAGCGAAAAGGTTTGGTATTCCTGAAGAAGAGATAATAGGCAAAACAGATTTTTCCTTTTTTGAAGAAGAGGTAGCAGAAAAGTATTTTATAGAAGAACAAGATATAATAAAGAGCAAAAAGCCTATGGCTGGTGGAGTAGGAAAGAGAGTTGAGGAAGATGGCGAATTGCACTGGATTTCTTATACAAAAGTCCCCCGTCACGATAAAAAAAGCAATGTTATCGGTATTATTGGAATATCACGAGATATTACGGAACTCAAAAAAGCGGAAGAGGAACTTCGCAGGGAAGAAGAACTTCTTTCGAATGCTTTGGAATCTATGGAAGATGGTATTCTGGTTTTGGACGAGGATTTCCATTTTACTTATTGGAACAATTCGATGGAAAGAATATCCGGAGTTCCCAGGGAGAAAGTTCTAAACAGCGAAAAAGTACCCTGGGAAATATTTCCTAACTTAAAAACGACTGAAGTCGATGAAATGATGAAAAAAGCTATGAACGGCGAGGTTGTGAAAAGGGATAAAATACCCTACGAACCAAACGACGGAACAAAGACCTTCACCTCGGAGATATATCTTCCACTTAAAAATCCTGACGGAAAAATCTACGGCATCGTGGGAGTGGTTAAAGAAATCACCAAAGAAATAGAAACAGCAGAGACGTTAAAAGAATCAGAAGAAAAATATCGGATTCTTGTAGAAAACAGCAGAGAAGGCATTTGCATCTTCAGAAATAATAAATTTTTATTCGTCAATAATCACCTGTGCAGAATACTTCGTTACAGCAAAGAAGAATTATACGCGATCGATATGTGGCAAATAATCAGTGAAGAAGACCGAAGTATAGTAAAAGAAATAGAACTGAGAAGAGAAAAAGGAGAAGAAATGCCTAATGTTTATGAGGCTAATATAATTACCAACGACAGAGATATTCGTTTCTGCGAATTTTCAATCAGAAAAATAACTTATCAGGGTTTAAAATCCTATATGGGTATAATTAGAGATATTACCGAATACAAAGATATGGAAAAAGAAAGAGAAAAAGCGGACAGGCTCGAATCATTAGGACTTCTAGCTGGCGGTATCGCGCACGATTTCAATAATTTCCTCACCGGTATTCTCGGAAACATATCTCTCGCGAAGCTGCACCTGGATGCAAGCGAAGAGTCCTACACTATATTACAGGAATCGGAAAGAGCGGCTCAAAGCGCCCGCAGCCTGACTCAACAGCTTCTAACTTTTTCAAAAGGCGGAACCCCTGTTAAAAGCAGTATAGAACTAACAGACTTAATAAAGAGCTCAGCCAGATTCGTATTGAGCGGTTCCAATGTTAGATGCAATTTTGAATTTCCGGATGATTTCTGGAATGCTAAAGCCGATAAAGGACAGCTATCACAAACTTTCAATAATTTAATCCTAAACGCAAACCAGGCAATGCCGGAGGGAGGAGAAATAATCATCAAAGGTAAAAACATCAACTTAAAAGAGGATAAAAACCTACCTTTAAAAAAAGGAAAATATATCATGATAGAGGTAAGAGACACTGGGATAGGAATGCCTCCCGAGGTAATCTCTAAAATATTCGATCCTTTCTTTACGACGAAACAAAAAGGAAGCGGACTCGGTCTTTCCACCGTTTTCTCAATAATAAAAAGACACGAAGGATACGTTACTGTCGAATCGGAACCGGAAAAAGGAACATCATTCTTTATTTACCTTCCCGCAACCGAGAAAGATAAAGAAGAAAAAGAAAAAACCGAGAAAAAGTTATTTAAAGGCAGGGGCAAAATTTTGATAATGGACGATAAATCTTTTGTGAGAAACACAACCGTCAAAGCCCTAAGATTATTCGGATACAAAGTCGAGGGTGCCGTCGATGGCGAAGAAGCAACTGAAAAATTTAAAAAAGCCATTGAAGCAGACAAACCATTCGATGTTGTTATATTGGATTTAACAATTCCAGGAGGAATGGGTGGTGAGGATACCTTAAAAAAACTAAGGGAAATAGATCCCAAAATAAAGGCAATCGTTTCCAGCGGCTATTCGGAAGACCCGGTAATGTCTGAGTTCAAAAAACATGGTTTCAACGCCATCGTAAACAAACCGTATCAATATGAAGAACTCGTAGAAGCTGTCAGAGAAGTAATGAAACAGAACTCTTAATATCGGTGAATTAGTTAAGTAGTATATTCGTTAATTAGTAAAAAATAATTCGTGTGATTTGTCGTTTAAACTTAAGAAAATGAGTTAATGAGTGTATGAGTGAATGGGTTAACTGCTCTTACTCATTTACACATCTATCCATATACTCTTCTACCTATTTTTTTGTGTCTTTGTGTTCTTTGTGTGAAAATGATTTGGGTGGAGGGGGTGGGTTTTAAAATAAACATAATAATTTTGGTTGTGTGAGGCTTTGTGCCCTTTGTGTCCTCTGTGTGAGAAATCAGTATAAGAAAATTCACTTACCCTTGACTTTATTTAACTGTTAGCTAATATTCCCCATTGAGCGGGCATAGCTCAATTGGTAGAGTACGAGCTTCCCAAGCTCGGGGTCGCGGGTTCAAATCCCGTTGCCCGCTTTTTAAATTGCTTATGAAGAATATCCCTTTTGAAATAAGAGCAAAGGAAAATAATGCCCGGACGGGTATTATTAATACAAAAAGCGGCAACGTAAAAACGCCTGCATTTATGCCTGTTGCGACTTTAGGAGATATTAAAATGCTCCCCTGCTGGGATATGAAAAATCTGGACGTACAAATTTTCATCTCAAACACTTACCATTTACATATAAGACCGGGCGAGAAACTAATCGAGAATTTAGGAGGTTTGCATTCCTTCGTCGGATGGGATAGACCTATCGCTACCGATTCGGGAGGTTTCCAGGTTTATTCTCTTTCAAGCAAGATAAAAATTCAGGAAGATGGAATTCTTTTTTCATCTCATATCGATGGCGCGCCCCTTAGATTTACACCGGAAAAAGTTATCGATATAGAAGTGAGTCTTGGAGCAGATATTTTGATGCCTCTCGATGAATGTATTGGTTATCCCGTAGGTATCGGTTATGCTAAAAAAGCTATGGAAAGAACTAACAGATGGGCAAAAACAGCTTTAAAATATTTTAAAGAAAGTAATTATCCGGGACTCCTTTTCTGCATTATACAGGGCTCTACCTATACTGATTTAAGAGAGGCTGCCGCTAATGATTTAAAAAGACTCGACTTCGACGGTTTTGCTCTGGGAGGATTGGCTGTGGGAGAAGCAACGGAGCAAACAAGAGAAGTAATAAAATCCACCGCACCTTTGTTACCGGAAGAAAAACCACGCTACACAATGGGTTTAGGCAAAATTGAAGATATCTTATGGGCAGTAGGAGAAGGAGTAGATCTCTTCGATTGCGTAATCCCGACAAGAAACGCTAGGACAGCTGGATTGTATACATGGGAAGGCAAAATTAACCTGAAAAATTCACAGTTTAAAGACGACCCCAACCCTATTTCAGAAACATGTAAATGCCCCACATGTACTCATTATTCTAAGGCGTATCTCAGACATTTATTTAATACTAATGAACTCCTTGCGAAATACCTTGCGACACTGCATAATATATCGTTTTATATGGAATTAATGAAAGAAATAAGAAAAAACATCGAAGAAGGAAAATTTTTTAAATGGAGAAAAGAAATCTTAAGTAAATTCAAAGGAGGCTTTGATGATAAATATAATTAATTTTTTAATAGCGCAGGGTTCTTTGGGCGGACAGGGACTTTCACCTGAAGCATGCGGCGGACAGGGAGGTTTTTCACCAATAATCTTTATGGTGCTTATCTTCGCCGTTTTTTATTTTCTTTTTATCAGACCATCGCAAATGCAGCAAAAAAAACACAAAGAAATGATACAATCCATACAAAAAGGAGATAAAGTAGTCTCTTCGGGCGGAATCCACGGTAAAATAACACAGATTAAAGATCTTACTATTAAAATGAAAGTAAGTGAAAAGACAGAAATAGAACTCGAAAAAGGAATGATAAGAAAAGTTACAAAATAAGAAAACTTATTGATGAAGGTAGTATTCTTCGGAAGTTCTCATCTTTCTACTATAATCTTAAGAGCCCTGGTCTCTGAAGGTGTAGAAGTACCTCTTGTTATAACAAAAGAACCAAAAAAGAAAGGAAGAGGCAAAAAAAAATCTTCCACATCTGTAGGACAAACAACAATCGATTTATCTCTAAATCTAATTGAAACGGATGATCCCAATTCTATTTATGTAGAAAAAAGGATTAAAGAAACAGAAATTAACACCTTTGTGCTTGCTTCTTATGGAGCAATACTAAAAGAGAATATTATACAAATCGCCAAATATCCCTTGAATATTCATCCTTCCATTCTTCCTAAATACAGGGGCGCTGCTCCTGTAGCCCGGGCTTTAATGAACAGAGAAAAAAAGACAGGTGTTACTGTTTTCATAATAGGTAAAGGAGTGGATACAGGGGATATAGTAAGAATTAAAGATGTTCCCGTTCTGCCTTACGAGATACGCACAGAATTAGAAGAACGTTTATTTAAAGAAGCTGTCGAACTTATTTTATCTGTGCTTATGGATATAGAAAAAGGGGAAGAAATTCAAAGTCTTTCTCAGGATAACAGCAAAGCAAGCTACGCCCCTAAAATAAAAAAGGAAGAATGCAAAATAGATTGGCAAAACAAATCTTCAGAAATTGAGGGTAAAATTAGAGGTCTTTCTTATAAACCCGGAGCTTTCTGCATATTCAAAAACAAAAAATTGAAACTTCTTAGAGCTTCACAAATTGCGGATATTTACAACACAGGATGTGCCGGAGAAGTTATAAATACAAAGAAAAACATTGCAGTAAAATGCGGAGAAGGCATGATAGAAATAAAGGAAGTTCAATTACAGGGCAGAAATAAAATGGATGCGAAATCTTTTATAAACGGATACCATATCACAAAAGGAACAATGCTAAATTAAATGTACACCGTAACCGGGATTTTCTCCATTATTTTCTTATTTTATTCCAACTATAATGATTTGACTATCGATTCAAAAGGCCGGGTACTTTTCCTTTCTTCAAAAGACAGAATCATTAAAGGCAAATCAGGTGAAGTTAACTTTTCTATCAACTCGATGTTTGCGCCTATTGCCATTTCTTCGTCTTCTTTTTCTGTCTGGATAACCTCCTATTCTGAATCCAGAAGTCAAAAATACTCTTTATGGAATGAGTTGCTCGGAGAAATTAAAATAGGCGGAAACGATATAGACTCGGATGAAAAAGGTGTTTTAATAACAGGCGAACAATCATACCTGGTACAGGTAAGTTCCGGGAATAAGATTACATTAATGTGGAAAGAAATAAAACGTTGTACTATCTCAAAAGATTCTTTATATTTATACGGTAAAGATACATTGCATGTTTTTAAAAGAAACGGAAAACCTGTCAGAAAAAAGTTTGTTCCCGGAGTAAAAGATATATGTATGTTCAATAAAAATCTGTGCTTTTTATTCAATGATTCCCTTGTTTTAAGTGATACCGTACTTCCTATCTTCGGCGGAAAAAGAGTTGATGGTAATGATAAATTTATCGCTGTTTTGAGCGATTCCGGAATCGTCTATTACCCTACCCCAAAAAAGTAAATTTTATCACACAAAGACACAGAGAACACAAAGAAAAAAATTATATTTTTACCCCAACTCCACCCCACAAAAGAATTAGCCACAGACTTATATTTTTTGTTTCTCCTAAAACCTGACACCTAAGACCTTATCCATACATACCTTAGTTTTTTCCCCTGGTAAAACCAGAATAAAGAAATAGCAGCAAGCATTATAGAAAAGACACCCGCACCGATGATATAGTAATTTGAAGAGACCAAAGTCGATGTCGAATCTGTGACCGCAGGACTTATTGCCAGAAGAAATGAACGTACTTTATCGATTAAATAATATTCGAACAATTCTCTTTTAAACGTAAAAAAATAATACCAGAAACCCGCAAATAAAAGCGGAAAAACGATAGAAGGTCTGAGCAGTACCGAAGGAAATGTCTTTCTTTCTTTCTGTAACTCTACTTCTGCTTTCCATTTGAAAATTAAATCTTCCGGAGCTTTTTCAATAGCTATCTGGCTTAAGATTTCATCTAAATTTATTTCTTTTTTCATCTTTCCTCCCCAATAACTTCTTCTAATAAAATTTTTAGTTCATTTCTTCCTCTATGGATATATGTTTTTACAGTTCCAATATTAATACCCATTGTATAGGCAATTTCTTGATAGGGTAATTCTTTAAAGTGGTATAACGTCAAAGCTACCCTGTAATTCTCAGGCAATTCCATTAATTTTTCCTTTATGTAATTAGACAATTCCTCTCTTTCAAGATAGTCAAGATGCCCCACCGAATTATCCTTTATTTTTGTCTCATAATCCTCTATCGATTCCGCGCTTCTATGACGACGAACATGGGAAACGGCATGATTATAAGCAATCCTGAAAACCCAGGATGAAAGCTGTGATTTTTCTTTAAATTTATGAATATTGTTATAAACTTTCATCATTATCTCCTGAGTGAGATCCTCCGCGGTAGCCGAATTCCCGACAACTCTGTAAACCACTGTGTATATTCTGTTGAGGTAACTTTTAAAAAACTTTTCAAATTCATCCTCCGATTTTTCCTTTAATTTCTTAATATCTATTTGCAAATTTCTTATTTTTCCTTTCATAATGTTTGACGCAAAAAATTAATATTTGTTTCAAAAAAGTAGCCATCTTTTCAATTATTGTCAAGCCCCACCAATACCCAAATTCTAATTTAATCGTTTTTACTCACCCACAAGATGTTATTGTTAATAAACGAGAAAGATATGCTCTCAACAAAATATGCATCAATTGGAATGCGCCTCTCGTATTCGTGCTGGGTTTTCTGGAAGCAAACAAAGATTACTTATCTAATCTCAAGAAAAATTAAAACAGAAAAGATAGCAATAAAGAAAAATTCTCCAATTTAAAATTCTACCAAAAACGAGGAAAAACCTGTAAAATCAGGTTGACAAAAAAGAAAAAAACACTAATATTAGTTAATATATTTAAAAAGGAGAAACAAATGAAAAACAAGAAAAAGAGTAAAGAGCAACTTTTGAAAGAAATAGAAAAGTTACAAAGAGATAAAGATCTCCTTGAAAATTTATTAAAAAGTATACCTGTTTCTCTCTATTTTAAGGATAAAGAAGGTCGTCTTATTCGCGTAAGCCGATATTATTTAGAACAGGCAGGCGCCCCATCACTCGATGGAGAAAAAGACTTAATAGGCAAAACCGACTTCGATTTATTCGGAGAAGAGCTTGCTAGAGCCGCGAGAGCAGATGAAGAACACATAATGGAAACCAGAGAACCTATAATAAACAGACCTGAAGTTTCTTCGACTCCCGAAGGTGATACGGTTTACCTCGATTCTACAAAAGCCCCAATGATAGACAGCAAAGACAACGTAATAGGTATAGTCGGTCTGACTCAAGACGTTACAAAACAAAAAGTCGCGGAAATGCAGCTCAAACATCTGCTTGGAGAACTATCCACTCCTGTTCTCCACGCATGGGAAGAAATAATAATAATGCCTCTCGTAGGAACACTAACGAGTGACAGAGCACAACAAGCGACGCAAACCATACTCGAAAGTATAGACCATTACCAGGCAAAATACGCTATATTAGATATAACCGGCGTATCTGTCATCGATTCAATGGTAGCAAACCAGCTTATAAAAACCGCAAAAGCTATCGAAACTTTAGGATGCAAAGCTTTAATTACGGGGGTCTCCGCCGAAATCGCTACCACAATCGTAAACCTGGGTATAGATATGGGAAAATTTATGACCAAAAATACTCTTTTAGAAGGTCTAACTTACTCCATCAAAGCCGTTAAGAATCGAGAATTTTAAAAACTTCACCGCAACGACACAAAGAGAAGTAAGGATATAGGGGTACCATTAAATGCGTAAATGTGTAAAAAACAGTCAGTCTATCTACCTATACACTTATCGAATCATTTATTTAAAATCAAAATAATTATACAAATAAAGATTTGTTAATCTGAGATAATCTTGTGTAATCTCGTGGTTAATTGAATTTCAGGTTTCGAGGATTCAAGGCTTCGAGTGAAAAAGCACCTGTTAATTTGAGTCCAATTACTAAGTGGTGGGGTTTTGTGTATTAGTACCTTTATAACAAAGTTTATAATTGAGATTTTACGCTTTTGTACCGATCGGAATAATACGGTAATCCGGTGCCGCCAATTTTACTTATTTTAGTTTGCCCCTTACGAATTCGATCAGCAGGCGGAGGATGAGAAGAAAGAAGATTTAATACCGCCGGATAAGCGCCTCCTTCCATTTTCTTAAATTTCTCAAAAACCTGAATCATACCTTTAGGATTATACCCGGCATTTTTCATATATAATATTCCGTATCTATCCGCCTCAAACTCATTATCTCGACTATACCCCTGAAGTATAAGCATGGCCGCTATATTAACGATGTCACCGGCAACGCCTTCAGTCTTATCACCAAGCGCGATTTGTGCGAGGATTGAGTAACCATATATATTCTGCAGTTTTTTTACGGAATGTCTTGCTACAAGGTGACTTACTTCATGGGCAAGGACTCCCGCAAGCTGCGCCTCATTATCGAGAACATCGAGCAATCCGGTATAAACGTAAATAAAACCTCCCGGACAGGCAAAAGCATTTATTTCATCCTTATCGATTACTTTAAATTTATAATTTACATCCCTTCTATCACACACCCTGACAATCTTTTGCCCCACGCTGTTGACATAATTTTGTACAGATGAATTCTTCAATAACTTTTCCTGGGATTCGACACCCGAAGCTACCTGCTGACCGATTTCCACTTCTTCCGCGGTCGAAATCATTATAAAATCCGTTTTTCCACCGGGACCGGTGGTTACGCATGATATACTAAATATAAGTAATAAAATAATAAATTTCTTCATAAAAGAATTATACTGAATTTTACCACGTAGTCAATGGTTTAATCCGATTTCCGGTTTCAGGTCTTAGGTTTTAGTAAAAAATCTGAAACAATTTGCCGTGAGGTTGCGTCGAACTGAATAAAAGGAGATAAAAATGGAAAAAACAAAATTCAAATATAGATTCAAACACTTAAGAGAAGAATATTACCCATCGAGCGATTCAGGTTATCCTGAAATATATAAACCCAAAACCGTATTCTTATACAATTAAAAAGGAGGAATTATGGATGAATTAATCCCAATACTCGGTATTCTTTTCCCCATCGCTATAATTTTCATTATCTTTTACTTCGTCTTCACCACGGACTATAAAAAAGAGAAACTAAAAAGAGAAGAAAGGATGAAGGCAATAGAAGCGGGAGTGGAGATCCCCCCGGAACCAACCCCCCTACCAGCTACGCCACTCGATTATCTGCGAAAAGGACTGATAGCTCTCGGAGTCGGACTCGGTCTTGTAATAGGAGGGTCGATTTTTGCATATAAAATGAACGACCCGGGCATATATTTCTTCACAATGGCCGGATTAGTTATAACTTTTATAGGAGCAGCACTTGTAATTTTCTACAAAATCCAGAGCAAATCGGAGAAATAAATTACACCTACCTTTGGAAAAAAGAGGAGCAGTTAAACCTGCTCCTCTTTTTTCATCTACTATCTCAAACTATTCTAAGTCTCTTTCAAACTTGGCGGTTTGCTAATGAGCGCGACTACCGCACCTAAAAGGCAAAGTATACCAGTAACTATAAATGCCATCGAGTAACTTTTTGTTATCTCGAGCACCCTCGGGGCAAAAAGTGAACCAAGCAGCCCACCAACTCCGTAAGCCGTGAAAACCAGTCCGTAATTAATACCGATATTCTTCGTACCGTAGAAATCAGCAGTAATCGCTGGGAATATCGCAAGGTAACCACCGAAACATAATCCAACAATATATATTCCTATCCAGTAGTAAGGCGGAAAGGCTTCGATGATATTGTATAAAAGTATTGCAATACCACAGATAAGCAACATAAGAAAAAGCGTTTTCTTTCTACCGAGCATATCGGACAGGCGCCCCCAGAATATTCTCCCTATCGCATTAAAGATTGCCAGAGTACCCACTGCAATAGCCGCAACTTTCGGTGTCAGTCCAACAAGTTCCTGACCTATAGGTGACGTCTGAGCAATAATCATAAGTCCTGCCAGACAACCAAAAAAATACATTATCCAGACAAAATAAAACGATCGGGAAGAAAGCATCTCACCCGGACCAAAATCTCGTCCGGTCGATTGCGTTTTTTCGGGCGGAATCCATCCTTCCGGCTTCCAACCCGAAGGAGGATTCCTTAAAATCTGAGAGCTGAGTACTATAACAACGAAAAAAACAATTCCCATAATTGCCAGAGCCGAAAAAACCCCTACTCCATCTATAAGCGCGCGGGCCACCGGCGCAACAATCAAAGCACCGGCTCCAAAACCTGCAACACTAAGGCCCGTTATCAACCCTCGCTTATCAGGAAACCACTTAATTCCGGTCGCAACAGGACACACATAGGTAAATCCGATTCCGAATCCCGAGATAACACCATAACCAATAGTAAGCCAGATAAACGAATGCGAGAAAGCAGCTATCAGCATTCCTGCACCTAAAATAATTCCACCGACAGTAGCGACAAGCCTGGGACCAGCTTTATCCTGCCATCTTCCGCCAATTATCGTAGCAATAGCAAAAGATACTAAAATCAATGAAAAGGGAAGAGTTGCCTGACTCGGAGTCAACCCAAGCCCCCCATCAGCAATCGATTGCTGCAAGGGTATACGAAAAACACTCCATGCGTAAATCGCGCCAAGACAGAGCTGAATTAGAATTGCTCCGAGTACTATCAACCAACGGTTAAAAACCTTTTCTTCCGCCATCAAGAACCTCCTTTTATGTTCTCATAATTTTTCACTTAGCGCTACCTATCCCATCCACTGCTTCAGGATTTGCAAGTGTAGAAATATCTCCGACAGCTTGTCCTATTGCCTTGGCTTTTATTACTCTGCGCATTATTTTTCCGGAACGGGTCTTCGGAACATCATTAACAAAACCTATCTCATCAGGTCTCGCTATCTTTCCTATTTCCTTTCCGACATGTTCTCGTAGCTCCGCTCTCAATTCCTCGGACGGCTCTACGCCTTTCCTCAAGACTACAAAAGCAGTTATAGCTTCACCCTTTAATTCATGTGGTTTCCCAATAACAGCTGCTTCCGCAACCTTTGGATGGCTTACTAAAGCGGATTCGACTTCCGAATTACCAATTCTATGTCCGGCAACATTAAGAACATCATCTGCTCTTCCCTGGACCCAGAAATATCCGTCTTTATCTTTTCTAGATACATCACCGGCTAAATAAGTATCAGGGTATTTACTCCAATATACATTTTTATATCTTTCAGGATCTTTATAAAGCCCTCTAAGCATTCCGGGCCATGGTTTGAGTATCACTAAACTTCCGCCGGCTTCGGTAATAGATTCCCCATCCTCATTATATACCGCAGCAGAAATCCCCGGTAAAGGATTTGTAGCCGAACCGGGTTTTAATGGAGTAATTGGTAATGGCGATATCAAGAAATGACCCGTCTCTGTTTGCCACCAGGTATCCATTATCGGGCATTTCTCTCTACCAATATACTTATGATACCATATCCAGGCTTCCGGATTTATTGGCTCCCCAACCGAACCTAGAAGTCGTAAAGATTCAAGGTTGCATTTCTGCGGATGTTCTTCTCCGAGCTTCATATGTGCTCTAACGGCTGTTGGAGATGTGTAGAGAACAGTAACTTTATGTTTTTCAACCATCGACCACCATCTCTCCGGTTCCGGGAACGCCGGTGCGCCCTCATATATAATCGAAGTCGTTCCGAGAATTAACGGAGCATAGACAATATAACTATGTCCGGTTACCCATCCTATGTCTGCTGCACACCACCAAACATCATCGTCTTTTAAGTCAAATACCCATTTAAGTGTTTGCGCCGTACCAACTGCATAACCTCCATGAGCATGTTGTATTCCCTTTGGTTTTCCGGTCGTACCAGAGGTATATAAAATATACAGAAGGTCATTTGCATCCATTTTTTCTGTTTCACACTCTGCCGGCTGGTCTTTTGTAATTTCATCCCACCAAAGGTCTTTTTCTTCATTCCAGGGCACTTCATCCCCGGTACGTTTATAAACGATAAGATGCTCAACTGAAGGAGCTTTTTCTAAAGCCTCATCTGCTTGCACCTTTAGAGCTACTTTCTTACCTCGTCTGTAGAAAGAATCACAGGTAATAGCAACTTTCGCCGTACAATCATTAAGCCTGTCGCCGAATGCTGCAGCACTAAAACCCGAGAAAACAACAGAATGGATTGCTCCAATCTTTGCGCATGCCAGCATTGCTATTGGAAGTTCTACATGCATTGGCAAATAGATTCCTACTCTATCTCCCTTTTTAACACCTAAACTCTTAAGCGCATTGGCAAGCTTGTTAACTTCGGCGTAAAGATCTCCGTAAGTCCATTTTTTTATATCACCCGGTTCTCCTTCAAAAATATAGGCAACTTTATCTTTCTTACCATTTTTTACATGTTTGTCGAGAGCATCGTGAACAATATTATATTCCGCTCCCTCAAACCATTTAACAAAAGGAGGATCCCAATCGAGAACTTTATCATAAGGCTTATACCATTCCACCAACTCTTTTGCCATCTCAGCCCAAAACCATTCTATATCCTGCGCTTTTTCTAATAATTCGTCCTGGTCTTTTATGCCATGCTTGTCCATCCATTTTTTCACATTGGTCTGCTCAACGAATTCCTGCGTGGGCTTAAAAACTCTCTTCTCCTCTAACAAAACACTAATATCTTTTTTCTCTTCGCTACTCAATTTCTCCTCCCTTAAATTTTACTATAAGTTTGATTGAACCTTAAAATTAAAATAATAAGTATTGTAATTTTATTATATTGGTGATTCCAATTTTGTCAATACCGTATCCCCCCACTCGCCGAAACCATTATCACACAAAAACACAGAGAACGCAGAGTCCCTACCACACAACCC
>Ga0315537_1001208_pt1 | contig 20343 bp, 18 predicted proteins | sample SalMarSW160270MG_FD_203091 | JGI IMG/M metagenome (GOLD analysis project Ga0315537, IMG submission 203091) | Salt marsh sediment microbial communities from the Plum Island Ecosystem LTER, Massachusetts, United States - Salt Marsh Sediment SW1602-70 ...
ACCTTGTTGTATAAGTAAACCCTTATAAACTATGAAGTAAGCTACTCCACACCAAGTGTAAACCACATGAGCACGCAACTGCCGCTTAGCGCCGAGTTCCGCAAACTCGTGGAAGCCCGCCTAGAGCAAACGCTTAAGGGCATAGAGGACACGCTCAACCAAATACTTCAAAAGCAGGAGATAACGCCGAAGGAACTCAAAGAAGACCTGAAAAGTTTAGAGGAAAACTTTAACCTCCTCTTCCAAAAATGGAGCCTTGAAATCCTCTACACGTTATTGCTTAAGAATGCCGCTGGCTTCGGTGAGATCAAGAAAATCCTAGGCGTCAACTCGCGCACGCTCTCAGACAAGCTTAAAATGCTTGCCAAAAACGACTACATAACAAGAACAGTTGACGCTGGACCGCCCTTAAGAGTGGAATACGCGCTTACGAGAAAAGGAAAGAACACAGTGCTTCTTGCCCTGCCATTACTCTACTATTCAAGCTCCACATGAAGCAAGGTCTTCTCAACTGTTGATTTACGCAACTTAAACGCTTTTCTTAGTGCTTATCAGATTTTTTCAGAGGCAAAGTTATTTTTGTTGTTTCTTTTACGGTTTCAAAAACCATGCACGTAAGCGTCTTCTCAAGACCCTTTATGAGCCGCAACTTGTCGACTACGAATTTTCCAATAGCCTCCACACTCTCTGCTCTGAGCTTTATCAGCAGGTCCCAGTCGCCCGTGATAATGTGCACTTCCTGAACTTCGGGAAACTTGGCGATTTCTTCCGCCACGGCTCTCTGCGAGACTGGAATATCATCTGCCTTTGCCCTGTAAGAAACAGAAGCCAGAATGAACGCTGCTGTACCTGAATCCAGCTTTTCAGGAGCCAGAACAGCTCTGTACTCTCGTATGATGCCGAGCTCTTCCATGCGCTTTGTCTTAGCGAAAACCGTGGTGATCGGCGCGTTTACCCTCTGAGCGATCTGTCTGGCGGTGAGTTTGCTGTTCTCCTGTATCAACGATAGTATTGCTACGTCCTTTTCATCAAGTTTTGCCGACATGATTGTAATTATTACAGTTATCTAGTATAAAAGCTTGTAGTTTTTGGAAAAATTATAACATTTTTTATAAAAAATTTATTATCTACCAATCACACTTGTTTTCTTCGATAGATACGCACATCGAGAGGAAAAACTTGACAAGCGAACGAGCCTTAATCCAAAGTATGCTGGTAACTGAATTGCCAAAATCCTTAGACCAGCTTTCAGAAAGCGAAATTGAAAGAAAATCCTGCATAGGCAAAGTTACGACCTACGCATTAAAGAATCTCACGTCACAGTTTGTTGACAGAGGCTTCCAGTGGCTGTTGCCCGTAGCCCTTTCCCAATCCACTGACCCCCTGTGGCCTGACCCAGGCTCCTCAATCGAAAAACGCATCGAAGTGGACATTTACGGAAAAACAGTCCGAACCACCACAAGCATGATAATTCACAAGCTGATTGCTGCTTCTTTAGCTTACCCGAAACTGTTCATACTATCGCCTAACATACGTATAGAAAAAGCCGACCGCGCAAAAACAGGTAAACACGTGTACGAGTTCACACAGTTGGACTTCGAAGCAAGAGACGCGTCCTCAAAAGACATGATGAGCATGGTTGAAGACGTTATCTGCAACTTAGTGACAAGCCTGAAGTGCGACATGAAAGACGAGTTAACATCCTTGTGCAGATGTGATACGCTGAAACTTCTCAAGAAGCCGTTCAAAGTTTACGACAGGCAAGAGCTAGAAGCTAAGTATGGCGCAGACTGGGAAGACGGCATTTCAAGGGAAACCAGCGACCCCGTATGGGTTACAAACATCCCACGTGAATTCTATGACTTCGAAGACTTCAAAACTGGCAAATGGGACAACTACGACCTGTTCCTGCCACAATATGGCGAAGTGCTCTCAGGTGCCAAAAGAGAATGGGAATACGCAAAGATACTCAAGAAACTTGAACGCGACAAAATCAACAAAGACAACTACGCGTTAGTGCTGAAACTAGCAAAACAGGGGAAACTAAAGCCCACCGCAGGTGGAGGAATCGGCATGGAACGCTTAGTAGGCTGGATAAGCGGTGTCAAGCACATAGCTGAGACGCAGCCGTTCCCAAGAGTGCCGGGAACAGTTCACGAATTATAAGAATTAAATGTGATGAAAACATGAATGGATATCTTGAAGCATTACAACCAAAACTGAGCGAAAATGGCTATCAGAAGCTGTCAGCGATAGCCAGTACTAAAGCTCACGAATTCATTGCCAAATCAAGTGACCTCTGTAACGCCGAGAAAATTTTCATCTGCAGCGATTCTGCTGAAGATATTGCCTATGTTCGGCAACAAGCGATCGACACTGGTGAGGAAAACATTTTGGCGCTGCCTGGGCACACTGTCCACTTTGATGGTGTTTATGATCAGGGGCGAGACAGAGAAGCCACCAAGTATCTCGTGCCTAAGGGAGTTGTCCTCAGCAAGGCACTTAACCAAATTGATCGGCAGGAAGGCTTGGCAGAGGTAAAAGGTTTACTTAGAGACTCAATGGAGGGCCGCACAATGATTGTTCGCTTCATTTCCTTAGGACCTCCTAACTCCATATTCACAGTCCTCGGTCTACAGTGCACCGACTCTTGGTATGTAGCTCACTCTGAAGACCTCCTTTACAGATCTGGTTATGAGGTGTTTCGCCGAGCAGAACCGAACAGGGAATTTTTGCGCGTCCTACATTCATCAGGGAAATTAAACGAGAACATGACTAGCATGGAGCATGAGAAGAAACGCATCTACATCGACCACATGGATAACACTATTTACAGCGTCAACACCCAGTATGCTGGCAACTCTGTGGGCTTCAAGAAACTTGCCTTCCGCCTCGCCATCCGCAAAGCTGACCGGGAGGGTTGGCTAGCTGAACATATGATGATTATGGGAGTACATGGTCCGGGCGGTCGCAAGACCTATTTTTCTGGTGCTTTTCCCAGTGCTTGTGGTAAGACTTCTACGGCTATGCTTCCAGGAGAGACCATAGTGGGCGACGACATTGCATATATTCGCGACGTTGGTTCAGTTGCACGCGCCGTAAATGTCGAATCTGGCATCTTCGGCATTATCCAAGATGTCAACCCTATAGACGACGCTACAATCTATGAGGTGCTTACTAGCCCAGGTGAGATTATCTTCTCCAATGTGTTGATTAAGGATGACAAACCGTACTGGCTGGGCATGGGTTCTGAACTCCCCAAAGACGGCATCAACTTTTCCGGGGAATGGTATGAAGGGAAAAAGGATGAGTTTGGCAATGGAATTCCGCTTGCTCACAAGAACGCCCGCTACGCTGTGGCACTTAAAGCACTGGAAAACTGCGACCCTGAACTGGATAACCCCATGGGCGTGGAGTTGAGTGCCATAATGTATGGTGGCCGAGACGCTAAGGCATACGTGCCTGTACAGCAGAGCTTTAGTTGGGAACACGGTATTATCGCTTATGGGGCATCTTTGGAGACTGAAACAACCTTTGCTACCATTGGTAAAGAAGGTGTACCAGAGATAAACATGATGAGCATCCAAGACTTCATCTCCATTCCCTTGGGTCAGAACGTCTGCAACAACTTGGAGTTCGGAAAGAAGCTCAAGAAAGCACCGCTTGTCTTCGGTGTTAACTACTTCCTGCGGGACAAGGACAACGGCAAATTCTTGAACGCGCCTCAAGACAAGCACGTGTGGATTAAGTGGATGGAGCTACGTGTACATGGTGAAGCTGGGGCGATACGCTCTCCTACTGGCTATCTTCCTAAATACGAGGATTTGAGGAAGCTCTTCAAGCGAGTATTGAGTAAAGACTACGCAGAGGAAGACTACATTAAGCAATTCACTATTCGCGTCCCTGAAAACTTGGCTAAGATTGAGCGTGTGCAGCGATTCTACCAGGAAAATGTTTCTGATACACCGGCGGAACTCTTTGAGATACTGGATCAGCAACACCGACGTCTGGTTGAAGCCAGAGAACGCTTCGGTGACTACATCTCACCTGAAAACTTTGAATGGTAAAAGCAAGGGAGCCGTGAAGATGGTTTCCTTACATTTTTTCCAAGTTTTCAAGTCAAATCTTAAATGTATGTAGTTTACAGATTAGTAATTCATAATCGTTAATTATTGACTGCTATCATGAAAGCTCAAAGAAACATAAGACGTGAAAAAAACATGATGAAAAAAACCACGGCTAAAAAAAGCGTGTCCTACACGATAGATCTTACAACGATTGATGGAGACGGCTCCTTCCCCTGCCCGAAATGCGGAACCGTAATATCTCCTGAAGATGAAACAGAAGAATTCTACAAAATCGTGGACACAACAGTAATCAATGATGAACTCGTAGAACTTATCATAATGTGCAGCAAATGTGGATGCAACACTAAGCTAACTGGGTTTCAACAAACCATCGAAGGCGTAGCAAGCGAGTAGAAGCAACGCAGCTTTTATTCTTCAAGTTTCCGGCTTATACCAATAAAAACCATCCACAAAATAACGCCGTAGAACATTCCGTTAAATACTGCACTGAAAATGCTCACGAAATCTCGGATTCCCGGACCTATTAGCGCACAGAACCAGCTACCCGGAAACAAGGGGACAGGAATCAAAAGCGACGCTACTGCAAACAGCGAAAAGAAAACCAATATGATTAGCCCCTTCATGTTTATTTCAACTCGTATTCGTCTTATGCGAGAGCAATCGAATCATAATAAACGTTATTGTTTATTTGTTTAACAAAAATACAGATTGCCACTCAGACTCTTATCGGAAACGATAATACAAAAACCGCAACTAGAGCCGCAGTTAGTAGTTTCCTGTTTCTCGATAAGCTGGACACATCATCCAAGGGGCCTGGATGCTTAAACATAGACATGAAAACTATCAGAAAAGCCATGATCACGAATTCGGTGCCTACGAGAAGCAGAAGAGCGACTGAAGCAAACGTCAAAACTAGCCGCGGTTTATCCCCTGCGAGAGTAGACCTCGCCACATGCCCCCCGTCAAGCATGGCTGCAGGCAGCAGGTTAAGCATGGTGACGACCATGCCAGCCCATCCCGCCCAGAGTAAGGGATGCAAAGCCCAGCCGTTGTTTGCCCCCGTTAACGGTGGGATTAAGTTCAAACTGGACAAAGCAGGTATCAAAAGCAACCAGCTCACAGGAAACAAGTTTAAACCGCCAGCGTCAGTCGGCATAGTCGTTGGAATCAGCAACGTCATCCCAACGGCGCTGAAGAGCAAAGCGATTACGAAGCCCGCGATAGGACCATTAGCACCCACATCAAACAACGCGTCTCTGTTAGGCGGCAAAGACTTCTGCATTATCACCGCACCCAAGGTGCCAAGCGGTGGTGGTCCTGGAATAAAGTATGGTGAGGTTGCTTCTATCTTCTTTTTGTTTGCTGTTAACTTGTGACCCATCTCGTGAATACCAAGAACCATCAAAATAGCTGCGGAAAAAATTGCCCCGCTGACAATAGGGTTGATCCCTGTTTCTTGAAAACCGATGTATCCAGTGAAAAATGTTGTGGCGACTGTAGCCAATAGCAAAATTAGATTCGTTCTTGGATTGCTGGGTTTTATGGGCGGTTTCGGAACCACTTTCAGGACTATTCGGCCGTCTGCTTTCCGAAGGAAAGCGATTAGCTTCATGTCTTCTAGGCGCTTCAGCAACCTAAGAAAGGCATGTTTGGTTTCTTGAGGCCATGTCAGGTAATATGTAGGTATGCCGTGTTCCATTAATGCCTCTTGAATTTGAAACTCGGAGGCAACTAGCGGCGTTATTTTTTCAAAATCTTCTTGTTGGAAGGTTTTTGCGTCAGCAATGTCGCTTGGAATCTCGCTCATGATGTATTTTCCTGGCTTGTTTTTGTATTACAGAATAGGGGGAGGTAGAAAAGGATATTGGCTTTTTGTAGGTTAGCCCAGTCGCTGAAAACTTTGCTAGTTATTGGCGCGCATTTTTCAGAGTTTTATTGTTGAAGAGGCTTAGCAAACACTTTATTTAGTTTTGGCTACATTCCAAACATTGAGTTATATGAAGATTCAAACTTTCAATGTTGGCATGTTGTCAACTAATTGTTATGTCGTTAACTGCCTGAAAACGCAAGAAGCCATCATAATTGACCCGGGATTCGATGCTCCTCAGGAAGCCGAGCAAATCTGCCGTTACGTGGATAAGAGCACATTGAAAGTGAAGTTCATCGTCAATACACACGGGCATTCAGATCACATTCGCGGAGACAGCGCTCTGAAGAAGAAATACAGCGTGCCCATTTGTATCCACGCGTATGATGCACATTTACTCACCAGCTTAGGCGAGAACACCCAACCTGCTAACATTCTGCTCGAAGATGAAACTTTGCTGAAATTTGGGAAAGTGACTTTAAGGATTATGCACACACCAGGGCACACATCTGGAAGCATATCACTTGTGGGAGAGAAACTCGTCTTTACTGGCGATACTCTGTTTGCTGGAGGGATTGGCAGAACGGACTTACTGGGAGGCTCTGACCGTGATATGAGGCTTTCGTTAGAAAAACTACTGCGACTTCCAGAACATTACGTTGTTTACCCGGGACACGGGGCTGCTTCGACGATAGGTGAAGAAAAACGCGTTAATCCTTTCTTGCAGTGGTTGTGATTTCTGATTTTTTGAGCAGGTTTTTAGGAATTTTCAAATGAAAGTATCGCCTTTTTGCAGGAATTGGTGTGTAGTCTATTTTTTGTGTTTTGAAGTGTAAGTTTTGATTTTTATTTGTAATATGTATTTGTGTTTAACATGTCTCCAATATTATCTATTGAGACGTAATATTTAATAGACTGGGCAATCCATCATACTTAACGGAGACTCATAATGCCAAAGCTACGCCTCAAACCGTCCCTAGCAGGCTTAAAAAACCTGAAAAAAATCAAAATCAACATTCGCTTCAAGAAAAAAGAAAAGGAACTACCTATTCCTCCGCCTCCACCTAAACCAATACCCAAGGGACTCAAGGTCATCGAAAAATACCCATTATACGAACCCTTCTCACACGTTGTAATAGTTCAAAATCCAAAAACAGGCGAACACAAATACATCCTCGACGAACTTCAACTTGATCCACTTGAAAGAGGCGTTTATAACCGCATCCTAGAAATATTACTCGCTGAAATTGAATCCCCAAAAGAAGAAATCGCTGACCCTCGAAAGTTCTTCGCAGAAGAAGCCAAAAAAATTGTCGATAAATACCGAATAAGCTTAGGCTGGCTTCCCGACGTTTCATGGTACAAAATTCTTTACCACGCAGAAAGAGACCTTGTAGGGTTCGGAAAAATCGACCCATTAATGCGAGACCCGAACATAGAAGACATTTCATGTGACGGAGTATTAAAGCCAGTTTACGTATGGCACAGAAACTACGAAAGCATCGAAACAAACCTCGAATTTACAAACGATGAAGTCCTCGACAACACGGTAGTTAAACTCGTACACATGGCTGGAAAACACGTAAGCACAGCCTTCCCAATAGTCGACGCATCTCTCCCAGGCAAACACAGGCTCGCAGTTTGTTACAGACGAGAAATCACGCCGTTCGGAACAGCTTTCACAATTAGAAAATTCAGAGAAGACCCCTACTCAATAATAGACTTAATAAACATAGGCACGTTCTCGGAAGAAATGGCTGCTTACTTCTGGATGTGCCTCGAAAACAGATCGTCAATAATGGTTCTCGGCGGAACAGCAGCAGGCAAGACAACGGCTCTTAACACTTTGGCATGTTTGATCAAGCCTGGAAGCAAAATCATCACTATCGAAGAAACTGCAGAGCTTAACCTACCTCTTGAAAACTGGGTTTCACTTATTGCCAGACAAAGTTACGGTTTAGGCGGAAGCAGTGTAGGCGAAGTAGCCCTTTTCGACCTTGTTAAGACTTCAATGAGGCACCGCCCAGACATATTGGTCGTGGGTGAGGTAAGAGGTCAAGAAGCATACGTTCTCTTTCAGGCTTTGGCCACAGGACACGGCGGCATGTGCACCATGCACGCTGAAAACTTGGACTCAGCGGTAAAGCGTCTAACTCAGAAACCCATGGACATCTCGCCCGCATATATTCCATTAATGAACATTGTTCTTTCAGTACAGCGAGTCCACCTCACTAAGAACAACGAGAAAAAGGCGTACAGAAGAGTCATCACGGTCAACGAGATTGAGGATTACGAACAATACACAATTCCTTGCAAATGGAACCCCGCCAAAGACGAGCACGTTATGGACTTCGACAAGAGCACGCTGTTATCGTTCATTGCCGAGCGCCAAGGCGTAACTAAAAAAGATCTAATTGAAGAAATCGGCAGACGTAGAGACGTCCTGCATTGGATGCGAGAACGGAACATAAGAAGCTACAAAGATGTTGCCGCCATCGTCGCAGAATACTACGCGAGACCTAAGCACATTTACGAGAAAGTACTTGCAGGGGAGGAGGTAAAAGCCGTTGCCGCTTCTAAAGACGTTTGAGGCTTGGTCTTTTCGCCTCTTCGGAGGCATAGCTCCCTTCTTCTTGAAGCATATCTACGAATTCAAGGATATGCTGGAAAGGGCACGAATCAAGATTTACCCTGAAACTTATGTGTCGTTGATGTTTTTTGTTGCAACGTTAACGATTCCAGTAACTGTAATATCGATAGTTTTTCTAGTTTTATTCGGGTTCATGCCGATCATCTTTTTGATTCCCTTTCCGTTTTACGTGATGGTCGGTTTTCTGCTGATACCGATGTCCAAGGCCAGCGACAGGGCATCTGGCTTAGAGCGAGAGATGCCATTCGCCGCAGCTTACATCAGCGTTATGGCATCTGGAGGCATCGCGCCTTACACCAGCTTCAAAAGGCTATCCAAAGTTGAGCTAATGCCAGCTATGTGCGGAGAAGCAAGGGAAATAATAAAAGACGTGGAAATCTTTGGCATAGACCCTCTAACGGCTTTAGAAGTTGCTGCAAAAAAGAACCCCTTAGACACATTCAGGGACTTCCTCTCAGGCTACGCCTCCACCGTGATCATAGGCGGGGACATAGGGCACTTTCTTGAACGAAAAGCTGAAGAAATATTCAAGACACGAGCGCTGCGCGTTAAGGCCGCAGCAGAACGCCTTGGAATGCTGCTGGAAACTTTCATAATCGTAATGGTCATGATGTCTTTATGCTTCTACATATTGTTCAGCGTAGATTCAATTTACAGCGTCGGCGTGACACTGTACTCTGGCATAATACTGTACACGTACCTGTTTACACCATTGCTGTCGCTGATGTTTATCTATTTGGCACACAGCATGCAGCCGAAGACGCCTATCGTAGATATGCGACCGTACAAGGTGTTTGGAGTCTGCGGCGTAATTGGCATAATCCTATTCCTGTTACTCACGAACTTCATGGGCGCTGTGTCCGTTCCCTTCTTCAGTTCACTCCAAACCATAATTGATCTGCCTCTGGCAATAGCCATAGCCTTATTTGTTGCGACATTTCCAGCCGCCATCGTACACATGAAACTTGCAAAAGAAAAAGCAGGCATGGAACAGGGAATCACCAGTTTCCTGAGAGACTTAACCGAAGTCAGGAAAACTGGGTTATCACCAGAAAAATGCATAGAAAGCTTGTCCAAGCGTGACTACGGAGTATTCAGCAAGCAACTTCGCAAAATAAGCTCCGAGATTTCCTGGGGTGTTCCCGTGAAAAAAGTAATAATGCAATTTCTCAAGCGAACAAAAAGCTGGATGACACAGCTAGTTATGTTCCTTCTCGTTGAAACCATAGATGTCGGCGGAGGCACAATTGAAATGATCGAATCACTTGCTAGGTTCAACAGCTTGACTCAGGAAGTTGAGAAGGAAAAGCGAATGTCCGTGCGCCCGTACATAATGATGCCTTACTTGGCTTCAATCTTGCTTGTGGCAACGACAATCATGATGCTGAGTTTCACTACAGGCACTCTGGGTGTGGGGGTCGTATCTGGTCAGGCAAGTGCACCGAAAGATTTCAGCGGGATGAAAACGATATTCTTAACATCGGTGATCTTCCACAGCTACTTGATAGGTGTGGTGGCTGGAAAGATTAGTGAGGAATCCGTTGCCGCTGGGTTCAAGCATGCATCAATACTCGTCATAATTGCTGTGGTAGCGGCCAAGGTTTTGCCTCTTTTCGTATCAATTTGATAGGAGCGGAGAAAAACACGGGATCTAGTCATGCGCAAAGTTTACGGAAAGATAAGCGAGCGGTTAGTCCAGCGATTTCAACGGTTATACTGACCGCCGCTGTTGTAGTGATGATTCTTGTGGCGATGGGTTTTGCAAACACTTTCTTGGATGCGCGGATGGCTGAGAACGAGTTCAGCACTAATAAGCAGTTTATGCTTACTACAGGGCTTCAGATTGATGATATTGCGTGGACTATTGGGCGTACGCAGACGGTTCGTTATTCAAGCAAATTCGGAAACATAAAGTTTCAATCGTTAGCGGTGAACTACACTTTTGAAGTTGATACAGGCAGTGGATGGGAATTTCTGTTTAGTAATGCGACAGGCATGATCCTGTTCAACATACCCGTAAGCACATACTCTATCAGCAACAACTACTTCGAACGCATAATGCCTTCTTCAAACGGTTCTTTTCTGCAACGAGGACCCTCAGCGCCAGTGAGCCAAGTGTTCTGTGTCGAAAAATTACCTATGAACGAGGGAAACTACACGAGAATAGTTGTCGTTCCTTCAATTCGAATGCTTAGTTCAAGCATTTCTGGGTCACAGTCGCCTACTTCAACGAATTATACCAAGTTTTATCTGCCTACTCTTGAACCGGGCAATCATCTCTATAGGTCTCAATCAATAACTATGACTGGCAACGATGTTATAAAAATAGTGAAAAGCGGGGTCAATCAAGTTCGAATTAACGTTACTTTCCCAAATGGCATACCCGATTCAACTCAAGGCTTTGACTACGACTTTTTCAACTTTGATCATACCATTGATGATTATCATGCTAGTGAGATTGTAACTCTACCTGCTGGTTCCGTGGTTGAGTTTTACGTTGGAAAAGTGATCGTGACGCTAGGGCAGGTTTAGAAATTATGGAGGACCACGTTTGGTACAGATAACTATCGAATACATGATCATGATTCCAATCCTAATCATGCAGATATTCCTCTTTCCCTTAACAGCTGGGTGGATCATGAACACATGGGTGGACTCACGTCAGACGCTTGCGCTTCAGGAAACCGCCAGTCACTTGGGCAGCTCAATCCAGCAAGTGTATTCCGCTTTAAATCATGAGTCAATATCTGCTGGCACTGTCACGAACAGGTTGGAGGTTCCGCCTTTCATAGAAGGCTACGCGTACACGGGGAATGCGACGTTAAGAGCTTTAGACCCTGCGACTAATTCTAGTCAGGCTCTAGACATTACACTCAGGTTTAAGGGAGGCCACATAGAGGCGACTACGTCGGTTACGTTGGGGCAAAACGTGGTGTGGCAGAATTCAACGTTTGTGAGCAACTCAACCGACGCGAGCTTAATTGCTACAAAGATGCCGAACGGTACGATTCGGCTATCTTTTGAAGGAGCCGAGTAAGCATGGTAAGCTCGACTATAGATCACCTGGTTGCCGTCACCGTGTTTCTAGCCGCGACCCTGCTTTTCATTGGTCTTTTCAACCAAACCATTCAGACGGCGGTTATTTATCAACGCCACAGAGCCACTGCCACAAAAGCCAGCGACCTCCTTGATAACATGCTGTTGAGTCCAGGTATTCCAGTTAATTGGGGACAAACCGATGTCAATCTGACAGGTTTTGGACTGCAAGACCCAGAATTCACGCAATACAGGATGAGCCCATACTCTCTTATGCGTCTCCAGTCGTCTGTTGGGGACCCTGTGTACTATAACGCCACAGGGCAATGGTACAGCAACGTAACAATTGGCGATCGAAATTTCATGTTGGTTCCCGATAGTTTAGCTTTGGATTATTCGACTGCTACGAGGCTGTTGGGAATCAATAACACCTACGGATTCCAGCTAACCCTAACGCCAATAGTATCAGTTTCTATAGAGGCAACTCAATTGGCAAATTCATTAAGGCTCGATATAGAAGCTAGTGGAGTGGGCTTTCCGCTCTCTTCGGCTACAATAAGTTATTGTTTTCTCAAGGTAGGAAGCCAGGAGAACAATACTTATTACGACATTTCCTTTGGCACAGACGTTGCTGATGATACTGGTTCGGCAAGCATAAGCATCCCTAATGTGGTGGCAGGCGATTCTTATGCCTTCATAGCATACGCGCGTCAGAGTGGTTTAGTCGGCGTCGGCTATCACGAACGCACGAAAGATGAAAACAAATACGTAATTCCCTTTATTGATAGTTTCGATGAGGGGCGGGTTTTGCTTGTGCATAGCCGCGATGTACATGGTGATGAGCCTTCTGAGTACACGTTGTTTTATAATGCTACTTTTGTGCTGCTGACGGAAGACTTTACGCTGCGTGAAATGCCTATTACTACAACGGGCGACCGCGTTGTCTATGGGGGTAGCAGCGAAAATGTGACTATTCCAACGTATAATCCTGGAATTTTGGTGGTCACATACAAAACCCAAGGCGCTGATCAGGATGGTGTTGTTTTGATGCCTTGGGGCGTTGGTTCTCTGGCTTTCTCCGTGACCTTCGGCGGCGACCCCGCAAAGCAGGAGTGGGTTGCCACTGACATGCGCCAAGTTGTAGTCGGCGGCATCGCGTACCAAGCAAAGATTGCAGTGTGGAGTTTAGAAGGTTACCAGGTGGTCGGCTAAGATGATGCGCACAATCGAAGTCCTAATAGTCATAATAATCATTACGGGCGCGTTCATAGCCGCTTCTTTCTTCGCCGTTTTGCCGTGGCCAAGGCAGGTTTCGCCCGTGAACCTTAGGCGCCTATCGTTTACGACGTTGGAGATGTTGGATTCAAACTATGACTTGAGCAGAGCCGCTTTTGAGACGGAAAACTACACGATTTGGGGTGGACTGCAAATCGCGCTTTCAGCTTCGCTGCCGCCTAACATCATATACAACTTGACTGTTTACGAGGTAACTGGGGAAACTACGCAACTTTACACTTTCATTGATTCAATGTCGAACGCGGAGAGCCTAGGCGTAACCTCAGACGCTTCCTCGTATATGGTGGCTTCTTCAAACGTGACTTTTAACGTGGTTCCTGAAAAAATCGGCGAGCACAGCGGCGGAGGAACACTGTACATACTGAACTGCAGCGACGCTCCTGGGTGGTGGATTACAGGCTACACCGCTCAAGGCTTGGCAAACGACCTCTACAATTTGCTATCGCCATATTTCTCTAATACAATAATGGTGCAAAATACAGCAGAATTGGGAAAAATACTTGATGGAACATCGCTTCACGGAGAAACGTTGCAAAACGCCGTAGTCATAAACACATGTGGAGAAGCAGTACCTATTCCTTCCAACTATGCAGACATGTACCCTCAAAACACGTACGCCGAGTACTTTTACCAATTAGGCAAAAGAGTCCTTCAGTACAACTGGACATGGACGAGTATAGTAGGCTGGCCTTTCTACTACGTTAGTAACATTAACAAATTTTCAAGCTACGATAACGGCTGGGGAATTTATGGAATGCGACAAACCGGTAACCCTGGTCTAAACGCATTCCTGCAAGGGCTGGACAATCGGTCGTCATATGTCCCTGGGAGTAGTTCAACAAGCAGTCCTGGAGTGGTATATTTATCAAGCCAAGCCATAGACAGTAGCAACTATTACGGCATTTATCCGTCGCCATACCAAACGTCCACAAGAGCACTACCAACATCAATTACTACCGACTATCACCTAGATGTAACGACTTGCGTCTTTAACCCAGTTGGGAGTTCGATTCCAGCCGCTGTGTACAGACACAAAGTAACGATAGGCGGCACAACTCAATACCAAGGTGGATTTTACGCCATCGGTCTAACTCGAACACCCGATATCAGGCTCACCGCTTTAGGTCTTTTAGCTGACTATAGGCCTAGGCTCTATCGTTCTGAGTATACTGCTAATGGCACTTCTAGAATTGTTGTTCTGCAGCTTGGGTTAGTGGGAGGCGTGTAAAAGTGAATAATAGGGGGCAGTTTTCAATTATCGCCGCTTTGCTTGTCGCGGTGGTTCTTATAGCTGCAGTAATGACAACCTACTCGGCAATACGCTACAGCCCACTTCAAGAGCAACCTCAAGTTCTGAGTGCAATAGATGAAATCAACCTGGCGCTGAAACAGATTTTAGGCTTCACCGTAGGCTATTACGGGTCGGTCTTGAAAGTCACAGGCAACTCATCCTACGCTCGAACCCTCGCCACAAATTATCTGAGCAGCGGTTTAAACAACATAGCCGACATAAGACCAGAATGGGGGCCCTCATTCAACGTGACCAAATTAGCGTTAACAACAAACTGGTTTACAAACACAAGCTATAGCACAGGGAACGTCACCGTCAAATACGACTTGACAGGCATAGGCGTTTACGGCATAAGCTACTCAGCTTCATCCCGATTAGATGTAATCGTATCAGACTCCAACTCGACAAGTGAAGCGCGCCTAACAATATTGAAAGATGAGGATGAACCGCTGATTAACCTTGGAAGCCACAACTTCGATTTTTACCGCTACATTTACGAAAACTTAACATGGGCATTAATCAACCCAACGAATATAACGTCATACGCGGACGGCACGTATTTAATAGACTTGCCTTCGGGCGTACCTGGCGATTCTTACGTGCTTCAAGTGGAGGATACACGGGGAATAATTGTCACGGCTTCATCGTTCAGCCGCTACACCGCCACACTGGCATGGAATGGAAATTACTCTACCATCCCAAATGAAAACATCGTCGTAGAAATGCTGCAGAACGGCACAATGAGGTGGCTTGGTCAAAACTTGAACTTAACGGATGCGGCTAAGCCAATTCCACCTGTGCCCATAAAAGCCATTCATGTCGTTCAAACAATAAATGGTGTTGACCAGCAGGTTCCATTTCAAATCGAAGATTGGGCATCAGAGTACCGAAATCCACTCGGAATGGCAAGTAATGCTAGTGTTTTCAGCAACAGAAACATGATAGTTTTCTTGGCAAACAGTAAGGTTTCAAAAGTCACAATATGGTGGAACGGCAGTGACGACGCTATTCAAACCTCCCTCGCATACCAGAACTTATATTTCGACGATAGTACATCAGGCGATGGAAGGTTGTACAACGGGCGAGTTGAACTAACACTGCCGTTTGATGGAAACGGAAATTACGACGTTACATCACAAGTAGGAAGCGTTACTTCCAGAGCTTATTTTATGCGTGTAAACTCGGAGTTTCCAACATATGGTGCAAATCTTGCATACATCATTTACAATGGTGTGGTAAGAGATATAATACATCAAGAAGCTGAATGGAGCACTGGAATACCAAACTGTCCAAACGTTTACTCCCAAATCGTGATAACGCTCCCCGCAAACGTAACGTACTACACTTATCAACTAAGACTTATGTTCATTGAGTCCACTCAAAGCAGAACTATTACCGACTTAATCCCAATCAGGCTATACTCTCCTTCAATAAACCAGATACAGACAGAAAATGGAACGTCGGGTGGTTTGCCATCGGTTGTAAGCAGTGCAGGTTACTTCTATAATTTCTCAGACGGAAAATGGGCTCATCATTGGAGCCAATTTATTTCGGGAACAGACGGTGTTGGAATAATGTTCACAGACACTTCGAACCGACGGCTTTACGCTTTTGACACTATAGCTGGAACAACAACAGGCGCGCTAAGAGCAGATTCATCCAATAGACGAATAGACTTGCAGCCGATTACGAGTTCGACAGCGTTCAAGTACGCGTTTGATGTTTCATGGTATGGTGCAGTTGCAACTTTCGACAGCACAAAAACTCCAATATACAAGTTGCAGGGAACCACACCGACTGGCTTGTGGATACTTGCGGAATATCCGCCAATAATCACGGTGACCGCGGAAAACTAAACCCCATCCTTTCTTGTTCGGTTCTCGAATTATTCAGAATGCAGATTCCCACTTCATACAAGTTAAATACAAAATACATACTTTTCCTAAACAAATGAAGGTATGAGAAAAATGACAAAAAGAAAAATTCTGAAAGCCAAGAAAGCCATATCGCCTATACTGGCCACGTTGCTTCTCATAGTCATCGCCGTCGCAGCTATAGTCATAACCTACGCGTGGATAACAACCTACATGGGCAGCGCAACTCAACAAGCAGGATTTATGCCGTACAAGGCAAACGTGAACTTCAGAACTGGCGATATAATTACTATTGACGTAGGCAACTCTGGAACATCCAGCGGACAAATAGTTCAAGTCTATGTCGGAACCTCAGCCACACAATTAGATAGCAAAACGCCTACTCCCTCGCTTCCAAAATCGATCACCGCAGGCGCCATCGAAAGTTTCAACGTAACCTATACTTGGACAGCTGGGGAAACCTACTACTTCAAAGTGGTTCCCAACAGCGGAGCAGCTCTGTCTTTCACAGAGCAAGCCCCACAGTAACTCTCAATTTTTTCCCGCCGCTGCCAACCTGAATTCAAAGACACATTTTTATTAACATAATCTACACTACTTTGACGGGGTGCCTGCAACTTGCAAACAATACTAGCAGCCGCAAAAGTAACCCTGTCATTAGCTTTCCTTCTCTACGCGTCTTGGAGCGACTACAAAACCAGAGAAGTAAGCAACCGCGTTTGGGCGTTCTATGCGCCCATAGCTCTTTTTCTGTCTCTCGTTGAACTGCTCCTTTACGAGCCTTCCAAACTGCCATTTTTCGGGTTGAGCTTCGGAGTAACCGCAGCCTTCGCCATAATCCTGTTCTATACAGGCGGATTCGGAGGTGCCGACTCAAAGGCGCTCATGTGCATCGCCCTCGCTTTGCCTTTCTTTCCACTAGAGGCTCCTCTCTTAGCTGGAGTACCTTTTTTTGCGCCTTTTTTAGCTGGAGGGGTGTCACCGCTTGCACAGAACCTCTTCCCATTAACGATCTTCAGCAACGCTGTTTTGTTCGCAGCGGCAAGCGGCATCTACATGCTTCTCCGCAACTTCATCTGGCGCATAAAGACTGGGAAGAAAATCTTTGAAGGAACTCTCGGAACCGAGTCCATAGGAAAAAAAATACTGGTCATGATAACGGGTTACAAAGTTTCTGTTGCCAAGTTAAAGGAGAAATGGCATGTTTACCCCATGGAAGACGTAGAAGAAGAAAATGGTGAAACCCCGCTTAAAAGAAAACTTGTTGTCGTGCCAAGAGACGAGCACAGGGACGAAATAGTTGAACGCCTCTCCAAAGCGGTTGACGCTGGAAAAATCGACGCCTACGTGTGGGCGACACCTGGCTTGCCCATGCTTATATTCGTAACAATCGGCTTGATTGTCGCCTTGTTATTCGGAGATATTGTATGGCTGTTGGTAAGCTTTGTCCTCGGTTAAACTCGGCGACCGGTATTTCCTAAATTTTTACTACGTTTCGAATAAGAGATTGATGCAGCTAACGTTAGCGCTGAGCCAAAACCAACAAACGTGAGGGCGATTACTCTGTAGGGATAATCGAACCCTAAACTAGCCGCGTGGTAGGAGTAAAAAAACGCGCTCAAGACAAACAGCACAATAGCCATCAACAGCAGACAAACTTCAGCTTTAAACTTCAATTCGTTCCCCTCCCCAGACTTGCATTTCCCATGTTTTTGAACAGTTTTACAGTTTAGTATGAAAAAGGTTATTTTAGCTTTGCGGAAAATAAGTGTAAAAGGTGCTTTTCAAGTGATGTGGGCAGATTGCAAGGACGAACTACTGGGTTTTCTTAAAGAAGATCATGAAAAACTTGACGCAGTTGTGATGCCGGATTTTTTCCATGACAGACTAATAAACCTAGACTATGACGCGGCTCGTTTTTCCTCGATGATCGCGGATGTAGCTAAGCGAAAAGGCGGCAGCATAGACGGTATCGCTCAAACAGACATCAGAGGCGGAAACGCGATTAACACGGCGTCCGCCTTAGCCGCACTAGGCGCTAAAGTCACTCCCATAGTCTGCACGAACAAGCTCGGCCTTCAGCAAATAAAATTCTATCTTAAAAGATGCCGCGTTGACCTTTCCCAAATCAAAATCACTGGAAAAGCATCAATAACAACAGCGCTGGAACTTAAAACTGAAAACGGAAAAGCCAACGTCATGATTAGAGACTTAGGCGCACTAGCGGATTTCGGTCCTTTAGACTTGACTGACCGCGATTACGAGTTGATTGAAAACGCGGATTACGTTTGTTTATTTAACTGGGCTGGAACCAAAAAATATGGAACTGCGCTGGCTGAGACAGTTTTTCGCAGGGCAAAAGCGAAAGGGAAAGGCAAGACTTACTATGACACGGCAGATCCAACTCCCAACAGAGACAAAATTTCTGAGCTGATGGAAAAGGTTCTGAAAACCCGACAAGTGGACGATTTGAGCTTGAACGAGAATGAGGCAATCTGCTACGCGGCAATACTGAACGATGAAATAAGCGAGCAACGTGGGAAACGGCGTTTTGACGAGTTAGCCATGGAAGCCGCCAGAGTCTTAGCGAAGTATTTACCCGCGAGAATTGACCTGCACACCACCGCCTTTTCAGCCACATTCACCAAGAAAAAAGAGGTTGTTGTTCCAGCCTTCAAGGTCAAAGTGTTGAGGGCAACGGGCGCGGGCGACGCTTGGAACGCAGGAAACATCTTAGGCGATGGAAACGCTCTTTCAGACGAATGTCGATTAGCCTTGGCAAACGCGGTTTCCGCCTGTTACCTCTCTGATCCGCAGGGCATGCATCCAACACGACGAAAACTGGTTGAGTTCATTGAGAACGCGGCGAAAAAATAGCTAGGTGCTGGTTAATTCTTATGCCAAATCATTTTAAGCGAATTAGCCTTTTAACCATGGAAGTGTTCAGACTAATTCGGGATGACGGAAAACTTGGCTAAACTGTTCGGAAGCTCTGGAGTGCGGGGCTTAGTTAACGTTGACTTAACGCCAGTGTTAGCTTGCAGGGTGGGTTTAGCTGTGGCGACGCATTCGAAAGCGAGAAAAGCGCTTGTAGCGAGAGATACAAGAGTGTCAGGTTCGATGCTTGAAGACGCACTGGTTTCAGGACTTATGGCAGGCGGCGTGGACGTTTCTTTGGCTGGCGCTGTGCCCACTCCCGCCTTGGCTTATTTAACTAAGGCGCTGAACGCTGACGTTGGATGTATGCTTACAGCTTCTCATAATCCGCCCCAGTACAATGGCATAAAAATCTTCAACGGCAACAGCCTATCCTACACTGATGAAAGTCAAAACGCGGTGGAAAAAATCATAGCAGAAGAAAACTTTGCGCTAGCAGACTGGCGCAGTATAGGCAAAGCTTCCCTTGCTGATGTTGGCTATCTTTACATCGAAATGGCGCAGAAAGCGGTAGTCTTGCATAAGCAATGGCGTGTTGCTGTAGACCCTGGATGCGGCGCCACCTTCAACGTCGGCCCAGCAGTTCTGAAAGCCACGGGCTGCAGGGTAACCGCTCTGAATGCTCAGCCTGACGGGTTCTTTCCAGCGAGAAGTTCCGAGCCGACAGCTGAATCCCTGAAGGACTTGGTGCATGTCGTCAAGGAACTTGGCGCTAATGTTGGGATAGCCTTTGACGGCGACGGCGACCGTGCAGCCTTCATTGACGAGGAAGGCAGTTTTGTCGACTTTGACCGTTCACTGGCTGCATACGCCGCTTATGCTCTGAAACGGGACGGCGGCGGAACCGTGGTCACGAACGTTGAAGCGTCTATGTGCATTGAGAAAATGGCTGAAACCTACGGCGGCAAGGTTGTCAGAACCAAAGTTGGTGACATCTACATCTCGGAAGCCATAAAGCGTAACAATGCCGTTTTCGGTGGAGAACCATGCGGCGCATGGGTGCATCCGCAGTTCCATTATTGTCCTGACGGGCCGCTTTCTGCGGTTTTGCTTCTGAAGGCTTTGGAAGAGGAAAACGAGAGTTTGCGCGAGTTCGTTGCCGAAGTGCCTGAGTACGTGACGTTGAGAGAAAACATCGCCTGCAAAAACGATTTAAAACACAAAGCGGTGGCAAGCGTTGAAAAAATCTTAAAGTCTGCTTTTCCAGAGTACATGGATTTCTCAACTGTTGACGGCGCCAGAGTCGCCCTCAGTAACGGCTGGCTTCTGATCAGGGCTTCTGGAACCGAACCTCTCATTCGGTT